>Ga0209188_1000220_pt1 | contig 63247 bp, 71 predicted proteins | sample C_130625_EF_Meta_FD_187307 | JGI IMG/M metagenome (GOLD analysis project Ga0209188, IMG submission 187307) | Freshwater microbial communities from Lake Croche, Canada to study carbon cycling - C_130625_EF_MetaG (SPAdes) (version 2) | ecosystem: Environmental > Aquatic > Freshwater > Lake...
CCATGGCATGCGCCACACACGGCTAACTTGGCGCTCATATCTTGCGCAAAAGAAAGCGGCGTAACAAACGAGAGAATGACTCCCGAGAGTAACGCCGCTATTGTTATCGATCTCACTAAAACTAAAGCTTATTTACAAAAGCTTATTTTTTGTAAGTGATTCGATAGATTGCACCCATCTGTTCATCTGTCAGCAACATAGATCCATCAGATAGCTGCATGAAGAATGTTGGACGACCCCAGAAAGTTTGATCGGCAGGGTTCATAAAACCAGTAATAAAAGGGGTGATCTTGGCATTTTTACCATCAGCATCCGCTTTGACTGTCACTACGTCATAACCCGATTTCACATTCCGATTCCAGGAGCCCTTGCGTGCAATAAAAGCTACATTCTTATATTCAGCAGGGAACATATTGCCGGTATAAAACTTAATCCCCATTACTGCAGTGTGAGCACCTAGTAAGGCTACTGGCTTGGTTACACCCTCACAAGGATTCGGTTTGATAATCTTGTCGTCAGGCATATTGCCTTCGTGACAATATGGGAAACCAAAGTTTTCACCTTTTTTAGCAAGCAGATTCAGGGTGTCATTTGGCTTGTCATCTCCCATCCAGTCGCGCCCGTGGTTAGTAAACCAAAGCTGCTTAGTAACAGGGTGCCAATCAAAACCTTGGGTATTGCGCACGCCAGTTGCTAAGACTTCCATATCTGAACCATCTGGGTTGTAGCGACGGATCTGCGCATACTCCGGCGTTGGCAACTCACAAATATTGCATGGTGCACCAAAAGGTACGTATAACTTTCCATCCGGACCAAATGCAAGGTATTTCCAGTTATGGTGCTGCTCCGGCGGTAGATTGAACTTAGAAGTTAAATCTACCGGTGCAACCGTTGGGTTCTTGGCAATACCGTCATAACGCAAGACTTTATCAATGGCCATCACGTAGAGTGATCCATTTTTATACGCTACGCCAGATGGTTGCACTAACTTATCAACCACTACCCTACTAGTGCGCTCTTTGCCGTTGTCGCTCACTTCATAAACACGGCCAATTCCACGCGTGCCAATATAAATCTTGCCGTTATCACCCATTGCCATTTCGCGTGCGCCAGGAATGCCGGTTGCATAGACTTCAATCTTGAAGCCAGGTGGCATCTTCAGGGTATTGAGGGGAATTTCAGTAGCTGATGTGGTTGTCATCTTGCCAGCCAGCGGGGCTAGTGTTGAGGTCGACATATCCGCACCCATGCCTTGCTTCCAAGCAGGAGCTGCAGCCGGTTTAGGCGCTTCTGCGACAGGAGTTGTTCCAGTAGAGCAGCCCTGCAAACCAATCACAGAGGATGTCATTACGATGGCGGCATATAAGGCGCGCTTCATTGTCAAAGGACTGATCTGTTTCATGCAAATATCTCCCAATTGTTGTATTTATTTTGAATCAGGAATCTATTTAAGCACTCTTTTCAAGGGGGAGCTAGCCCATCGACCTAGGGTTATGCCCTATATTGAATGCCCTAAGAAACTAAAAATTGATACGAGCACCAACGGTAATTGCCTGGGGCATGCCAGCCTGATAAGCCGATGCTTGAGAGGCGATATTAAAAGTTACATATTGGCGATTGAATAAGTTAACCACCGAGGCAAAAACGGAGGCCTGCTGGGTTAACTGATAATTGGCTCTCAGACCAACAATCGCATAAGCTGGAACTGGCAAAGAGCCGGTCGACATCCAAGAATTACCAACGTATCGAACTGTAGTACTAATACTTGCCTGTGGCACTGGGTAATAAGTGATTCCAGCATTAGCCATATTTCTGGGGACGCCTCCAACTTGTGTATTAATAGGGTCGGTAGTTGCGCTCCAAGTCAAAATGGTATTGGTATAGCTATATCCCCCATCCAAAGCCCATTGAGCATTCACATCTTGGTGATATTGCAGCTCTATACCTCGACTGAGTAAATTTTGCTGATTGGTGTAATAACTGACATTGGTATAGCCACCTGCACCCGCACTACAACCTGTAATACCTGCAGCACTACAAAGGCTAGTAGCAAAAGCTGCATTTGCATTCGTGATTTTGTAACTCGCAATGGCATTCTGAATGTAATTATTAAATGCTGTGAATTGCGCAAACCCACTCTTCCAGCGGTAGTCAGTTCCCACTTCATAACCCGTCATGGTTTCAGGTGTTAAGTTGGGATTAGCCAATGAATAGCCACTGACGGAGTTCCCGTAACTGCGCAAGGTGTTATTCATGCTTGGCGCATGAAAGGCTTGATATGCAGCGCTACGCAAATCCCAATTTTTTGTAGCCTTGTAGAGCAATCCTAAGGATGGACTGAATTGAGTCTTACTCTGATTTGGAATCGCTTGATACAGAGGGCTTGCGCCATTTGCACCAGCATTATAAGAAGTGGGTGTTTGGCTATTCCACATATCCACGCGAGCACCCAAAGTAGCCTCCAGAGGAATGGCATTTGCGCTGGATTTGATTTGACCCAGTAAACCATAAAAATTTTGCTGACCTTGTGCATAACTAACGGAGCTCACTGCACCAGATGTAGCAAGATTGTTGGTTTGATTTGATGCTGAGATATTTCTTGCATCCACTCCGATGATGTACTGATCTATTCCGGGAGTTTTAAAATCATGTGTGTATTGGGCTGATGCGCCTACCGTTGAATAGGGGTCAGTGTAGTTCGCATTCAGATAGGGCTTATTAGGCGATGCAGTGAGATTATTAGCTGTCTGCTTATAAAAATTGGTTGCTTGATAGTAGACATTGACCTGCACCTTTTTGTTCACATCTAGATTAGTCGTGGAGCCACCTGCCACATCTGCCATCTGAATTAAGTTAGGTGCGATGGCATAGTTATTACTCAGATCGGCCATCGTGCTGTATCCCAACCTCAAGAACGCATTGGTATCTTGCGTTGGCTTAAAGTAATTCTGCAAACGAATATTAGAGTTCTTGACGGCATCAGTACCCATGCCATTCTTAATATTATTTGGCGAACCTGGAGAAATCGTAGCGTAGTTCTGAAAGCCCTCACTAGCAAAATAGTCTGCCGAGAAGCGCATCTGCATTGCATCGGAGACAATGAGATCCTTTGAAGCTGCGACATTACCAGTAGCAAACGATCCATAACTAGCGGAGACATCTTGTCCACTATTTTTTGGAGTCTTGGTATTGATATTAATCACACCACCCATGCCATAGTTACCGTACAAGCTGGAAACACCGCCACGCACAAATTCAACCGACTCAATCGATGACATAGGAACTAAATTCCATTGCACTGTCCCATAAAAAGCATCGTTTGCAGGAAGGCCATCGATCAATACCAGAGTGCGGCCATAACCTAGGCCACGAACGTTAATACTTTGCCCAGTAGGATCTTTTTGATAATAAGGGACGTCATTTAAAAATACTCCAGGGACATTCTTAAGCACTTGATCAATAGTTTGATCAGGGGAAGACTCCAGCACCTCTTTGGTCAGAATCGTAGTGTTTAAAGACATCTGATCAAGAGCTGTACCAGAGCGAGTGGCGTTTACTACGACATCGCTGAGTTTTTGATCGTAATTCGAAGGTGGCGCAATTTGCGCGCTCGCCTTTTCTTGTGCAACTAGCATGCCAAGGGTCATTAGATAAAAAGTGAAGTGTGTCCCCCGACGCATATCTAATGCCTCAATAGGCAATTATTTAGATTTAGCCTTACCCATCAAGGAAGCAAGCAAGGGATTGGCACTGGCTTGTTCTTTTTTAGACTTGGCTACTGCCTCAGCAGCTCCAGGCTTGGGAGATTTAGCAGCATTTTTCATACGCTGGGCGGTTGTCAAGGCCAAGTTCTTATATAGATCTGTTTTTTTCATTGTCATGGTAGCCGCCCTCCGTATTGAATGACTTGTTGCTTGGTTTTTTGCGAGTTAATTCGTGAGTGACTTCGCTGCAAAGCCCAAGAACAACAATGACCAACCCTGCAAGAGCAATTCGATTGCAATTAATAAGCCAGGCAACCATAAGCTCGATGATGGGAAGTTATTCATGATCAGCACGCCCATCAAAATCGAAATCGCTGCGGATAATGCAAGCCAAAACCATTCACCAAAGTGGCGATGCTGAAATGCGGAGATTAAGCGCAAGAAACCCGTCACAAAGAAGATCACCGCTAACCACAAAGTAATGGCTTCGAGAGCAGGAATTGGAAATGCCCACAGATAAATAGCTGCAGCGATATATAAAACAGCAAAGATGAGTTGCACGCTGACGCTTTTCCAGCCTACCGATTTAAAAGCATGCATACCTTGCAATACGCCACCCGCAAACAAAAAGATGCCGAGGACATTCACGGATATTAATGAGAATAGAAACTGACCAGCAACACCAATCATGCCCAAAATGATAAATAAGATTCCAAGGCCAATCAGTGCCCCGGGAATCTTCGCTGCGGCACCTAAGACATTGGTGCGAATTGCTTTGATTTGATCTACGGATAAATCGGTCATATATAACCTCTCAAGTAATGACTACATCATAAAAATAGGAATTGCTAATTGCTAGTTGCTTTATAGACGATCATCTACTGAATCCATAAACTCTCGCACCGCTTGATTAAATTGAACGGGTTGTTCGATATTCGATAAATGGGCGGCGTCTTCAATAATAACCATACGTGAACCGTCGATCAGACGATTGAGCACAGTGCCTTGATCTACCGTACAGGCTGGGTCGTGGCGACCAGACAGTACCAGGGTTGGCGCCTTGATCTTCAGTAGCATCGTACTTTGTGCCATATCACGCACCGCGCTTCCGCAACCAATATATCCCTCTACATTGGTGCCCAAAATCATCTGACGGACTTTTTCAATTTCTTGAGGCGCTCTCTCAATAAAGGGGGCGGTAAACCAGCGTTTAATAGTACCGTCCACTAATCCAGCAATACCTTGAGTACGGGCAATGTCAAAACGCTCTTCCCACAAACTGCGTGGTGGCATTTCTGATGCTGTGTTGCACAGACTTAAGGACAGAATACGCTCGGGGTAACGTGCACCTAATTGTTGACCAATCATGCCACCTATAGATAAACCCATAAAGTGCACTTTCTGAATGCCAAGCGCATCCAGTAATCCAACTGCATCATCCGCTAATTGAGCAATGGTGTAAGGACCAGCACTGAGACCAGAGCCACCATGCCCTCTTTTGTCGTAGCGCAGTACACGATAGCGCTCTGCTAATGCAGCTATATTGCCATCCCACATACTGCCGTTTGCCATTAAGCTGTTAGCCACCAATAAAACAGGGGCATCCTGAGGCCCATCAAAACGGTAGGCAATATCCACACCATTTACATTAGCCATCTGTTGATTCTGCATTTGCGTCATTTATCTCCACCCTTTTTCAAGTTCTATTGGTCTTCTATTTATCTATTATTGAGAGCATGTTAGATTATCTAACGAAACTATAAAAATACTCAGGAGACAATATGCTCACAGCACTGATGCAGGGATACCATGCCCATAGACTCAATAAGCTAGTCCTCACAATTGGCCTTGCCTTAGGCGTAGGGCTTAGCTATGCGCAAAATTACCCGAATCGCACAGTCAAAATGATTGTCCCCCTGACTACCGGCTCTGGAGCAGATATTGCAGGGCGGGTTGTAGCAAAAAGTCTCTCAGAAACCTGGAAACAATCCGTCATTATTGAAAATCGCCCAGGTGCTGGCGGCCTCATTGGGACTGGCGTTGTTGTCAACTCAGATCCTGATGGATACACCTTATTAGTGCAATCAGCTTCATATGCGGCAAATCCTGCAATTTATAAAAAGCTGCCATATGACCCACTCAAGAGTTTGGCTGATGTCGCTATTTTGGGACAAACCCCTTATGTCATGATTACAGCAGCTGATAGCCCCTATCAATCCATTCGAGATCTGGTGATCGCTGCTAAATCCAAACCCGGGGAAATTACCTTTGCGTCTGCTGGTGTTGGCAGCTCTACCCACCTTGCAGCGGAGTATTTCAATCAAATCATGGGCATCAAACTCATTCATGTTCCCTACAAAGGATCACCTGAAGCGATTGCCGATACGATGTCTGGTCGCACCGCCTTTTATATGGCGCCATTAGATACGGCGATTGGTCAACTCAAGGGTGGTAAAGTGCGCGCGCTAGGAGTGACTAGCAAAATGCGTAATGCAGCTGTGCCCGATATTCCGAGTGTTGCCGAACAAGGTTATACCAACTTTGAAATCGGTTTGTGGTTTGGTGTATGGGCGCCTGCAGCTACTCCTCCTGCTATTGTGAAAAAGATTAATCAAGACATCAATCAAGCCATGCAAGATCCTGAAGTCAAAGCTGCTTACGAAAGCAAAGGTATTAAGGCAACCCCAATGAGCCCGGCAGAATTTACGAAGTTTGTTCGTGAAGAAATGGGCAAATATCAAAAGATCGCCAAAGAAGCAGCCATTGAACCCCAATAGTGAAGCGCCTCTGTGCCAAGCCCCAAGCTCTGAAGTACGCTCACCTCTGATCGAATTTCCGGTGGGGGCGGTGGACTGCCATGCACATGTCTGTGGTCCTGCTTCTCAATTCCCTTACGCACAAGAGCGCATCTATACACCACCGGATGCCACGCTAGAAAGTTATCAATCACTCTTACATATGCTAAGAGTTGATCGAGCTGTCTTAGTACAACCTAGCGTTTACGGTACGGATAACCGAGCCATGCTGGCTGCTCTGCAGTCTCATCCCGGGCAATTTCGAGGTGTTGCAGTTATCTCCAGCAATCCGAAAGAAGTGAGTGATGACGAACTCGCTGACTTACATGCCGCTGGCGTCAGAGGACTGCGTTGCAATATTGTGGATATCGCCGATCAGTCGGCTGGTCTACCCATTGAGCAACTACGCAATCTTGCAAAACGTATTCAGCCATTTGGCTGGCACCTTGAACTCTTGATGCACGTAAATGAATACCCCGATCTTGCTCAGACTTTCGCAGATTTTCCAGTGGATTTAGTGTTTGGACATTTTGGCTATATGCATGCCAAACATGGCGTAGCAGATAAAGGGTTTCAAGGACTGCTGAATTTAATGAAAAGCGAGCGCGCTTGGGTCAAGATGACAGGACCTTATCGCCTCTGTGACGGCGATCTTCCCTATCGTGATATGCGCCCCTTTAATGATACCGTTATTCAGGCCAATCCCAAGCGCCTCATTTGGGGGAGTGACTGGCCCCATGTCATGGTGAAGAAGCAAATGCCGCACGATGCAGACCTTTGTGACCTTCTAGGGACATGGGTGCAGGACGACACCCTCAGAAATTCCATACTGGTCGACAACCCCTGTATCCTGTATGACTTTCCGGCTTTTAGAGGGCCAGATGGTTCAAATCCCTTGAGATAAGGACCATTATTTTGATTCAGTAAGAAAGATTGACAGTAAATATGGACAACACGCTCACCGTTATTTTTGGCATTGTTGCAATACTTCTACCGCTAGTGATAGGGCGTCTTTTTTGGAAACGCTTTGATCATTACTTTGGTAGAGGTGATGAGGCTTACATGGATACCTTGGAATATTTCCTCAAGAAAATTGGCTCCACTGTTTTAGTTGCCTTCATCATCCTGTGGATTGGTATGAGCCTGGTATTTAACGGTAGCGCCACATAGAATAAAAATACCAGCATGAGTGATCAATTTAAAACCATTCTCCTTAAGGCAAAGCTGAACTTTGCGATCTTAGCTGCCATCTTGGTGATTGCCGTATTGGGGAAAATTACCAATCCAGAACTGATCAATAGCATCTTTGTCACTGCCGATCAATTAGTGTCAGAGCTCTATCTTATTTTTGTGGCAATTACTTTGGGTGCCTTTATCCCTAACTTCAAATATGTGGCCTTCGGATCCATTGCTGCCTTTATTGGTGCAGCCGTCTTAATTCAGATGGGCATCTTCACTTACCTCACTACTGAGTACTTATTTTCAGTACTCATCGTTGTCCTTGGATTTGCCTCTATTGCCAATCTCTATAGACACTATCGCGAGAACGGGCTTTAACGCCAAAAAATGAGTTGTTATATTAACTAAGTCGACTGACTTCTTAGCCACTGCGCCAATTTAATTTCAGATTTTTTATCCGATGCAACATCGATAATCCAATTACCCAAATCAAATCCTGGAAAATCACTTACAATTTTATTTGCATCAAGGATGAAAAATAAAACCGCAGCTGCCGTTCGTTTATTGGCATCATTAAAGCAATGAGCTTTGGCAAGAAATGTTGCATAGCAAGCTGCCAAATCAAAGACATCTGAAATAAACCCATACTGCAAACGATTATGGATTCTCCCTAGAGTTGCCTCTAAGGATTTATCTTTTGCCAAGCCTTGCAACTCTTTATCACCAATAACTGCATCGTGAATCAATATGACATTTTCAACATCAATCACAACAAATTGAGTCACGTATTATTTATCCTTAAGATAATCAATCACATGATCTATCTTTGCTAGCCTAGTCTTAATGAATGCGGACACCTGATCCTTAGAGGCAGGCTCCAATTGAATATCCACTACAGCACTTTTAGGCACAAAATATCCGATGGCCTCATTCCGGTTCAGAATCGCCACAGGTTGATTGCCCGCTCGAGCAATCACCTTATTAGGCTCCCTTAGCTCGGTCAGGGATGCGGTCAATGATGTTAATAGGTTTTCCATATGAGATCCGTATAATGTATATTTAAATATACTTTTTATTCTATATAAACTATGCTTGTACGTCAATCTAAAGCCCAATAGACTCATGATTGGGGTTTAGATTGCCCTAAAGCGGGTCCTAAATTGGATATCACCACCATGACCAGTTGGCATCATGTCTATGACGCACATCAAAAAAAGGATCTGCTAAGCCAGCAAGCCAAAGCCTCATTACCCTATTGTTTCTTGTGCGGCGTCTTTTCTCAAACGCCTTCCGATACCAACGGGGCGCTGAACTCGCCATAGTGACCTGGGCATCCGAATGAAAGATCGCAATTGCTTTACGTCCAGCAGGGGATTTTGGGCTATGGCAAATGATACGCATTCCTTTAAAAAAGGTGTCCCAATCTTTTAACACCCAACTATATTCATGCTGTTGATTTTTACGTCTAAATGTTCTCGACATAACAAACTCCTCTTATCTTTATTTATCAGTTACATCATGTTGTTCTCCTGGAAAAAATTAAGTAATAAAAAACGCAGTCATTGTTAGTGACTGCGTTTATTTTAAAGAGCAAAAAACACACTCAAATAATGGTACCTAGGTAGATTATTTTTCTAAAGCTCCATAAATCACGGCATTGAGTTGCTCACGATGTACCTTCCGAATTTCTCCTGGTGCCACGCCCATCATCACTACGACCATCTGCTCTTTTGGATCAGCCCAGAAGATCGTTCCATAGGCGCCATTCCAGGTGAAGTCGCCTACATTGCCGTTGATAGCAGACAAACCTCTATCTGTGCGAACTGCAACACCCAAACCAAATCCATAACCCATACGGCCTGGCTCAGTGCCGCTCACATTATTTTTAATGTCTTTGTTGAGATGGTTTGATGTCATAAAGGCAACTGTTTGTGGGCCTAGCACCTTCTTGCCATCAAGACTTCCACCATTCAGCAACATTTGACCAAAGCGAATGTAATCGCCAGCTGTGGAATAAGCGCATGACCCACCGCAATCAAACTTCACCTTCTGCGTATGAATATCTACCTTCTGTGGCTTACCAGTTAAAGGATCTATTGGTAATGGTTGCGCTAAACGGGGACGATCTTTTTCTGCAAGCTCAAAAGTGGTATTGGGCATTCCGACCTTATTCCAGATACGCTCTTGCATTACTGCACCCAAGGGTTTGCCGGCAATCTTCTCTTCAATAATACCCAGCACATCTAAACCAAAACCATAATCCCAAGCGGTGCCCGGCTCATATAACAAAGGATTACTTGCTAGCTTGTCGATAAATTCTTGAGCGGTATATTGCACAGCTGCTGGTGCAGAGCCAGCTGGATACATTTTGTGAACTGGAGTCGCGCCACGTCCACCATACGTCAAGCCATTGGTATGGCGCATGAGGTCTTGCACAGTAATGGGATTTTTCGCGGGTACTAAATTAAGCTTGCCTTCGGCATCTACTTGGCCTACTTTCATATCCTTAAATTGCGGCAACCAATTTGAGATCGGTGCATTTAAGGGCAGCTTTCCTTCTTCATAAAAGGTCAAGGCACTTACTGAAGCCATGACTTTGGTCATCGATGCCAGATTAAAAATAGCATCGGTAGTCATGGGCTTATTATTCGCTTTATCTAAATATCCGTATGGCTTAAAGATCGTCAGCTTACCGTTCTTAGAAACTGCGAGAACTGCACCTGCCATATTATTAGCTGCAATTTGATCAGCAAAAAATGTATCGATTCTTTTGAGGCCTTCTTGGCTAAATCCCTGGCCCGGGGTAGCACTGAGTGGTAGTGGCGCTTTTGAGTTATCTGCGGCAAATAGGGTAGCGCTGGTTAATAAACCCGCGCTTATAGCCATAATCAGGCTAGTCGCCCGTAATGTCTTCATCTTGTATCTCCACTATGGTTATTAGGTGTAATGTCTGGGGCTTTTTATCCCTCTCAGGCTATTGAAGCAGACTTTTCAAGAAATAGTGGTATTCACCTGTTTTATATACTTTTTTTCATATATAGAATCAACTTATAATTATTTGTAGAAATATCTATCAAATATGACAATGGTGGTCTTATGTATAAATACGATGCCATTGACCAAACCCTTGTAGATCAACGGGTTGCCCAATTTCGCGACCAAGTTACCAGACGTTTGGATGGTACGCTTGCCGAAGAAGAATTCCGCCCCCTAAGACTACAAAATGGTTTGTACCACCAACGGCATGCTTACATGCTGCGTGTTGCTATTCCTTATGGCTTGTTTAGTGCCAAGCAATTGCGCACGCTGGCTTTGATTTCTGAAAAATATGATCGTGGTTATGGCCATTTCACTACGCGTCAGAATATCCAGTACAACTGGGTAACTCTAGAGGACACACCCGATATTTTGGCCGAGCTTGCCAAAGTAGAAATGCATGCGATTCAAACCTCAGGCAACTGCATCCGCAATATTACGAGCGATGCCTTTGCAGGCATAGCTGCAGATGAATATGTGGATCCACGTCCAATTTGCGAACTACTGCGCCAGTGGTCAACGCTTCATCCAGAGTTTGCACACTTGCCACGTAAGTTCAAGTTTGCAGTCAATGGCGCTAAAGAGGATCGCACAGTACTACTATGTCATGATGTGGGCATTGAGCTTAAGAAAAATCCCAATGTCAACAATGGTGAATTGACGGCGGATATTTATGCCGGCGGCGGTATGGGGCGCACACCAATATTGGGTTCCCTGATTAAACAAGACCTCCCTTGGAATGTACTGCCCAGCTACCTCACTGCCCTGCTACGGGTATATAACCGTTTTGGTAGAAGAGATAACCTCTATAAGGCGCGTATCAAGATCTTGGTAAAGGCTTTAGGCCCAGAAGAATTTGCGCGTCAGGTTGAAGGAGAATGGACTCACATCAAAAATGGTGATGACAATTTCACTCAAGCAGAGTGGGATCGTGTAGCGAAGCATTTCACTAAGCCTGCTTACAAGAACTTACCTGCGTTAACAACCGAACAAGTCATCGCCACAGCAACGCATGCAGATGAAGCCGCCCAGGCCGGATTTACAAGATGGTTAGAGCGTAATGTGAAACCCCACCAAGTTCCTGGCTATGCCAGCGTGATCCTGTCCTTGAAGCCACATGGTACTGTTGCCCCAGGTGATGCAAGCACAGCACAAATGCTAGCCATTGCTGATCTATCTGATCAATATAGCTTTGGTGAGTTACGCGCTACTCATGAACAAAACTTAGTGCTGGCTGATGTAGAGCAAGCGAAGTTATACGAACTCTGGCAAGAGGCGAAGAAGCAAAAGGTTGCGTTACCAAATATTGGTCTACTGACCGATATCATTGCCTGCCCTGGTGGTGACTTCTGCTCACTCGCTAATGCAAAGTCATTGCCGATTGCAAAAGCAATTCAGGAGCGTTTTGATGATTTGGATTACTTATTTGATTTAGGTGATATCTCACTGAATATCTCTGGCTGTATTAATTCTTGCGGTCATCACCACGTTGGCAATATTGGCGTCCTCGGTGTTGATAAGGATGGTGAAGAGTGGTACCAAATCACCTTAGGTGGTGAACAAGGTAACGATGCTGCTATTGGCAAAGTGATTGGCCCTTCTTTTTATGCCGATGAAATCCCCGATGTCATTACCAATGTCATCAATACTTACGTAAAAGAACGTACTGAAGATGAATCCTTTATCAGCACCTATCGCCGTTTGGGGGTTACGCCGTTTAAAGAGGCGGCTTATAAAGATAAAAGCGAAAACGCTCAGAAAAAAGATAAAGCGGGGGTAGATGCATGAGCCAAGATCGATTGAATACCATCCCCTCCCATCAAGAGATTTTGCATTTTCCGAAAGGGGGTAAGCCGTCATTAGCCCCTAATGAATGGCAGGTTTGGGCCGGTGATCAAAATAAAAGCCAGGATGAAGGCGAGAATTTTTCGCCCCCAGATTTAGACCATGGCAAGAAAGGGCTACTAGTGCCATTTGCATGGTGGCTCAATCATATGCATTCGCACCATCATGAGGCTGACATTCAGAGCAAAGCTAAGGCAGGTCAAATTGGGGTCTGGTTTGCTGCTGATGACGATATCCTAAAACACGCTGATGTGATTGAGGCCGGTAAAACAGTATGGCCATTAGTGGCTGCCCACTTCCCTATTTTTAGAGATGGTCGTAGCTTTAGTACTGCAGCCTTATTACGTGATCGCTTTGCCTGGACAGGTGAGATTCGCGCTATTGGTGATGTCTTGATTGATCAACTCTTACAAGGGGCTCGTGTTGGCTTTGATAGTTTTGCACTCCGCCCCGACCAGAATTTGGATGTTGCCTTAAAGCAGTTTGACTTGTATTCAGTAACAACTCAGAACAGCTGGCGCGGTAAACGAGCCACTTTGAGTACTGAAGCAGTACATTGAGTCAGCAGAAATTATCAACGTGATTAATAACATCCCTGGCACCTCCACCACCAACTCCTTTGCCAACTCTGCTGCCAACCCTACACTTGGAAAAGTGTATTTAGTTGGCGCCGGTCCAGGTGCGGTTGATCTCATTACCGTTCGTGGCGCTAAGCTATTAGCCCAAGCAAATATTGTTTTTTATGATGCTCTAGTAGATCCAGAAATGCTGACCCTTTGCCCACAAGCAATTCAGATTGAGGTGGGCAAGCGTTGTGGCAAGCTTTCTTCAGCACAGCAGTTTATTAATAAGCGCTTGGTAGACGCGGCACAAAAGCATCAAATCATTGTTCGCCTGAAGGGTGGTGACCCTATGCTCTTTGGTCGTGCTGACGAAGAGATTCAGGCTCTTAAGGCTGCGGGCATTTCTATTGAGGTGGTGCCCGGTATTACGGCAGCGCTTGCTGGCGCAGCAAGTATTCAAAAATCACTGACATTACGTGGAGTATCACGTAGTGTGGCGTTTATTACCTTGGCTCAGGGTGCCGAAAATCTTGCCCCAGGACAACCGATTTCCAATCCTAGCGCTGATACTCTGGTGTATTACATGGGTCGTAAAGACGCAGCACGCATTGCACAGCAGCTCATTGAAAGCAGTCCCAATCAGAACAGTGACACACCTGTACAAATTCTAGAAGCGGTGAGCAGTCCACGTGAGCGCTTATGGACCAGCACCTTAGAAGAGCTAGCCGCAGGTAAAGCAGATCAATGGTTTGATAGCAGCTCACCAGCACTCATCATGATTGGCGAAGCATTTAGGAGCTCCTGCTCAGAAGCTACTGTAGATTCCTATCAGGAAAAAGCGGGCTCGCATCTTCAAAAGGTAAGTTAAAAAGAATTACCCTAAAGTTGCAATCATTTCAATCTTCGGTGCAGCCGTCTGAACCATCTTTTCAATTCCATGACCTGGGTTGCTAATCTTTTGAGTCACTAAAAGACCGATCTTTTCTAAAAGGCTAATGTCCTTACTTATAGCTGAACGATCGCGATGTAATTTATGAGTTAATTGAGTGATAGTTTTCGGCTCATTCATCACCTCAAGCATTAGGCGTCTACGTGCCTCAGAGAGCACCATAAACATCTCTTTTGGGTCTTCAAATGAGAATGTAGCTGACTTCTTCAATGATTCACCATGATCCGCTCTTTGGGCGGCTTTTTTAGCGCGATCAAAAAAACCTTCTACCGTATCGGTTCGAATAATTATCTTTGTCATTTTTTACCCTTCTTCACTTCCTTAACGATTGCTTGCCATTCTTTTTCAAAATGTTCTAGTGTTTTTTCATAGCTTACAAAATTGACTGGGATCACCTTACCCATGAAATGCTTGTGATGATAGTCATGAGCATTATCAAATCCAAGCACTCTTCCATTATCTTTTTGATAAATCAACCGATTGATGTATGCCAGGTTATAGCGAGTAACTACTGTCTTACCTTCACTTACATAACCCCAAACTTCAAAACTCAAAACGCCCCCACCGCTACTAGCTTTTAATTTAAAAGTTTCTCGTTCAATTAAGGATTCAAGTTTCGGCTTCGCTTTTTTAGTCATACCTCATTATAGTACAGGTATGTAATTATATAACATACCTGTACTATAAGTATGGCTAGTTATTACAGCCCTAGATTTCTACTTCCGAAATCAATAATCGCCTGCAAGACAGCCAAATCCTCGCCAACGGCAGGTGTCACACTTAACTGCACGTCAGGAAATTTACCTCGACATTCTTCCAGTAAAACCGGGAAGTCGTTTCTGAGGTGACCACCTTGGCCAAAGAAAACTGGCACAACAGTCAGCTCGATAGCACCCTTAGCACTCAGAGCAGCGACAGCCTCTTCCAAGGAGGGTTGCATCATTTCTAAAAAAGCGAGCTCCACAGGCGCAGTAGGATACTGGGCTTGCCACAAAGCCGCTAGACGATCAAAAGGCTCACGCCAGCGGGCATCACGGGCGCCGTGCCCAAATAAGATAATGGCTTTCATGGATAGCTATAAACTCTCAGTAATCAATCGTTTTAGGGTGATTGCACCCACTAGCTTAACCTTATTTTCTAGATTGCCTCTATGACTGCCCTATTTAGCCAAACCTGGTTCATTGCTTTGATGAGTGTCACACTTATCGGAGCAGTACTCTCTGCCGTGCACCATGCAGAAGTCATAGCCCATAAAACAGGTGAACCTTATGGAACTTTAGTTCTGTCTATTAGCGTCACTATCATTGAGGTATCGCTGATCATCTCGATGATGCTCACTGGCCACGAAGGGTCTGAGTTTATTGCCAGAGATGCAGTGTTTGCTACAGTCATGATTGTGATCAATGGTGTGATTGGCCTTTGCATATTTATGGGTGGACTTACCCATCATGAGCTGACCTTTCGTAATGAAGGTACTAACTCAGCTTTAGCAGTGCTTACTGCATTAGCCACCTTCATCTTAGTAATGCCCACCGTTACGATCAGTACGCCAGGACCAGATTTCACGAAGAGTCAGCTTGCGTTTGCGGGCATCGCTTCTTTTGCTCTTTATATTGCTTTTTTATTCTTTCAAACGGTTAGTCATCGAGACTACTACCTGCCCAAAACAAAAGATAAAAAGACCGACAGTACTATGCATGCTCAAAAACCGAGTAATCTGAAAACAGGGATTAGTGCTGTACTACTTATCCTCTCACTGATTGCGGTTGTAGGTCTTGCAGAATTACTGAGCCCAGCAATTGAAAGGGGTGTTGCTGCTGCAGGCGCACCTAAAACGATTGTGGGTATTGCTATTGCCCTTTTGGTATTACTTCCAGAGGGCTTTGCAGCGGTGAGGGCAGCAAAAGCCAATCGCCTGCAGAGTAGTTTGAACTTAGCGCTAGGTTCAGCCTTAGCCAGTATTGGCCTAACCATACCGACTGTAGCTGCCATTGCCATCTTCTTTAATCTTCCCCTGAGTTTAGGCATAAGCGATCTCAATATGACTCTAATGTATTTGTCATTCTTTATTGGAGCATTAACTCTAGCCATTGGCAGAACCACCCTATTACAAGGGATAGTTCATATCATCATTTTCCTAGAGTACTTATTCTTAAGTCTAGTTCCTTAAGGGGGCATTCAAGCGAAGTGCTAGCAATTCATTAGTTTTTGCCGATTAGTTTTTTCCTAAGGTAACGCCATCTCTCAGTACTTCATAGTGCAAATGAGGCCCAGTAGATCTGCCAGTTGAGCCTACCTTAGCAATAGCTTGAGATTGCCTTACAAAATCACCCTGCTTTACTAAGATCTCTTGAGCATGGGCGTATCTAGTGACTACGGCATTCTTATGCTGCACATCCACTACATAGCCATACTCCTGATCCCAAGCTGCGCGAATTACAACACCCTCTGCAGTTGCTAAGATTGGCGTGCCATAGGCTGCTGGAAAGTCAGTTCCTTCATGCCAAGCTGTCTGCTGAGTGATCGGGTCGATGCGATAACCTAGACCACTAGATGCTTGAGGCATCAGCGGTAATGGTGATGCTGTTGGTATGGAGTTTGAAACATCCCAGCTTTGGGTTAGCGATTTTTGTGCTTCTTGCACGCGATTACTCAGTGCAATCGAATCTTGCACAGTACGATCTAAACGAGCACCATATTGCTCGCCTTGATTACCTAAGTTAATCACCGCATTCGCTGGACTTAGAAGGCCACCTTGCGCATTACCTAAATTAACAACATTGCTGTATACCGTATTGCTAGCTAAATTTACTCCATTGGTTTTAGCCAACTGAATCCGTAAATCATCTAACTGAGCTAGGTTGCGCTGCGCCTCATCTAATCTAGCCTGCAGCTCCATGAGTTTGGTTTCATAATCATCTTCTGAGTTTGCAATAAAACGCTTTTCGAGGAGATCTTTTTTCTCCATCGTATGCAATATATTTCTAGTTTCATTAGTAACATCATTAATAGCTACATTGATGCCCACGAGCAAAGCTAAGCTGAGGGCTCCACCGAATACTAAATGGCGGGCAGTGAGAGAAATCTCTCTCACCCTGCTGTGTGGTCCAGTCATGATTAGTATTTGCATTTTTATTACCTTACCCCTGAATTCATTTCTAAGATTGGTTGCATCACTGCCATTACGATTCCTAATACCATTAAGCCCATAGCCAATATTAATAAAGGTTCGAGCAAACTGGTAAATATTTTGGTTTTTTGCTCAGATTCGAGCTCAGCATTCTCTGCGCCGTATTTCAGCATCTCTGCTAACTTGCCTGATGCTTCGCCTGAGCGAATCAAGTGAATCAAGATCGGCGAAAACACGCCTTGGCTTCCCAAAGCCCTTGATAGGCTAGTGCCCTCACGTAATCGAACTTCGGTTGAATCAATCGCTGCACGTAATACCGAGTTACCTAAAGTACTTCGGGCGCTATGTAACGCAGTGAGAATGGGAACGTTGGCAGAAACCAACATCGCCATCGTATTGGCAAAACGTGCTGTCTCAAAACCCAACAACAAGGGGCCTAGAAATGGAGCGTTCAGCAACGCCCTATCCACCTTTAAACGAATATCTTCTTTAGCAAGTGCTCGGCGTCCATAAAAGATAGCGGCGGCAATGAGTAATGCTAATAACCAACCCCAATTAACAATAAATTCAGATAAACCCAAGATGAAGCGAGTTGAGAAAGGTAGCGCCTGCTTTGTACTCTGAAAGACTCGTGCAATTTGCGGAACCACATACGTCATTAAGAAAAACACGATCATGAAGGCCACACCTGTAAGCATGGCTGGATAAGCTAAGGCAGCCATGGCCTTTTGCTTCAGTGCTTGGCGCTTTTCTAGAAACTCAGCAAGTTGCGTTAATACCTGCCCCATCTTGCCGGATTGTTCAGCCGCCCCAATCACCCCTTGATACAAAGAATCAAACGAAAGTGGTTGACCTGCAATCGCTTTTGATAAAGGTAGACCAGCTCGTAACTCAGCAAGCACTGCTTGTAAGGTGGTTTTAACGTGGGTTTGACTAGCCTCTTCTGCCAACACAGTGAGTGCTTCATCGATCTGCACACCCGATCTCACTAAGATAGCGACTTGCTTGGTAATCATGGTGAGATCTGCACGACTGAGGGGCTTATTTTCTGCAAACCATTTATTCCAGAAATATTGCTTGCCCCACTCGGCTTCTAAGTCAATGGTAACTGGCACTAATTGTTTGGCCATTAACGCTTGCCGAACTGCACGTACACTTTCCCCTTCAACGCTACCGCGCTCACTTTTACCGCCATAAGTTAGTGCTTCAAAACGGTAGCGTGGCATGGTTCAATATTTTTTTGCTGAGTTAGTTTGCTTAGTCAATTTCTACCGAGCCAGTAACCCGCAAAATTTCTTCTGGTGTGGTCCTACCTTCAGACACCCAACGCTTGCCATCATCGGCCAAGGTACGCATACCGCCTACTAAAGCCTGTTTGCGAATATCACTCTCGGCAGCATGCTGATGAATGAGTTCCCGAATCTTTTCATTGGTGGTCATGAGCTCGTAAATACCTGCGCGCCCGCTATAGCCAGATTCACCACAAGTAGGACAGCCTGCTCCACCACAACTTGAGCATGACATCCGAATCAGACGTTGACCCAACACACCCAATAAAGTCGATGAAAGTAAGAATGGTTCGATGCCCATATCAATCAAGCGTGTAACTGCCGATGGCGCATCATTCGTATGCAGAGTTGCCAAAACTAAGTGACCGGTTAAAGAAGCTTGTACCGCAATCTGCGCAGTCTCTAAGTCACGAATCTCACCAATCATCACTATGTCCGGATCTTGACGCAAGATAGCACGTAAGGCTCTGGCAAAGTTCATATCAATGCGGGAGTTTACTTGGGTTTGACCGATGCCATCGAGGTTGTACTCGATGGGATCCTCTACCGTCATGATGTTATTAATCTTATTACGTAAACGTAAGAGGGCGCCGTACAAGGTAGTAGTCTTTCCGCTACCAGTTGGACCGGTTACCAAGACAATGCCGTGCGGACGATGAATCAATTGATCAAATTGATTGAAGGTGTCTTCAGCCATTCCCAAAGCGCGCAGATCTAAACGATCGTAGTTCTTCTCCAGCAAACGCAAGACAACACGCTCACCATGGGAGGTTGGCAATGTAGATACACGCACATCAATTGCACGACCTCCTACTCGCAAGGAAATGCGGCCATCTTGCGGCATGCGCTTTTCCGCAATATCAAGTGATGCCATGATCTTGATACGAGAAACCAAAGCAGCATGCAGGTCTCGGCGCATATCAACAATATCGCGCAAATTACCATCCACCCGAAACCGCACAACTGACTTACGCTCAAAAGCCTCCAGGTGAATATCCGACGCACCATCACGACTGGCTTGTTTAAGCAAACTATTAATCATGCGAATAACTGGAGCATCATCATTCATCTCTAGAAGATCTTCAGATACTGGCATCTCTTGCAAGAGGCGAGAAAGATCTACAGCCTCCTCTACCTCATCAACCACTTGCGAAGCATTGAGATCACCTTCAGCATAGGCAGCATTGAGTGCCTCTAATACTGCTTCACTTGTTTGCTCAATGCGTCGAATCGGTCCAACTAATCGGCAAATTTCTTGTAGCACCGAGAGATCAGTCTCAGGGCTGTGAATAAGTGTTGGAACCCCAACTAAATCACCCTCAGCAGTACTGGTAGCATCTTTTTCAGCTACGCCTTTAGTCAGCAATATCTGATTTGCTTTGGCATAACTAAAAGGGATGCGAGGGAGATGCAGCATGGACTCTGTTGAATTTAACTTGCTAGGCGGTTTTAATAAATCGTCTTATTGAACCGTAACTGGCACTGGTTCACCAAAACTTGGAGTAGTAGAAGGTCTTACTGGTATGGCCTTATTTACACCAGATGAAGGTAAATTTTTACCGGGAGGTACCAAGGGTGGCTCAAACTCAGAAACGCGTGGCAAATTCTCTTTAGGCAATAGCATAGGAGCTTGTTTGAAGTTGTCTTCTGTTTTCTGGACTAAGTTCAGGCGATTATTTGTAATATCTGCAGTTTGGTCCCGGTCACGCAATATGTAAGGCCGAATGAAAACTAATAAATTTGTTTTGGTACGCGTCTTAGAGTCAGATCGGAACAAAGCACCTATATAGGGGATATCTTTTAAGAATGGAATACCACTCGAGGTATCAGAGTAGTTATCCTCAATTAAGCCCCCTAACACAATAATTTGCCCGTCATCCACCAAAACATTGGACTCGATATTGCGCTTATTCAAAATAATCCCAGAAGCAAAATTTGGGTTTGAGATGGAAGATACCTCTTGGTAGATTTGCATCTTCACAATGCCATTATCAGAAACTTGTGGACGAACACGCAAAGTTAATCCCACATCTTGCCGAGTGTAGGTCTGAAATGGTGTAACAGTACTGGTCGAACCCGTCTGAGCATAAGAACCAGTTATGATAGGCACGTTCTGTCCAACGACAATACGTGCTTCTTCATTATCCAATGTAATTAAATTAGGCGTAGATAGAATATTAGTTCCCGCTGTAGTCGATAATGCGGTAATTAATGCTGACATGCCATAGACACCATTAAATTTAGTCAGTAAACCTAAGTTCAAACCCTGTTGTGGTGGCACCAAAACATTAGTGGCTGTGCTTGCGCCCGGATTCAAAATATTTTGTACGTTTTGTCCTAGACCTAAAATATTCGAGCCAGCCTGTCCAGCAGAATTAGTGAAGTTTGTACCACCAAAGCCCACATTTTGGTTACCCGAACCAATCAGACCTTGCCACTGAATGCCCAATTGGTCAGCATTATTTGCACTCACTTCAACAATTAAAGATTCAATATAGACCTGCGTGCGACGGCGGTCTAACTGTTCAATAACATTACGCAAGTGGCGATATAAAGGCTCACTTGCAGTAATAATGATGGAGTTTGTTGCAGGTTCTGCTTGAATAATGCCGCCAGTAGTTGGATTACTACTGCTCGTTAATGCCGAAGTCGCTGCAGAGGATCCAGTAGCTCCAGGAGCGGTGTTGCCTTGCTGGTTAGCAGGCTGTTGATTGAGATTAGCAGCAGGGTTTGTAGCGCCTGGTTGCCCTGGAGTGCCACCCACTTGTGCAGAAAGAGAAGCATCTGCAGCAACAATTGCACGTAAGGTAACTGCAAGCTTGGTTGCCTCCGCATTCTTTAGTGGAACAACCCAGATATTGCCGTTATTTGCAGTAGGTACATCTAAGCGTGCTACTAATACCCGAATCTGGCGTATCCGTTCTGCACTAGCACCACGAATCAAAATCGAGTTACTACGCGGCTCAGCCAAAATCATCGTCTTGAGCGAGGGATCTGCACCACCTGTAGAGGCTGTATCCAGTACCTTACTGAGGATGGTCGCCATGTCAGTAGCAATGGCATAGTTCAATTTAATACTTTGCACATCACTTGAGGTTGGCGCATCTATAGAGTCAATCAATTGAGCAATACGCTGGATATTACTTGCGTAATCAGTGATCACGATCGTGTTATTACCAGGGTATGCATTAATCGTATTATTTGGTGATACGAGTGGTCGCAATACTGGTAAGAGATTATTGGCAGATTCAAAATTCAGCCTAAATACCCGAGTAATGATCTGATCACCCTCTTGTTTGCTCTTGCCAGTTGTTACTGAATTACTAATCAACTTGGCATCCGCCTCAGGCACCACGCGGTATACACCATTGACATCGACCAGCGCAAAGCCTGAAGTGCGCAGGGCTGTAGAGAAGGCGTCGATGGCTTTGGCCTTGGTGAGCGGCTTATTACTAATGAGGTTAATGGTGCCTTTAACTTTAGGGTCAACCAAAATAGTTTGGCCAGTAGCCTTAGCTAAAACACTAGCAACCGATTCAATATCGGCGTTTGAGAACGATAAAGTAACAGCACCATCATCAGGCACAGTGATATTACTAGGCGCTCGATTTGTTTGCGCGTAAGCTAAAGGCATTACGACACCTTCGCCGACGAAGCAAAGAACAACCAAGAGCGCTAAGCGTTTCTTAAAGTTGCATTGCAGTTTTTTCTGCATTTGACTGAATACTTTTTGCATGCTGTTTTCTTTATTACTGCTGTTCTTCACTTGTAAATTCATCTAATAACTTAAAACTTCAGGCGATACGCATCGCCTTCTTTTTTACCCAACAATGATAACAATCCAATTAAAGATTCTTGTGACTCTGGCGAGGCATTTGCTTCACCCGAAAATTGCATTCCCTTACTACCTGCAGTGCCGCTTTTATTGCTAAATTCTCCCTGCCCTTTTAATAAGAGCGGTCCACTAGTGGTAGATAAAGTCCAATTCATACCAGTATCGGCAATATTCGCAGAAATCTCGTATCCACCCAAAGGCTTTACAGGGCTAATAGGGCTGCTTAAGTTGCTTATGATAATTCGAATAACCCCTGAGGATGGGGTATTTCCAGCGCCAAAACCTACTAAATTAGCCAAATTGATATCCGTCCAGCGTGCCCCTAATTCTCCTCGAGGGCGCAAGGTACTCCAAGGGTTGCCTAGACCCTCCAAAACATTGGCTGGCAACTTAATTTCATTGGCAGCAATTTGAGCTTTTCCTAGACTCCAATTAATCTGCTGAGCTTGTTCTAGAGCCGCAAATTGCAACTCTGTATTACAAGATAGTGAAAACAGTTTACAGCTCGTAGTCCAATGAAACCGTTCGGTAACGGACATAGGATCACGACATCCACCCTCAGTAGCATTAGGCTCAGAAAAAGCCAAAGCAGCACTACCCTGCCAAATGGTTCCAATCGGCTGCTGCAACATCACGCGGCAGCCAGTTTGCGATGCCAGAGAGCCACTGATCCAACTGACTGGCATTTGGCGAACAATTACTATGAAGCAAATAAATATCAAAGCCACCCAAAATAATTTAGGCAACTTTGGGTGCGTAAAGTCGAGGACGAGCTTCATAGATTCTGATCCACTTACCTAGCCATCCCTGCTTGACCGCCGTACTGCACCAAAACACCACTAAAGTTCACTACACCAGCACCTGCAGAAGAAACGACATTTAACTGCTCGGGATATAAACGCCAAGTGGTTCGAAGCTCATCTAAGGCATCAAGCAATACAGAGAACATGACATCACTCGCTTGAAACTCAATACGTGGAGGATTATCGGCAGTAAGACGGAGAATATTAGGCTTTAAGCCGCGCGTGGTTAATACACCCCGGATCTTTTGTAACTCCATATCATCTAATAAGCTTACTGTTGCTGCTCCGCTGCTATAGGACGGAGATTGAGAAGCAGAAAGACTAGAGGATTTAGCTAACTTGATCAAGCTCTGTAATTGAGACCATTGCGCTGGACGCATATCTAATTGATTTTGTACTTGCTGGCTATAAGGCGCGATTACGAAAGCATTCAAAATCAATAACAACAAAACTACAAAAAGTATGATGAATACATTTCGCTGCTCAATAATAAACTGGCGCGCCAAAGTTGGCAACTGTTTCATATCAAACTTCTGCTGTAGCTTTTTTGGCAAAGACTTGAGATTTTTCAGATTCTTCAAATCTTGCATTGAATAATCTTTACTCAATAGCTCTTTTACTTTGTTTAAGAAAGTTACTAGCTTGTCTGAGAAATTATTAAGTGGACTTTGATTCATGATCCAAGTCCTGAGTACGGCTCTAAGCGATAACGATTTGGGCCTAATACTTTCACCATCAAGCCCAGGGCACGTCCTTTTTGTGTTACCACAGCGCTAGTCTGCTGAATACTCCCCGGCTTAAATTCAAAATCAATGCCATAGCCGTCGTAATCCAGTTTTTGCAAGACTTCCGGCCCAAATGCTGTCTTGAGTTGCTGTAGTTTTGCAGCCATCGGCGCAAAGTCTGCATCGGATACCAAGCCTTGGCGCCTTTGGTCTTGAGTGACTTGAGATGTAAATGTGGTGATCACTGCATTACTAGATGTATTACTGATACCTATAGCTTTATCTTGCGATTTATCTTGATTGAGTTTTGCAATAGATGATGGCGTCAATGATTGGGCTGCTAAGACTTCCATCTGCTTACCCCAGCGCCAGTTGTCTACCACCAAGCAAGTGAATTGCAAAATATATCCAACAACGATGCTAGCTAGTAAGAATTTTGCCCAATGTGTAGGCTGATGCCAGATAGCAGGGTCCGTCCAAGACGCACTCGCACTAACTGGGGAATTTCTATTTACCCGTCTGCGCTTTAAATGGCTTGATAAATTTGATAACCCTTTACCTACTTCATGCCTGAAATTTTTGGGCAATAAATTCAGCGAATAGTTTACTGACTTAGATGAAGCATTGTCTTTTAAAAACTGTTTTGCACTAGGCACCAGCCAATCCCAAGAAAACTCTGTGATCATCTGATCTTGCAATGCTTTGGGAAGAATAATCTTCTCATCAGCCTGATCGAATATCCTTTCAACCCAAGCCACACCAAGCTGAACGCCTGTGCGCCTTGTAAAGATGAGGTTTTCTTCACTACGTTGATATGCAATAGAGGGAAGTGATGAATTCTGGTTCTGAGTCTGGCTCTGATTGTCATGTTTATGCTCATTTCCAGAATCTGGAATAGCTAGCAGTACACATTCTGGGACTAAACGAACTCGCTGACTTATTAAACCTTCTAAGTGTTTGGTAAGCCATGTAAACCATGCGCGATCAATCAAAGCAATCACTCTTTGCAACGCAGGCTTACCTGGCATTGGTGGCAATGCTTGCACTGCAAGTGTCTGTGCTCCAGTGAGTACGTATTCTTCAATGAGGTTGGGTAGTATTTGCTGTAACTTCTTAGCATTTGCCAGAGGCACCTTTGCTTCGATCAAACGAACATCAATCGTAGGCAGTAAGACCAATACTTCATCTGCATAAGGCATGGATTCGGTTGTACCAACACCCCTCTCACCAGAAGTGTCATCCCCCTCAAGCAAACACCATTCAAATCGCTCTGCACAATTGAGCTCTGACCACTCTCGAGTAAATTCCGCTGGGGATCCAGAACCAGAAAATGGTTTTAGGGGACAACGTACTATTAATAGACTCAAATGCTCAGCTCTTTAAATGGTTCTTTTTTACTCTGGTATTGACCCGCTGTTTAATCAGAGATTACTTTTCCAGTCTTGCTCCAGATTACCTGCGTAAAATTTCCGCTAGGTAAGGGATTCTGGGACCTCTGAATTAATGCAGAACTAACAAATATACCTCTTCCCATCCGTATTTCTGAGCGTGCCAGCCAAAATTGGGAGCGCACATCAACTAAGGAGGCGTCTAGGGTAATACCTTGGCTGGCTCCCATCTTATTTAAGAGGGTGGTGATCTCGTCGGCACTTTTGAGGGGAGCAGAAGTCCTTTGCTGTAGGAAAGCCCCTGCCGCAGACCTTGAAAGCCCCGGAATAGCCGCCATCAGCACCTCTGGAGACGCAGTATTGACGTTAACTGTCGTTAAAATCGGTAAAATTGTTACAAATGGTCTTATCTGCTCCAAAATACCGGAATTGTAGGCTGGAAGCTTTAAAAGTCCCTCTAGGTCATAAATGGGCATATCCATCTGCAAAATACCTTGGGCGGTCTGTTGTGCCAAGTTTTTATCTAAGCCCAGCGCATCTAATAAGCGGCCGTATTCCTGGACCCCAGACGGGTTAATGGTTTTAAAGCTCTTATCCCAAAGGTTAGCTAAATTAAACTGGCTTTGGGCATCAATGAGCTGTCCTTGCAAAGTAACTGCTGCTATCTCATCTGGCACATCAGCATTTTTTAAGAAATCAGCCACTTTTCCATCTGCAAGGGGTAACGCCCAAGCTTCTCCCAAATGATCAATCTGGCTATTGCGCTGATCTTCTACCAAAACCAAGCGGGCAAAATCGATAGCGGCGCGTTGCAACCACTGTGCTTGAACTTGATCGCGTGCGTTCTCTAAAGTCCGAATCTGAATTTGCTGTCGCCACATCAAGCCTGCTAGAAGTACGGCAGCCACCCCCACCACAATCAGCGCAGTGACGGTTGCTGAGCCGCGCTCACGATCAAGTGAATGATTAACAATGGATTGCATAGGATGCATTACAAAGCACTTCCCATTAAGCATGATCGCGTAATAGGCAAAGTAATATCTTTAATCCACCACTGCATGACGACACCTTGTTGCTCAGGAAGTAAGTTGCTTACATTAGGAGCAGCGTTAGCAGGAGGATTGGTGATGGGGGTTGTAGTGGTATTAGCAGCTGTGGTATTGGCAGCTGCACTGTTAGCAGAAGTATTAGGACTTCCAGTTCCAGAAGCGCTGATACCACCGCTTCCAGCTCCATTCAATAGGGATGTCTGCACCTGAAAAGACTGGCGCACAACCGAGGGTACTTCAAGGCTTAATAGCAAATCACTCGAAGCTAGGTCGGGGTCGCGAGAAATTCCAAACCACAATGCGCCCGCATCCGCTCTTTGCAAGAGCGGCTTACTAGTCCATCGCTGAAGTCCGTTAGGACCCACACCATAGCCTGCAATTAACCAAGCATCTACGTTATCAGCACGATAGCGGCGCAAAAACCAAATGTTTTTAGTACCTGATGCGATAGCAGAAACTGCTCCACTAATTGCATTGGCACCAGCTTGGGTGTTTACTAAACTACTGAGCTCATCTCGCACTAGAACCGATTGGCAATCTTTTTCAAATTGGCGGACGAGTTGCGAGTAATCTGCATCTTGATTAGCACGTCGATCAATCACTTCACGCCCCCGAATCATGGCATCCATTCCACGCCATGCCATTAAACCTACTAAAGCCATGATGACAAGAGCAACGATGATCTCGAGTAGGGCAAATCCAGTGTCACAGCCAGAGTGATGACTAAAGTTAGCATTGCGACTGACTCGAAGAGAATGAGAGCGACTAGAACGCCAACTGTGAAGTAGCTTCATATCACACCACTAGACGGATTAGAGACCACAGTGGTTAGCCAAGCTAAACGTGGGCCACTGGCCACATCGATACTACTCGGACTAGATAAATAGACGGTTACCTCAATCCTTCTAAAAGCCGGATTGGGAGTACTCAAAACCTTGCGCTGGCAGACAAAAACATAGCTTGCTTGTGGACAACTAAAGGTAGAGGTTCCTAACTCTGGCCAAGCACGACTCATGCGTAAATCCATTAAGGTATTGTCGGCACTCCATAAGGCCATAGTTCTTTGTGAGACTGCGAGTTGCGTATCAGCACCATGAGCGATTGCTCGTAAACCAGCCAACATCGCAATACTTAAAACTACTAAACCTACCAATACTTCGATAAGTGCAAAGCCATTGCGACGTTGCCGCAGATCACCATTGGAGCGATTCATCATTTTGTCCAACTAAATCGGCCATTACGATTTCGAATCAATATTGCTTGCCTAGTCTCTTGAACTCCACTACCAGTAACTTGCTTAATCGGGATTTGCATGACTTGCGCCACTTGCTCGCTACCCAAGGTCAGCTGTAATGGAGCCATCTCAACTGGCTTATACCAAGCTTGCGGACGATACACGTCAGGCATTAATCCAGACGAATTATTGCTTGGGCTCATGTTCCCATTGCTACCACCGCTACCATTACCTGCGAGTGAAATGGCTTGGCTACTTGATGCGTTTGATATGTTGGCACCATTAATATTTGGTAGTAAAAATCGCCAGCCAGCTGAATCAATTTGCGCAATCATCGGGGTACCTGACATGGCACTTTCTTCTTGAGCAAGGTTGAGCGAAGAGACGAGTTGATCTAGATTATCTTTCCAATAACGCTCGTCATGATTAGGGATGGCCAGAACGGCTACTCCCAATACTATTGCCATGATAGCGATGGCGACCAGTAATTCGATTAAGGTGAAACCTGCATCTGCTGCTTTTTTCAAATCAAAGGGCCCAGATCCAACTGAAGACTTACTGCCAATTACCAATATCGGCATCATTTCCAGTTCCACCTGGCTTACCATCTGCGCCGTAACTAAAGACATCGATTTCACCGTGAGTGCCGGGGTTAAGGTATTGATATGCATTGCCCCAAGGATCTTTTGGAATGGAATCTAAATACCCACCAGCTTTCCAATTCTGCGGGACGGGCTCAGAAGTCGGCTTTTCTACCAAGGCTTTAATGCCTTGCTCTGTAGTTGGATAACGACCAATATCTAAGCGGTAGAGCTTAAATGCTTGTACCAAGGTACCAACATCATGCTTAGCTGCCGTAGCACGTGCCTCATCAGGACGCCCCATAATCTTAGGAACAATCAAGGTAGCCAAAATACCAATAATAGCGATCACTACCATAATCTCGATTAAGGTAAAGCCAGCATCTTTTCGAATGGATTTATTGAAGCGAGTGTTTTCAGAGGCTCTAGAGAATGGCTTTTGACCCAATATTGCAGGTTTAGCGATAGACATGAAGCGGGCAAAAAAATGAGGCATGTAGTGGCGCTTTCAATGATTTAAACTGATTTAAATTTTATAGGCATTTTGTTACTTTGAGCAAATTTATCAAACGAATCCAGGATAGGCTAAAAAGCTCTAAGCAAGCCCTAAAGCAAAGTCCTGAATCCTCCGAAAAATTGGGGAAACTAGACTATGTTCAAAGTGGCTCACTAATTTCTATGGGTCAATTGAGCCCCGCTACGCTTGCTAAGTTCTTTACATACCTTCTGATGCTTGCATGCGCCATCTCAGTAAGCTATTGGCTCATGAAAATAATGCAAATTCCAGGAACACCTAGTCAACCAGTAAATGGAATTTCAAAAGGGATGAGTCTGTATTCCAATCAAGATGCAACTAGTGCTTATGCTCTTTTTGGAAGCAAGCCATTAGCTACAGAAAACATCTATTTGCGGGGCGTTGTCATTACATCAAAAAAAGATGGCGCTCCAGATGGTTTTGCGATCTTTGAGATCGATGGCAAACCTACTAATGCGATTAGCGTTGGTGAAACCATTGGTAAAGGTCTAAGTCTACAAAGTATTGGTGATGAATCAGCCACACTCCTCTATCAAGGACAGAAGCTGAATTTCAAGCTCAATAAAACCAATAAAGATAAGACCGATAAAGCTAGCAGCTCCAATAAGAGATAGTCAAGAAAGAAACCATCGAGTCTATATGAGACCGAACTCACTTTCTCGGCTTTATAAAGCGATCTCAGTGATCGCCTTTACTACGATAACCATGCAAGTAAGCATCTGCTTAGCGGCAGAGGCAGATGATGTATTTCATCTAATTCAACCGGAGACTAAAAGTCAACTCTGGATTAATCCTGGAATGGCCTCCTATCATTTTCAACAGGATAAGAACTTCAATGGAGGCAATTGGGGTGCAGGCCTAGAGTATCGATTCAATAGTGTTGCTTCAGTCACAGCAGGGCGCTTTTATAACAGTAATCGTGCCTACTCGAACTACGCTGGGGTTTACTACCAACCCATCGCCATCGGTCCCATCAAAATTGGTGCAGTGCTTGGTGGATTCAATGGTTACCCACAAACAAATAATGGAGGCTGGTTTGCTGCAGCACTGCCTGCATTAACTTGGGAAGGCGACTGGCTGGGAACAAACATCTTTGTAATTCCGACTATTGGTGATCGAGTGCATGGAGCGATATCACTACAACTCAAACTGAAAGTGTTTGAAGATAAATAGGTCTTACTGCACACCCTGTGGATCTAAAAACTTTTCATCAACCATGAAATTAAAGGCGATCAAATAAACAATACTATTTAGAGTTAGAGGTAAAAAGATATAGGCATTACTTAATGAAGCAAGTACCTTCAATATGGGTAAATTAAGAATACTGAAAGAAGGGACTAAGAAATATTGTTTAGAATATATAGACTTTTTACGATGTCTACGCCCGATAATGCGTCACTAGAAATCCTATATAGATATTTTCAGCATCATTAGTCTGGGGAGTATGCGATGTTGTGAACGGTGATACCTAATTTGCCTGACTTTAAGAAAAGAAGGGAATATATTCTTTATTGGAATAAATGTCGCCCGAACATAAATATAACTTTAAAAGCGCAATGCTCTATATTAATAATATCTAAGCAACATGATTAATATCCAATAATATTTTTCATTACCCACTCTAGGCTTGTAAAATCGAAAAACTAATAGCTATATTTTGAAGAATGAAAAAGAAAAAAATCATCGTATTCGCCCCTGACTACAATCCCGACAGCGGAGGCGCGATTACTACTCACAAGTTATGCCATTTATTAAATGAAATGGGGCGTGAATCTTATCTTTTTCCTCTATTTGATACGCATCCAATCAATATTCTCAATTTTAAATCTACGCTTGAGCAACTCAATAAAGAGCTATTTCATTTTAGTGTTGGTAGTGCTGTCAATATTGAGAATGAGCCCACTAAACCCCTCAAAAAATTAACCTTCAAAGAGCGGTGTCAACTAGCGCAAAACATTCTTTTTCCACCAAGGAAAAGTCATCTAACGGAATCTCTCATACCGGTTTTTAATACCAATAAGCACTCTCTTAAAACAAACCCTAGCTTCAACACACCTTGTCTAGATATTCGGAGTGCCCATGAAATTGCAGAAAATGATGAATACGTCGTAATTTATCCAGAGGTAGTCATGGGCAATCCGCTCAAGGCTAAAAATGTAGTTAGGTGGCTATTGCATACTCCTGGATTTCATACCAATCAGACTAATTACGGACCCAATGAACTGTATTTCAGATTTAGTGTGGAAACCCCATACTTCTCTCATCCAGGGTCAACCACTTCTGAGCAATTCTTAACTGTCGTTCATTTCCCAACCGAAATCTATAACATGGATGGCGTAAGTCAGGAGCGCAAAGGCAGCGCTTACTGCATACGCAAGGGCGCTGGGAAAGAGATTGTTCATGATCTAAGTGATTCCATTTGCATTGATGGAAAAAGTCACGAAGAAATTGCAGAAATATTTAAAAGAGTCAAAACCTTCTATTGCTATGATACTCGCACCGCCTATTATTACTTTGCAAGCCTGTGTGGATGCGAAACCATTGTCATTCCAGACGAAGGCGTCAGCGAGGAAGAGTGGCTACCTCACCCCGCCTCAAGAGTTGGGATACGTTACGGAATTGATTCCCCTAAAAATTACTCACAAAGTACGCCGGAAGATGTTAGAAACTTTCTTGGACAAGAGGAAAATTACGCAAGTATTCGCGCAAAAAAATGTCTCGAGGAAATTGATGTGTACTTTGGCAAATGAATTACATCAAAGTCCATTGAAGCGTGCTGCTGCATTATAAAAATCAGGCAACTCAATTAATCCAGGAACACATTCCTGATTAGAGGCCATGTTAGTTCTAATTTCATTGAATTTTCCGACTTTAGTCGATGGGCCCATAATTAAACCATCACCAATAGTCACATTATTTCCAATAACAGTAGCAGATCCGATAACTGACCCCTCTCCAATCCAGCAAAAATTTCCGATCTTTGCGTTTGGTGCAATTACCGCATTTGGGCCAATATAAGTCATCAAGCCAACTTTCGCACTTACAGAAACTCTTGCACCATCTCCAATAAAAGACCAGCGAGCAACAGATGATGCATTGCTTATATTTTTATTGATAAAGGGCTCAATATTTTTATTTATTGAAAGCAGTTGATAAAGCTTTCCACGATATAAGGAGAAAGTTTGTGGGGATATTAGATTAATCACCTCTCCCTGAAGCGCAGTCAAAACCTCTGTGTTTAGATCCAAATCATTTATGTTTAGCTTGGTTAGAATTAAGTCATGATCATCTGACAAGCACATGCCCATTAATGCATTTTGGGACTCAGATGAGTCATCAACCAATACATTTACTATTTTTTTCATTTCTTTAAATATCCGTCTATAAACTGATTGATACGCATATTTTGATGCTCGTATGCACCCAAGTTTTGCTCTTGGTCTGATTGTTTTGCCAATGACTGAAGGGCGCAAACAGCCTCAAAATCCTCCTTTAAAACCACCTTAGCCTTCATTAGCCAGTCATATAGAACAGCAACTGGAGATGTTTTACCAGTGCTTTTGGTGATGTACAGATGCAAATCAAATCTTGTTTTTTCCGCGCTAATCGGAACATAGTTCTCTACCCCAAATAAGACTCCTCCATCGGGGCATGGGATATGAGTGAAAGGGAAAAGTAACCAGTTTAGGTAGTTTTCTCCGTTGTCGCACATTTCGAATTCATCTTTATATGGCGGCTTTGCATTTCTTAAATCGCCATCACGAGAAAAACAAGATATTTCTATGAGTTTTTCAATCGAGGAATTATTAACTGTTGGCTTCATTTCAGTTGCATAAAAATCCACCTCTTGCGTTAGCGAAGTAGGATGCAAGTAAATTGGATGCAATGGATCTCGCAAATTTTCAAAAATTAATTTCCAATTAAACGGCAGCTCAATAGACAGACTGAGTGAAATTGGGTTAATTTTGCCCCGTGTTTTCTCCAGATTTTCAATAATGTCTTTATTGAATTGTTCTTCTATTTTAATTGGATCACTATCTGGGTTGACAAAGATAAAGTCGCCAATTCTTTTAAGGGAAACCATTTGAAGGCGCTCGAACATATATTCGTCTTTATCCGCCAAATAAAAATCTTCATCACCAGGAATATGAGTTAACCCGCCATTCGCGCTATAACACCAGTTATGGTAAGGACAGGTAAAGCTTGACTCTCCTCTTTGCTCAGTGACAAGTGGATGTCCACGATGGAGACACTTGTTATAAAAAGCATAATAACTATCGCCATCTCTAGATACGATGACTTCACCATATGGCATCTTCGTCAAATAATATGATTTTGATTTTGGCAAATCAGCTACAGAGCATGCAAACACCCATAATTTAGAAAATAGCTTTTCATTCTCTAAATTAAAATAATCAGATTTATAATATCTTTCGTAATCTAAGGTTTCCATCTCTTCTCGTGTTTTTAACTGTATTTAAAAAATTCTACTCTAATGAAAAAGCCAAGCAAACATCTTTTGACAAAGCTTTCTGAATTACTCATTAAAGCCTATGAGACTCTCAAATACCATAGTGGCTTAGTAAGACATTACATTTTACCGCGCTACTTTTATACAGACCCTTCAATTTTAGAGGCTGAATATAAAAATTTATTTGAATCTATGTGGATGTTTGCAGGCCTTACTTTTGAACTAAAGACCGATAAGTCTTGGATGCGAAAAAAAATTGGGCGAAAAGAGGTTTTAATTACGCAAGAAGATGGCAAGTACTTTGCAATTGAAAATGTTTGCCCCCACAAAAATATCAAGTTCTTCGAGGAAGACTTTGGCGAAAAACCTTTAACCTGTCAATATCATGCCTGGTCATTTAATCCAGATGGCTCCAGTAAGCGCATTCCTTTTGAAGATAGAAGCTATAAGCTTGGTGAAAAACAAAAGGAAATGGCGTGCATGAATCGCTATGAGCTCGAAGTTATCGGCGCCTTTATCTTTGTGAAAATTCGCAAAAATTCAATGACGATTCAAAAACAATTCGATCCAGCTATTTTAAAAAGTCTAAAGTTAATCTCAAAAATGCTCTTGCCAATGTATGGCACCTTTTTTGAAGTTCGTTCTTTTAACTGGAAGATGAACTTTGAAAATCTTCGCGATTCGATGCATCCGGCAGTTCTTCATTCCACCACATTAGCCAAAGAGGTTGATTTCTCATCCCAATATGAGGATGTGCCACCACTTCATAGGATGCTACGTCGAATCCCACTACACCATGTTTCGTCTTTTACGAATGATGGCAAGGCTAAACCCGGAAAAGTTGGCCATCTCGATGAACTAATCAGGCCATCCCTTCCAAATGGATACTATAACTGGCTTCTTTTCCCCAATTTTCATATGGCAACACCAGATGGCGGTCGCTCCTACAGTATCGAGGTACACAATCCCATCGCCCCAGATAAAACTGAAGTTTCTCACTACGTTTTGCTGAATAAACCCTACTCAGATGATGCAATGCTCGAAGAAATTATTGAGCATCGATTACGCGGATTAAGGCCAGTGATGGAAGAGGACTATCAAGCCTGTGAAAGAGTGCAGGAAGCCCTTGCATTTACTGATAGAGAGCAGAATATAGGATGCTACGAGCACTACAATGCAAATATAGCTTCTCTATATCGAAGAATTATTAAGAAGTAAATATAATTCCTTCTCCGAGATTTTCCAGATAATATTTTTTGGGTAGACCTCGGATACTGCATCAAAAGCGACTTGTGAGCGCCGGCCAAAAAATAAATCTTTTATGCAAAAATAAATCTTATCTTCTTCGGCAATCGAAATAGTGCTTAAACTTTCGATTATTTTTCTTGCAATCTCAATTCTAGAAAATCCCCAGGGATTAAAATTTACCTGCTTGTAAAAGTGGTTATCAATTTTTAAATTCTCGAGATTGGAAATTATGATGTTCACCTCTCAAATCAACCAAGTGGCGCCACCATCAAGAATTATTGTTTCACCAGTTATATATTTTGATCCCTGAAGGCACAGGAATAATGCAGCATTTGCAACATCGCTTGTTTGACCAACTCCGAGAGGGTAAAGTTTTTCGTCCAAAACCTCTGATTTATGCCCCAAAAATAATGCAGTCTCTATAGCTGCAGGAGCTATGCTATTAACAGTAATCTCTTTATGCATAAGATCACGAGCCAACCCATTCATGGCAGCCTCCCCTCCAGCCTTAGATGCAGCATAAGCAACATTATTTAATGCCCCCATATGCGCTGATACTGAGGAAATATTAACAATTCTTCCAGGACTATTAACCTTCTTAGATCTTAATAAATTACTCATTAGATCTAAGGTTGATAAAAGATTAGTTTCAATGACATTATAGGAATAGTCAGGGCTTAGCATTCTCATCGGCCTTGCTCCATTTATTCCATGAGCAAGAATAATATTATCGAAAACTGGGCAAGATTTTGAAAATTGCTTAACTTGGTCATTTTTATTTAAATCCAGCGCAACTGTTGTGGCACCTTTTTTTGAGAGCAACTTCAACTTATCTTCATTTCTGCCCAAAGCCGTAACATTTTGACCGCTTTTGAGAAACTCCTCCACCAAGGTCAAACCAAAGCCGCCTGAAGCGCCCGTTATTAAAGTATTCTTACCAACTAAGTCAAAGAGAGGATTACTAGACATATCTGACCTTAGTCAACATTCGACCCGAATCTGCAGCGATTGTCTGCCCAGTTATCCAACGACTCATAGTTGATAAAGTGAACAGATAGGGCATGGAACTGTACTCGACTGGCGATATTCCAATAGTATCATTGTGTACTGGAGATTCAATGAAGCCGATCATGTCTGTCTGAACATAATCAAAAGATACTACATTCACCCTAATTTTTTTAGGGGATAAGTCAGCTGCGAGCGATCTTGCGGCTCCTATCAAGCCCAATTTTGCGCCAGCGTAAGCAGCTGAGCAGGGAGGCTGGCAGATGCGACCTGAAGCAGATGTGAACACAACTGAGGCACCCTCTTTAAGGCAATTTTTCTTAAGCAATGCGCCGAGGACGTTAAGTGGTGATGCTAAATTTGTTATGACCTGCTGGTCAATGAATTTTTTTGACAGCATCTTAGGGGGCGCTATCTTCACTACACCACTAACAATGCAAACTCCATCTAACTTATCGATTTGTGCGGCCAAAGCTTGGACGTGTTCATCTATATCGATATCACACATATAAACGGATCCACCAACTTCCGCACTAAGATCGCTGAGAGAAGACTCGCTTCTTCCGGTAAGGTGGAGATTCGCCCCCAAACCCTTTAGTGTACGGGCAAGTTGCTTTCCGATACCTCTTGTGGCACCAACTACAAGTATGTTTTTATCTTTTAGATCTTCAAACATTTTTACAGAAATATTGATGAGAGATTTCAGTTCCGTCAGATACGTATGACAAGGTTGACCAAGATAGGCCTATACCAAATCCGCACATAACAGTTTTTGCTCCGGCATGATTCCATTTACCCTCAAGTCTAGAAGTCATAGTTACCGGAATAGAGGCCGAGGAAGTATTACCGAAATCTGAAAGTGATTCAGGAAACTTCTCAGTCGGCTGCTTTAATTTCATTCGAACTGTATCGTTAATGATCTTATTTGCTTGATGGAGCACAAAATAATCTACATCTGCCAATTCCCATTTGTTGGCAGCGCACATCTCAGTCAACTCACCCGGAACCAAGCCTACTGAGAAGTTGTGAATTTTTGGTCCATCTAAGACAACATCTGTACCCGTACGAATTACACCCGTAATATCAACCTTAGGAATAAAGGATTCATTGTCTACTGGCCGCACCTTACCGCCGTGAGGAATATAAAGGGCCTCATAGCCGCCACCATCAGTTCCGCATGAAAATACAGCAGGGCTTTGTTCGTGCGTATCTTTGAGAACTACTGAGGCAACAGAAGCGGCATCTCCAAATAAGACCCCATGACCTTCATCAGTAGTCCCAGGGCTATAACTTTGATCACCGACGACTACCAACACCCTTTTCATGCCCGACAATAAATGGCCATTTGCAACAAATAAGCCGTATGGAAATCCAGAACAACCCAAATTAATATCGTATGCCAGTGTATTTTTTGATAAACGGCAACGATCCTGAAGTAAAACAGCTGTACCAGGAATGATGTAATCGGGCGATTGCGTAACAACAATAATTCCATCAATATCATCAGCGCGTAAATTTAATTTACTAACAATCCAATTAATGCCTTCCTCTGCCAATGTTGCAAAGCGCTGACCAGGCCCACAAACATATTTGGACTTAATTCCGATACTTCTAGATAGCCTTTTAATCTTGTCTGATGAGTCTTCTTTAACAATCTCTATTTGCCGTGTTGGCGCTACAGAACAAAGTGCTTCAATGTGCATCTTTTTAAGATCAAAGTATTTTTTACTCATCATGACCAATCTATTAGTTTTCGGAATTATTGATTCAAAGGATTAGCCGTTAAGATGATCAAACAGCTGTTTTGGCGTAATCTCGTTATCCCAAATCCACTGACCTTCAATCTGCTTGTTAAATTCAATTTCGGCGAATGTCATTACGCCCAATGTAGCCAAAGAATCGTAGTCTGGGAGCTTAATAAAGGGAACATCCGGATTTAACTCAGTTACATCAGGTAAATCCAAAGCAACTACTAAACCTTCTAAAAAACTATTGAAATCCATATAAATCCCCTAAAAATAAACCATTAAAAGTTAGTATCATTGTAATCGACAGGTATGCCTTGATACCAAAAGCTACAGCCCCTGAAACACTTCCTCAGCCTGGTTAGCATTAATATCGCGAAAAAAAGGAATACCGAGGGTAGTCTCGGCAAAGTATTCAGTATTCTTTAATCCTATTGGGGTTAAAACACCACTAAAAGCAAGCTCCCTGTGACACCCTTGATTCCACCAGTCTCGACATTGAATGGACGCCTGATTTAGCTGCGAAACCGCTTGTAATTTTGCCTCTGGTGACGGTAATTGAATGACACAGGTTGAAGAGAGCCATTCTCTACCCCATCCAGACTGAAACTTTATGTCCAATTTTTCAGATGCGTCAAGGTAAATTTTGGCGCGCGAGTAGTACAAATCCCTAGATTCAGCCCAGGCATCCAAGCCGCCCATACCCACTGCCGCGTGAAATTCCGACAATTTACCGTTAATACCTGAGCATTTTGCTTGCCTGCCGCCCTCAAACCCGAAATTAATATATGTGTGAGTCTTTTGAATCAGTGTCTCATCACGGCATAGTAACAAGCCGCCCTCCCCAATGCCGAACATTTTGGTGGCGTGTAGGGAAATAACAGTCGGGAAAAGTGGAGTGCGAACTGATTCAAAACTTGCAGCGCAATCACAAAGAACCGAAAACCCGAATTTCTTACTTAGCTGATCAATTCCATCTAAATTTAAGGCAGCACCAAAGGGCGCTACCAAAAGAGCGACTGAAGCTTGCTCAAGGATTTGAGGTGGTAAAGCAGATAACTCAGCTTGAGTAACCTGCATTGACTGCGCATCCACATCTACAAAAATCGGCTCGAGACCCGCAGCGACCGCTGCATGAACTGTCGCCACAAAAGTCCACGATGGCAAAAGACAAAATGGCCTTTGGGGGCTTCTTAATGCATGTAATGCGGCAATTAATGCTATTGTTCCGCTAGAAAATAATTCAAGCTGCTCAGCTTTCATTCCATACAAATTTGCAAGCCGCTCTTTAAATGCAGACTGCATTGGGCCAAAATTTGAATACATGCGATTCTCATCTACCTTTTTTATATAAGGTAGATATTTTTCAATCGGAGGAACTGAGGGGCGGAAAAGCTCAATCACGAATTAAGATATTTCACGAAATATTATGAGATTTAGGCGCAATTACTTTTGAGCCAGGAGGCAGGCTTCTAACAACAACTGCCCCAACGCCAACTACAGAACCCTCGCCAATAGAGATATTATTTCCAATAATTGCTCCTGAATGAAGGTAGCAGGCGTCCCCTATTTTTACATTGCCCCCAACGATTACTCCTACAGCAATGTGACTGAAGGACCCTATTTCTGCTCCATGACCAATTACTGAATTAGCATCAATGAAGCAAGCATGCCCTACAGATACCCCCGACGCAATGCGACAACCCCAGTAGAGCCCAGAACCTAATTGAGAATGCTCATTGATATTTGGGGATTGCTCAAATCGATGAAAGTGCTCTGGGTTAATTTGGTACTTTTCAGCAAATTGCTTTTTATAAATTGCGTCCCCGACTCCAAACATGAAGTAATTTTTGGAATCAGAAAAATTAAAAGCTTCTGGTAGCTCAAACATAGCAGGAATACCGGCTGCCTCACAAAGCTTTTTCGTAGCACTTAACTGCTCAACTCTTGAGTCTATGAACCCCATGAAAACATTGCCATCACCAGGCACCCTGACAAACTTAGACGCAATATCAAAAGCGAAACCGCCAGCACCAATAATCCAAATTTTTCTATTCAAAATATCCTCAAATTTCTTGCTTAAAACTACTTAGCGCTACTGAGCTGAATATTAGTAACTATCCGCTAATAAATTTCCATGATTTTACGACCTTGCGCACACAAGAATCGGTAAATTTCCGACTAATAACGTGGCCCTTAAGTCTTGTTAACCTGAAATACCCCTAGAATAGAGGGAATATGCCCAGTCAACAGTCAAAACAATCCCATCTTTTCTATCAGGACATCCAAAAAGGTCTGGCCACATGGCGGATCTGGTATCTCCTTGGAATCAGCGATATTCGCCAGAGATACTCCCGCTCCAAGCTAGGCCAATTCTGGGTTACTTTAAGTACAGCTGTATTTATTGGGGCCATTGGCGTGGTCAATGGAGTCCTTTTTAATCAAGATATTACCCACTTCCTGCCATTTGTGGCCGCCAATATTATTACTTGGCACCTCATTTCAGGGATTATTTTGGATTCTTGCGGTACTTTTATTCAGTCAGAGAACTTTATTCGGCAAATTCAACTGCCAAGAACCGCATTTATTATGCGTGTCTTAACCAAAAATGTTGTTAACTTTCTGCATAACCTCGCTATCTTGCCGGTAATTTACCTCATCTTCCCTCAACCTCTTAATTTCAGCTATTTACTGGCACCTCTTGGTTTTGCTCTCATTCTTGTGGCTGGCTTTTTGACTGCCATGATCTTGGGCGTTGTTTGTACGCGCTTTAGAGATCTCAGCCAAATTGTGAACAACATAGTCCAATTAGCGTTTTTCGTCACCCCCATCCTCTGGCCAGCAAGTGCTCTACGCTCACATTTAGTCAATTTAGGGCTCTTAAACCCATTTGCAGCTTTTCTAAACGTGATTTCTGAACCCTTACGTGGCATCCAGCCAGATCCGACTTCCTATCTTATGGCTATGGGAACTATCCTTGTCTTAGCTTTGATAGCCCTCCCTCTGTTTGCAAAATACCGCACACGCATCCCTTATTGGCTCTAAAAAACGTCTATGGCTCTTATTTCTCTCAATAATGCCTGTGTAGATTTCACTATCTATAACTCCAGTAACCGATCCATTAAGAAACGTGTTCTTGGCTCAGTCGGTGGACTAGTTAATAATTCCAATAGCGGCCAAACAGTTGTTAGAGCGCTATCCCACTTAAACCTAGAACTCAATTCTGGCGATAAATTGGCTGTTATTGGTCATAACGGTGCGGGTAAATCAACCTTACTAAAACTACTCAGCGGGATTTACGAGCCCACCGAAGGAAGTTGCTCAATTATTGGTAAAACATCAAGCCTTCTTGATATGACCATGGGCATGGATTTTGAGCTGACAGGCAAAGAAAATATTATTCTCCGCTCTGTACTTTTAGGCAAAAGCTTCGCTGAGGCTAGAGAATTAATAGACGATATTGTTGAATTCTCACAACTTGGTGACTATATCGACTTACCGATGCGAACCTACTCCTCTGGAATGGTCTTGCGCTTGGCTTTTGGTATCTCTACTGCGGTTCATCCAGAGATCATTCTATTGGATGAGGTTATTGGAGTGGGGGATGCTAACTTTGCCGAACGCTCAAAAAAACGTCTGACTGACATGCTGTCTAAAGCAAGCATCATGGTACTTGCCTCTCATAACAATGACATTTTGAGGGAGTACTGCAATAAAGCCATTCAATTGGAAGGTGGCAAGATTATTCGCAGCGGCACGATTGATGAATTACTCAATCAACCCCTGGATAACTAATATCCATCCGCGCAAAGTATGTGTGTGCACTTATGCTAAATTGAGTATCACATGAGCCTAAAACATATTTTTTCGCGATTACGATTTGTTCGTAAAAGAGATGGCAACATCCTTTTTGCCAAAAAGCTTTTTTACCAATACCCTAAGGCATGGGTTGTGGCGCGACGAGCTTATAGGTATTTCATTAAAAACGAATACTCTGTGGAAGAACTCATTTCGCTAGATAAGGTGATAGCACAGTCCAATATAAAGCCATTGATTTCGATTGTGATGCCTACATATAAATCGAATCTCAAATATCTAAGAATGGCTATCGATTCCGTTTATCGACAAACATATCCTCATTGGGAGCTATGCATTGTTGATGATGCCTCAAACGATCCTATACTCACTCAGTACCTTACTGAAATCAGCGCAAAGGATTCGCGAATTAAGTGCCACTTCTCTGAGGTCAATCAGCACATCTCTAGAACATCTAATATTGGCTTAGGAATGTGCTCCGGTGAATTTGTAGCGCTACTAGATCATGATGATGAGTTAGCCCCTCTAGCACTTGCCTACATTGCGAGAGAGTTAATACAAAACCCCAAAGTAAAAATCATCTACTCTGACGAAGATAAGCTTAGTGGCGAAGGAAAGCGATACGAGCCTTACTTCAAATGCGATTGGAATTACGAACTATTTCTAGGTCAAAACCTCATTAGTCATTTAGGCGCTTACAGCACTGAACTCATGAGGCAAGTAGGTGGTTTCAGGCAGGGCTATGAAGGCTCACAGGACTATGACTTAGCCCTTAGATGCATTGAACTGGCCTCCCCAGGAGAAATTGTTCACATACCTAAAGTCTTATATCACTGGAGAGTGTTACCAGGAAGCACTGCTTTAAGTATTGATGAAAAGCCTTACGCCATTATTGCTGCTGAAAAAGCTTTAAATGACCATCTCCGCAGAACAAATCAAAGTGGTGAAGCAAGCTACTTTCATTATGGTTACAAGATTTTATTTGTTGAAGCTGAGAAAACAAAAAATGTTGCAGTATTTATTCCAGCTTTATCTGAATCAGAATTGGATCAAGCCCTTAAGCTTGCCAAACACCTAGTTGCCCTTAGCTCAATTGGTGAAGTAGTCATTCTTCATGATCACTATCAACCCGTACAACAAGTCACGGGAATTCCCAATATTTCTTATAGATCTCTATCAAATCAACAGCAGGGCCTTACTACTAGGTCTGCTGATATATCACTCCTTGAGGCAATGACACTGCATGAATCACCTTTAACTGATAGGCTATTGTTATCACCTGACGCAAAGTTTGTTGGCGAAGATTGGCTTCTTGAGATGTTGGCTCAATTATCCAAACCGGGAGTTGCAGCAGTTAGTAACGCCGGCTTTAATAATGAAGGTCGTTTTATATGCGGCCCAAAAGTGATTAATAAATCTTATCAAGCGATTACGCCATTTCAAGGGTTGCTTGAACAGCAGGTTGGCTATGGAGACCGAAATCAACTCACCCAACAATTATCTGCTCTTGATCTTGACTGTCTGCTGATCAATGCAGACTTAATCAAAAGCGAATTATCTACATGGGCCACCATTAAAAATGGGCTGGCATTTTTCTTAAACTTGAGATCTAAGGGACTGAAGCTAATTTGGACACCAAGCTCCAAGATCTACTTTATCTCGCCCAAAAGATTGAGTAGTGAAAAACTACAAGAAACTCAAAGAATAGATCGAGGCGCAGTATCAGGCAATCCTTTTGCTGACGAATTTTATAGTCCCAATTTTTTAGATGGTCCTTATTGCTTCATCATTGATCATAGGCTGCAAGTTAACGCTCTAGCGACATTAAAAATTACATCTAAACAATCACCTCATGCCTAAATTGCTACATCAGAAAGTCATCGCGATCATTATTGCTTTTTTTCCAGATAGTGAGAGCTTAAATAAATCAATAGCGTCCCTCTCCAGACAGTGTGACTCCATTATCGTAGTCGACAATACACCCACCCTTTTGGATGGAAAAACTACTGAACTATTAAAAGATTCAGGGGTGAAATTAATTTCCTTAGGACGTAATTTTGGCATCGCTTATGCACAGAACATTGGTATCCAAAGAGCAATCAATGCTGGCGCAGATTTTGTTTTGTTGATGGATCAGGACAGCATTCCCGAAGACAATATGGTGTCAAAACTTCTGTCTGCATTTCAAGAGGAGGGCAATCCAAATGTGATTGCTGCTGGGCCCTCTTATATTGATCCCAGAACAAATGTGCGATCTTATTTCATGGTCAGTAGATTTGGGTTTCCTTCTCGCTATAAGCCAGATAAAAAGATGAATCCACTGAGTAATGTCCAAGCAGCCTTTCTCATCAGCTCAGGAACACTCATCGCGATTCCTAAATTACTCAAGATTGGTGGTATGCGAAGCAACTTCTTTATTGACCACGTAGATACCGAATGGTGCTTAAGGGCAAGAGACAAAGGCTTTTTTCTTATTGGGGTTCACTCAGCCAGCATGGAGCACTCCCTGGGGGATAAAGTAAAAAGGATATGGCTTTTCTATTTGAGATCAGTTGCACATCATTCTCCCTTACGTGATTACTACATGTTCCGCAATACCATCCTCATGTTACAAGATGTCAAAATGCCATTTTTATGGCAATGCTTTAACTTATTTCGTCTTTTTCCCTTTGCTGTTTACTTTCTCGTATTTACAAAAAATCGTTTAAGCAGGGCAAGGGCGATGTTGCTCGGTCTCAAGCACGGCTTTAGCCGTATCGATGGGAAAATCAATTTAGAAAAGGGTACTTGTACTCCCATCCCTAAAACTACGCTCGACCCAACTTAAAAAATAGTTTTATCTGAATGAGCTCAGTTAAAAAGGATATCGTCTGGAGTTTATCTTCTAATGTGCTGCCACTTCTTGTTGGCTTAGTTTTATTTCCTAAAATTATTGCAGCTTACGGTCTAGAACAATTTGGTTTACTGACTTTAGTATGGGCGCTCATTGGCTACTTTAGCCTCTTTGATCTAGGTCTATCACGCGCTCTTACCCAACAAGTATCAAGCTATATCTCTAAAGATAAATCTGCACAAGAAATTGCTGGACTGATTCGGACTGGATCTATCTCCATGTGGCTGCTAGGAATTGTTGGTGGAGCTGTACTTTGGCTGTGTTCACCTCTCATCATCAATTACTTCTTAAATATTCCACACTCACTGCAAGTTGATAGCTTGCAAGCCTTTTCCCTGCTTGCCCTATCAATTCCACTAGTTGTTCACACTGCAGCCCTTCGGGCCGTTTTAGAGGCACTTCATCTTTTTAAATCAGCGAGCATCATTCGTATGATTCTAGGAGTAGGCTCATTTTTAGCCCCCTATCTTGCAGCCTTTCTCTCGCCTACATTAACTAGTGCAGTCATTTCACTCATCATTACTCGAGCTATAGTTTGGATATTGCATATGTATGCAGTTCACCACTCTAATATTTTGCAGTGTAGAACCGCTCTCTTTAAGCTTGAGCAACTAAAACCCTTATTACATTTTGGTAGCTGGATGACGATTAGTAATATCATCAGCCCACTCATGGTCTATATGGATCGATTTGTGATTGCCAGCCTATTAGGGGTGGCCGCAGCAAGCTACTATGTTGCTCCTTATGAGGTCATTACCAAACTCTTAGTCGTGCCCGCCGCAATCTCAGGTGTGCTATTTCCAGTGTTCTCTAAAGAGTGGCAAAAAAATCCAGGGCGCACTGCTCAAATAATGCAACAGGGCTTCTCATATACCCTTTTACTGCTTTTTCCGGTTGCAGTAGTTTTAGTCTTTTTTTCAAAAGAGTGGCTAAGCTTTTGGTTAAGCCCTGAGTTTGCAGAACAAGCATACTTAACGGTAATTTGGCTAACTATTGGCGTTCTTATCAATAGCGTTTCCCAAATTTTGTTTGCCAAGGTTCAGGGGGTTGGGCACTCTTCGTGGACAGCAAAACTTCATCTCTTCGAAGTCGTTCCATATCTTGCCTTACTGTATGTTAGCCTCTATTGGTGGGGAATTTCTGGTGCAGCTTTTGCGTGGTGTATCAGAGTATCTTTTGATCTAATCGGGTTAGTTACGTTCACTAAGAAAATAAATCCTGAAAATCTGAGAGCTTTACGTCCTTCGCTATGGTTGCTCCTATCATTTATCAGTCTCCTCATTCCGTCACTTCTCAATTCATCGATAACTACGCGAATCATTGAGGTTTGCCTTATTCTGATTATCTACGTATGGATATTACTTCGCGAACTCCGAGCGGATGGTGTGATTGAAAGACTATTGCTACTCTTAAAATCTAATACGCATAAAAGCTCATGAAAGATCCATCTAACCTACCTACCATAGCAGTATTGCTTGCAGCATTTAATGGCACTGCTTGGATTAAAGAACAAATTGATAGCATCCTAGATCAACAGGAAGTTGATATCACCTTATTTATTAGCGTGGATCAATCTAACGATGGAACCGAGGCACTGGTTGATCAATTGGCTGCTAGTGACTCTCGTATTAAAGTGCTGCCTCACGGCCAACACTTTGGTAGCGCTGGAGCCAATTTTTATCGGCTAATAAAGGAAGTTGATTTCAGTAAATATCTATATGCAGCCCTATCTGATCAAGATGATATTTGGAATATCGATAGACTGAAAAATGCTATATCTTCTTTAGAAAAAAATCATGCCGAAGGCTACTCAAGTAACGTGACCGCATTATGGCCTGATGGCCGAAAACGATTCCTAGATAGATCGCAAGCGCAAAAAGATTGGGATTTCTTATTTGAAGCTGCAGGCCCCGGCTGTACCTATGTGTTTAAGAGATCACTTGCAATAGATTTTCAGAGTTTCATTAAATCCAATTGGGAATCTGTTCAGGAAATTCAGATGCATGATTGGCTTTTATATGCATTTTCTAGAGCAAAAAAACGTTGTTGGTTTATAGATAAAAAATCAAGTTTGATGTATCGACAACATGCCAATAACCAATTTGGAGCAAGTGCGGGGATTTCTGCTTTCTTGGCTCGAGTTAGGAGAGTGCTCAATGGATGGGGTCTCACTCAATCTTTGGCTATTGCAAAAGCAGTTGGTCTCAGTAAAGATCCTTTTATTTTATCTTGGAGCAAAAAGAGTCGCTATAGCTACTTACGCCTCAGTACTCACTGCTTAAAATGCCGTCGCAAAGGAAAAGATCAGTTTCTATTTTTTAGCGCGTGCCTGGGTCTTGCTATATTTTCACCAAAATAAAGGTTGGAATAAAGGGCTATTAATTCAGCTACCCTTAAATCTAGCGATTTGAATTTCCCATTATGCAAGATGGCGGATACAAAGGTCATATATGTTAATTAAATGCATAATCCAATATACACCACAATATTCTTAACTTTTTATGTTTTCACCCCTTTTATTCCTTCTTATAAATGCTGGACTAATCCTTTTGACCGGATTAATGGCTTTGCATATTCGATTTTATGATCAATCAATCCCAAATAATTTTTACTGGATCATTATTTTATTTAGCGCATTTATTTTCTTATTCTTAAGTAGCGGCGAATCAAAAAATATCTCCAATGGATTTACGAGAATTAAAAAAATCAGTAATAGATGGTTTATAACTTTTGCCATCGTATTACTTATCATTTTGCTTACACAAAGTAGTCTTCTATTTTCTCGTATCTGGCTGATATCATGGGGAGTAAGTGCCTGGATAGCGCTGTTAGCATCAAATTTTATTTTTGACTTTCTCATAAGTCATTCAATCATTAAACCTAGCAATCAAATTCGAATTGCTATCGTTGGCCATAACCAAGCCTCCCAAAGACTATTGGACTACATTAATAAAAATACATGGTGCCCATACTCCTTGCAGGTACAAGTTAAAGACCTGAAAAGCCCATCTCTCGCTGATGTTGAGGGCATGCAACTCGATGAGATCTGGATCTGTCTTACACTCGAAGAGGCTAGTCAGTTTAAAAGCCTCGTTGAAAAGCTATCTAACAGCTCAGCAAAAATTAAATTTTCTCCAGATTTTTTTATGTTGCACCTACTCAATCATGGAATTAGTGAGATTTCAGGCGTTCCAATGATTGATATAAGCAACTCACCATTTGAAGGAAAAAAACTTCTTGTTAAAAACTTAGAAGATTTTTTGCTATCACTTTTTGTGACGATTTTCTTATTTCCAGCTTTTATAATGATTGCACTATTGGTCAAATTCAATTCTAAGGGTCCTGTTTTTTATCAACAATACCGTGTTGGCTTAAATGGAAAGCCATTTAAGATGCTTAAATTCAGAACAATGCCTGCTGATACCGAAAAATCTGGTATTCGATGGGGCCGCTCAGATGAAAAAGTAGTAGATTCATTTTCTTTATTTCTGCGTAAATATAATTTAGATGAATTGCCACAATTTTTTAATGTTCTATTAGGTCAGATGTCTATTGTTGGACCAAGACCAGAGAGGGTGGAGTTTGCCGCTCAATTCGCAAGAGAAATACCAAACTACACCAAAAAGCATTTAGTGAAAGCAGGCATTACTGGCTGGGCTCAAGTGAATGGCCTTCGGGGAGATACAGATTTACATAGTCGAATTGAGTACGACCTGTATTACATAGATAACTGGTCTTTATTTCTGGATTTAAAAATTATATTTATTACCGCGATTGAGACTTTGATGCCCAATCAATTTCTAAAAAAATAAGTCTGCGACTCAGAAATTACTATTTTGCATAAAGTTAGTAAGATAATTTTGTTTTGACTTTATTAGGTTAATTCCATCAGCATACCCCGATAAGCCAATGCCAAACCCTGCTCTAGCCCAACTTGAGCGTTCCAACCCAAATTATTTAAACGGGAAGAATCCATCCACTTTCTGGGTGTACCATCAGGCTTACTTGGATCAAAGCTAATACTGCCTTGATAGCCAGTTGCTTTTGCTACTGCATGGGCTAACTCCTTGATGGTGACATCACTACCAAAGCCTACATTAATATGGCCTTGCATCGGTTCTGTTTGACTATCGTAAGTTGCTTTATCAAGTTCCATCACAAAGACAGAAGCTGCGGCCATATCGTCAACATACAAAAACTCTCGTCTTGGGGTGCCAGTGCCCCAAATGATCACTTCAGAGGCATTAGCCACTTTCGCCTCATGAAAGCGTCTAATTAATGCTGGAATGACGTGGCTATTTTCGGGATGGTAGTTATCCCCTGGACCATATAGGTTTGTAGGCATGACCGAGCGGTAATCTACTCCATGGCTTTGACCATATTGACGGTTATAGCTCTCACACATTTTGATACCCGCAATTTTAGCTACTGCATAGGGCTCATTCGTAGGCTCTAGTTTTCCTGTGAGTAAAGCATCTTCACTCATGGGTTGCGGGGCAAGTTTTGGATAAATACAGCTAGAACCCAAGAACAAGAGTTTCTTCACCCCACTGAGGAAGGCTTGATGGATCACATTAGCTTCCATCATCAAGTTTTGATAAATGAACTCGGCTGGAAAAGTATTGTTCGCATAAATACCCCCTACCTTCGCAGCCGCTAAATAAACCTGATCCGGTCTTTCTTTTTCGAAGAAGGCTTGTACTGCTGCTTGATTTGTTAAGTCAAGCTGTGCATGGGTGCAAGTGACGATATTAGTAAAACCCTTAGCCTGAAGATTGCGCACAATGGCTGAACCCACCATACCACGATGGCCAGCAACATAAATCTTTTGGTTTAACTCTGTAGGCATGTGTATCTAATCTTCGCTTCTTCGTTATTTGGCGCTAAGTTTTCTCTAGTATTTAACTTAATTCTCTTTACCCACTGCTACCGAATAACCATGCTTACTCAGTAGGGCATGCTGCTTAGCTTGGTCTAAGTCATTAGCCACCATCTCGACAATCATTTGATCTAGAGTAATTTCGGGAACCCAACCTAGCTTTATTTTTGCTTTAGTGGGGTCCCCCAAGAGCGTCTCTACTTCAGTAGGACGGTAGTAGCGTGGATCAATCTGGACGATCACGTCACCTACCTTTAAGGCTGGTGCCTTATCACCTTCGATGCTAGCTACGATGGCTTTTTCATTCTCAGCACTTCCTTCAAATTTGAGCGTGATACCCAATTGCTTTGCGCTTCGGGTAATAAATTCACGAACAGTGAACTGCACACCCGTAGCAATCACAAAATCTTCTGGTTTATCTTGCTGGAGCATCAACCATTGCATGCGCACATAGTCTTTAGCATGCCCCCAATCACGCAAGGCATTGATATTACCCATATAAAGACATTTTTCTAGGCCTTGTGCAATGTTGGCCAAGCCACGGGTTACTTTACGAGTGACAAAGGTTTCACCGCGACGTTTAGACTCGTGATTAAAAAGAATGCCATTGCACGCATAAATACCGTAGGCCTCACGATAGTTCACCGTAATCCAGTAAGCATACATTTTGGCAACTGCATAAGGGCTGCGTGGGTAAAACGGGGTAGTCTCTTTTTGGGGAATTTCTTGTACTAAACCATAAAGCTCAGAAGTTGATGCTTGGTAGAAACGGGTTTTCTTTTCTAAACCCAAAATACGGATAGCCTCTAGCATGCGCAGCGGACCCATTGCATCGACATCAGCAGTGTACTCAGGAGACTCAAAAGAGACGGCTACGTGTGACTGAGCTCCTAAGTTATAAATCTCATCAGGCTGACACTCTTGAATGATGCGTACTAAGTTGCTGGTATCAGTTAAATCACCATAATGCAAAACTAAGTCAGGGTGATTGACATGCGGATCTTGGTAAAGATGATCAATACGCTCAGTGTTAAAAGAGGATGCACGGCGCTTAATGCCGTGAACGATGTAACCTTTTTCCAAAAGGAACTCCGCTAAATAGGAGCCATCTTGGCCAGTGATACCAGTGATTAAAGCTACTTTTTGCTTACTAGTCATTTTTTCTTCTTTACTCTTGAATTTCTAGATAGTTACTAATTAGTTTCTTAATTTAATTTTGATTTGTTATTGCTAAATTCTAAATCTGTAGCTATTGCTTTAGTTTTAGCTGCGCCCATAAGTGTCCTCGAAACGAACAATATCATCTTCGCCAAGATAACTGCCAGATTGCACCTCAATAATTTCTAGGGGGGTTTTGCCTGGATTGGCCAAGCGGTGAGTTTGACCTTGAGGAATATAAGTACTCTGATTTTCAGTCAGCATGATCACTTGGTCACCATTGGTAATTTCAGCAACCCCTTTGACTACAATCCAGTGTTCAGCACGGTGGTGGTGCATTTGTAGAGAAAGACTTGCCCCAGGTTTAACCTGGATTCGCTTGACCTTAAAGCGCTCACCCTCATCCACACTGTCATACCAGCCCCAAGGTCTTGCGACTTTACGATGTAGATTCTTCTCTTCCCGTTTTTGGGCATCTAATTGATTAACGATGTTTTTAACATCTTGACTATTCTTGCGATCGGCAACCATGACCGCATCAGCAGTTTCCACAATAATGAGATTTTCAACGCCCACTGCACTTACTAAGCGAGTGCTTGCATGAATCAATGAGTTCTTTGAATTGGTAACTAAAGTATCTCCACTAGTGACATTACCTTGCTCATCTTGCTTGCCCACTTGCCATACAGCATCCCACGCACCAAGATCATTCCAACCGGCATCTAATTCCACCATCTTGATAGGAAAACGAGACCCTGGGCATTTCTCAATCACAGCATAGTCAATAGACTCACTAGGAATATTTTTAAATTCCTCCTTACCAGGACGAATGAAACTTACTCCACTTGATGCATCTTCTGATTTTGCCTGCCAAGCTTTTTGTGATGCCTCACTAATATCGACTCTAAATTCTTTTAAAGCAGCCAACCAAGTGCTTGCCTTCAAAACAAACATCCCGCTGTTCCAAAAGTAGCCGCCCTCCGCAATATATTGCTTGGCAGTTACTTCATTGGGCTTTTCGACAAAGCGTTCGACCGTAAACTCACCAGCCCTTTTGCTAGACCCATTCGCTTGAGTTTTGATGTAGCCGTAACCTGTTTCAGCAGCAGTTGGAGTAATGCCTAGGATCGCAATTGCCTGATTTGCCTCATCAACTACCTGAATGCAATCCTGCAGCGCTTTTGTGAATGCCGACTGGTTTTTAATGGTTTGATCAGCAGGAGTAATTACTAAAATAGGATCCTGATCTTTGGCCAATTGCTGCGCACAAAATGCAGCCATACTTAAAGCAGGCGCAGTGTTTCGGCCTGTTGGCTCCAGTATTAAAGTGGCCTTGATGGACTCTAGCTCACGAAGTTGATCCAAAACCAAAAAGCGATGATCTTCGTTAGTGACTACGAGGGTGTCACCCAAATGAATACTATTGCCAATCTGATTGCCCGCATTTGCAACGGAGTTAATTCGAGCTACTGCTTGCTGAAATAGACTTTGGGAAGAGCCATCGCCCGATAACACCAAAAACTGCTTAGGAAAGCCAGAGCGTGACAAGGGCCAAAGTCTAGTGCCTGATCCGCCGCACAGGATAACTGGAATGATTAGTGCCATTTGTCTATCGAAAGCCTTTTGTTTGGATTGCTTTGATTTTATAGGTTTTGGCTTCCTACAAAATGTAAATTACTTATCAGAATCATACAGGTGCACAATGGTAGGTATTGTTTTGCGCTAGTAATTCAAACTTTATACAGAGAGTAAAAAATGACAGTACTCCATATTCCTAAAATTAACCTTCGCAATTCATTAACCGAATGCGGTCAATCAATTAGGAAAGAAAACGCAGGTAAATATCAAAATTATGCGATTAAAGACTGTAAAGCCTCCATTGCTGCTGGTCGAATTCAATAAAGATTCCCCTGCTGCGGGGGTCTAATGGGGCAGTTCTTACCCATGAGATTGCTGTAAGCCGCCCCAGCCAGCACCAGTAAAACTGAATCCAGCATTACCGGGAGGACGGCATAACATTAATGGGTAAAGTGGCCTAGGTCCGTAATCAAGGCTATTGCAGCTGCAGGTGGGTGCAGGCAACGTAAGACAAGGATAGCCAAGACCAATAGTGCCGCTACTACTGGCAGAGCTTATAGTAGCTCGCCAATCAAATGAATACTTCATTGAGGATGTATAGTTTTTCTCAGACAATTCAGATAATGTAAAAGCCACCCAGAGGTGGCTTTTTAACTGCCCCGCTAATGGGACACACATACCAGCTTAAGTTAATTGGTAATTACGCCTTTTTGGCCCAAGCACTGCAATGGGCTTTTGCAGCGACTTGCTTGCCAGCAAATAGTGCACAACCACCTGCAGCAGAATCTGGTTTGCCTTGGTAGAGAGCGCAATTAGCACAATTCTTACCAGCAACGTCGGAAACTGCAACATACTTTAAGGCCTTGGCCTGTGGATCAGATTCAGACACCATTGCTTGCGCTTGAACCTTTCCGTTCAATGCCAAAGTACAGGCACCAGCAGCAGACAAAATCATAAATTGGCGACGACTATTTTTCATGGATTCTCCAAAAATACATCAGTGAATAACAAGCAAGCGTTTCAAAAACGATACGCACCCTTAAAAGCTATTAAAGATCATAGTGGAGAAGATTTGAAGATGCTAGCCACCACCTAAGTCAATGATTTATAAAGAAATATAGATGAGAATTATTCTCATAAAATTTCATAATGAGATTACATCGGAAATAGAGATTAATTCCAGCCCTTCAGATTCATGCACCCAATCCATTGGCGTATGTGCGTCCCTGAAGGTGTTTCTAAATAATCTTCCTTACACTCCTTTAGATCTTTGTTATAGGTTGCCTTATTATTTTTAACGGGATCTTGGTTTTCCGATGGAAAACTAGCGCAGGAAATAATAATCATTATCAAGAAACCAAAAGGCAGCAATCGAAGTGCACTTTGAAACATCAAACTATTTTCGATCAATCAGCGCCAAGAACTCACGACGCAAATTAGAGTCTTTCAAAAAAGCACCGCGCATGACGCTGTTGATCATCTTGGAGTCACGGTCCTTTACACCACGCCATTGCATGCAAAAGTGGTCGGCATCCATTACGACAGCTACGCCAACTGGCCTGATCTTTTTCTCGAGCATGTCAGCAAGTTCCACTACCGCCTCTTCCTGAATCTGTGGGCGACACATTACCCATTCAGTTAAACGTGAATATTTGGAAAGACCAATCAAAGCAGACTCTTTGCTTGGCAATACCCCAATCCAAATGCGGCCCATGATGGGGCAAAGATGATGCGAGCAGGCGCTGCGAACAGTAATAGGGCCAATGATCATGAGCTCATTTAAACGGCTCACATTGGGAAACTTGGTTAAAGTCGGTTGATCTACATAACGCCCATTAAAGACTTCTTGTACGTACATCTTCGCTACACGACGACTGGTATTTTGAGTATTGTGATCATTTTTAGTATCGATGACCAGACTCTCTAATACGGCCTGCATCTTCTCAGCTACCTCATCTACCAAACCTTCAAGTTCGCCTGGCTTAATAAAGGCTGCAATATTGTCATTCGCATGAAAGCGTGCCTTTTGAGCCTCAATACGACGACGAATGACTACAGACAATGGTGTACCACCTTCATCTTTATTGCTAGCCTTTTTTCTCGCTACTGTGCTTAATGCTTCACTTGTTGATTTACTTGTTGCTTTACTGATTACCTTAGCCCCCGCCTTACTTTGGGTCTTGGTAGGAATCTTTTTACTAGCTGTGTTTGCTGTTTTTTTAATGGGCATTGTAATTTTCTTGTCTTAAATATTATATGTATTGGATGAATGGTGAATTTATTAAATCTGGAAAAACAATGCTACGACACAAATGATTCCAAAAAACCAAACAATGGTTCTCGTTGTCGGCCAATTAGCGACATAGCAAATCAAATAAGCAATGCGAGCCAGCACAAAGCCCATGGCCAATAAGTCAATTCTGTCTTGAGGTGCATGAGCCATAGAAGCAATGATGACTGCGGCAAAAAATAATGGCAAAGACTCAAACAGGTTGGCCTGGGCAGCATTAGCGCGCGCCCTAAAACCTGTTTGCTGAGCAAGCCATTGTCTTGGCGCGCTATTGTCATAACCATTAAAACCTTTTTTAGCAATACCGGCAGCCACGATAGGTAATAAACCCATAAAGAGAACACAGTAGTAGGCAATAGTCATGATGGTTTTTTCTTGGAGCCAATTCGGCTCTCAGTTCCGTTCAGTAAGTTAGCAATATTGCTACGATGACGCCAAATCAGGAGTGCGCAAACAACCAGGAGCGCTAAGCCCATTGGCTGAAAACCAAATAAAAAGACAAAATAGATGGGACCAAATACAGCAGCTGCTAAGGCAGCTAAGGAAGAGTAGCGCATAAACGTCGCCACAATAATCCAAGTACCCAAGGTAGCAAGCCCCAAGACCCAGTTCACGCCAAACAAAATGCCGCAAGCAGTAGCGACACCTTTGCCACCTTTGAAGCCATGAAATATAGGAAATAAATGTCCTAAAAATACTGCAAGCACCACTCCACATAAAACCCAAGAGCTCAGAGTAGCAGTTAGTGACTCATCACCTAACAACACTCGAGCCAACATGACAGCAAAGAAACCCTTCAGCGCATCACCAATTAAGGTCAGCACGGCTGCTAATGTATTGCCCGTGCGTAATACATTGGTAGCGCCTGGATTGCCAGAACCATAAGTATGGGGGTCAGGTAGGTGCATGCATTTACTGACCACTACAGCAAATGAGATTGAGCCTATTAAGTAGGCCAATAGAATCAGGAGGATATCTAGGCTAAAAGTCATATTGCTATCTTAATCACTTATGCAAAATGGCTTAAAAGTTAGAGGTAATTAAGAGCCTCGAGGGTGATGCTGCTGATGGATTGATTTCAGCCTCTCCCTAGCCACATGGGTATAGATCTGGGTGGTAGAGATGTCTGCATGCCCCAGTAATAACTGCACCACCCTTAAATCTGCCCCATGGTTCAGCAAGTGGGTGGCAAATGCATGGCGTAAGGTGTGAGGGGATAGCGCCACTGGAATATTGGCTACGGTGGCATAACGCTTAATCAGAGCCCAAAATGCCTGGCGGGTTAATCCAGTGCCAGTATGACGACCTACAAATACGGCATCGGTAGTTTTGCCCTCCAATAAAGGCGTACGCGCTTCTGCCAAGTAACGCCTTAACCACTGCCCTGCTTCACCTCCAAACGGCACCAAGCGTTCTTTGCCGCCTTTGCCATTGATAACACGAACTATGCCCTCATTTAACCCCAGGGCAACTGTTTTTAAGGAAACGATTTCTGAAACACGTAAACCACTAGCGTACATCAATTCCAACATAGTGCGATCACGTAAACCCAAGGGCGTATCAATGTCTGGCGCATTGAGCAAGGCTGTGACTTGATCTTCGCTCAAGGTTTTTGGGAAGCGTAATGCCTGTTTGGCGGCGCGCAATCCAATACAGGGATCACTCTTTACCAAATGGATACGAAGAGCATGTCGATAAAAACGTTTAAAGACTGTTAAGCGCCTATTAGCAGTGGTAGCTTTATCGGCCCGCCGATGCGCAATATAAGCGGTGAGATCTTTTTCTGTGACGGCATAGAGGTCAGAGCCAGATTCTTTATAAAGCCACTGGGCAAGCAGCAATAGATCTCTTCGGTATGCGGCCAAGCTATTCTGAGCTAGACCATCCTCTAGCCAGCAAGCATCGCAGAAGCGCTCAATGGCCTCTTGGCTTAACGAGGAGATTGGGGGTAAATTCTTTTTCATACTATCGGTTTGATGCTGCGCGATAAGCCGCTTCAACAGCACGAAGAATCGTTGCATGCAAAGTGCCTAGTTTGGGCGTATTGCCATGCGGGCTTCTAGCGGGTACTTTGAAATAGCGCTCAGACCACGGCAGATCTACAATCACCTTGAAATCAAACTTGGTGTCATAAGCCAATCCGGCCAGTGCATAAGCAGCTGGATTTTTGGTCTGAGTTATTGCCATTTCGCCAGCCTTTAGTCTGGTCAGATTCCGGGATGTTCCATACACTACGCTGACCTGATTACCATCATCCCGACGCTCAACACTCAGAACGATGGCTGGTCTGGGTTTGGGTCCTGGTTCGCTATTAGGAACCTCTGGAAACAAGCACCAAACGATATCACCAGGTGCCGGCAACACCCAAGTCTGACTCATGCAAATAATGTGTCGCGTGCAAGCAGTTTTCCTTTTGGTAGGCGCTTGGCTGCATCCTTGCGTAATGCCAAGATTTGTTTTGCGGTCAACGGACCATCGTCAGGAGCATAAGAGGGCAAGACATCAGTAGCAAATTTTGACAAGGCCATATGGATAACTTGCGTTTCATTGACATCGAGTTCTTTAGCAATTGCTTTAACCGTTGTCCGAGTCACGCCAAATTGGGTGTCCTTAGAACGGAATTTGACCAACAGGTTTTCGCTTGAAGCTCTCATCATGGCACCTCGTTATTTTGTATATATTTAATATATACTATTTTTGGTTTGAGTGCAATCTCCGAGTCCTGAATTCTATTCGTCAAATAAAGCTCTAAATGAATTTTCGAATTGCCCCATCTGAAGGCTGCATAGTCGCCAAATGGGGTCTTAATTTTGGCATTGAGCTAAGTATCCTCACGCATCCCAAAGCTCTTTTTTAATCTCGGAAATTATTAAAGCCCAATGGCGCTTCAGTGACTTCTTTTTTAAGTAAGGCCATGGTTTCTTGCAAATCATCACGCTTTGCACCGGTGACACGTACTGCGTCCCCCTGAATACTCGCCTGCACTTTGAGCTTACTGTCTTTGATAATGCGCACAACTTTTTTAGCCAACTCTGAAGTAATGCCCTTTTGAATCTTCATGGTCTGCTTACGCTTATCGCTACCAATCGTTTCTGTTTTCTCATCCTTGAGGTAGCGCACATCCACATTGCGCTTAGCCATTTTGCTAATGAGCACATCACGTACTTGACCTAATTTAAAATCGTCATCACCAAATAAAATGAGGGCTTCGTCTTTTTGCTCTACGCGACTATCGGAACCCTTAAAGTCAAAACGATTGGTGATTTCTTTATTAGATTGCTCGATGGCATTTTTGAGCTCAACCATGTCTGGTTCGCATACAACATCAAATGTTGGCATTTTTACTCCTTTTATTTACTTGAATAATTTCGCAATCTTCATATTTTCTGGATATTTTGGCGCCTCCTATTGGCTTTGCCCCAAAAAATATGCTCTAGATTCTTTTACGAATAAGATTGTGGCATGAACCGTGCTCAAAATGCGCCCCAGCCCGCAAAATCAATCCCCAATTTAGGGTTGAAGCACCGCAATACCTTTGGCTTTGATGCCAACGCAGAACTGGCCTATGAAATTACTGCACCCGAGCAAATCCCAGCCCTCATGCAAGAGCTTGCCGAGAAAAAGTTGGAATGGCGAGTTTTAGGCGGTGGCAGTAACGTTATTCTGCCCAGCGTTCTGCCAGGGGCAACACTTCTCATGAACATTGCAGGGCAAGGTATCATCGCCACCGATAAAGAAGCTAGCTTTGTAGAAGTGGGTGGTGGGGTTAACTGGCATGAGTTTGTCACCTGGGCCTTAGAAAATAATGTTCACGGCCTTGAAAATTTAGCGCTGATTCCAGGCACGGTTGGGGCCGCGCCCATTCAAAATATTGGCGCTTATGGTGTAGAGATCGCAGATTATATTGACAGTATCGAAGCCTTTGATGCCATGACCCATGCCTTTGTCACACTTGCAAAAGAGGCATGCCAATTTGCTTATCGCGATAGCTACTTCAAGCAAAATCCCAATCGCTTTATCGTGACAAAGGTCGTCTTTAGAATTCCTAAAACTTGGCAAGCACGGATTCATTACGCTGATTTAGCACAGCAATTTGCTAATAATACAAACCCGACCCCAGAAGATATTTTTCTAGCTGTATGCAAAATTCGGATGTATAAATTGCCAGACCCCAAAGTCGTCGGCAATGCTGGTAGCTTCTTTCAAAACCCCGTCATACCAAATGAGCAATATGAAACTCTGCTCAAGAAACATACAAGCTTAGTGTCTTACCCAGATGCTCCAGGCAAACGTAAGCTCGCAGCTGGGTGGCTAATTGATCAGTGTGGCTTTAAAGGCCAGCGCATGGGTGAAGTTGGCGTCTATGAAAATCAAGCACTAGTACTGGTCAATCATGGTGGTGGCACAGCGCAAGATATTTTAGGTCTTGCTAAATGTATTCAGGACAAAGTGCATCGTGAGTTTGGGGTAAGCTTAGAGATAGAGCCTAATATTCTCTAGTCTCTCCCTTGCCTCGGCTTAGCGCTTTACTGCTTCACCTCTGAAAACTTCACCTCAGCCTCACCTTCAGCCAGTCTTACCTGAAATACATTCTCAGTATTGAGTTCATTTGGCTTACGAACTGCATACAGCTGACTTTCTTCTTTACTCAAAATCACCGCATAACCACGTTCAAGAGTTCTTTGAGGATTAAGCATCTCCAACTGTAGCTGATAGTGCGATTGATTGCGCTTCCAATTTTCCATCCTTACAGACCAAGCTTGATTTAGGCGCTGTTGCCAGCCATTTATTTGTTCCCGCATACGATCCGGATTGGGTAAAGCATGACCAAGTCTTAGCGCTAATTGATCCAAGGTTTGCGCTTCACGTTCAACGCGCTGACTAATGCGCTGGAGGAGCGCCTGCATGATGGCATCGAGCTCTTGCAGCATTTGATCTCTCCGTGGGGCGGCCAATTCTGCTGCTCCCGTCGGAGTTGGTGCCCGTAGGTCGGCAACAAAGTCTGCAATCGTGAAATCGGTTTCATGACCTACCCCACTCACCACTGGAATAGATGAATCTGCAATGGCATATGCCAGCTGTTCATCGTTAAATGCCCAGAGATCTTCAATGCTGCCACCACCACGTACCATCAAAATCACATCGACTGCATTTTCTGTATTTGCTGCTTTCAGTGCAGAAATAATTCCTGCTGGTGCATCGGGGCCTTGTACCAGGCTCGGATAAATCACAATCGGAACGTGCGGTGCACGCCTTGCTAAAGTGCTTAAGACATCTTTTAATGCGGCTGCTTGTGGTGAAGTAATAATACCAATCGATCTTGGGTGCGTTGGAATCTCGCGTTTACGTTCTTCATCAAACAAACCTGCTTTTGCCAGCTTGGCTTTGAGCTTTAAAAAAGCCTCATATAGACCGCCCATACCTGCCCGTCGCAAGGTCTGAATCGTAAGCTGAATATCTCCACGGGGAACATACATCCCTAAGCTAGCACTAACTTCTACCAAATCCCCCGATTGCGGCATAAAACCCACTTGACCATTGCGGCCACGGAACATGACGCAACGAATTTGCCCTTCTTCATCCTTGAGTGAAAAATACCAGTGACCGCTGTCATACGCCTTGAAGTTAGAAATCTCCCCGCTAACCCAAACAGTGTCAAAGCGATCCTCTAAAGATGCAGCAATGGCGCGGTTTAGATCGCCAACACTCAGAATTTCCCTTGATATTTCCGACATTTTTTCTCTTTAATAAGATGGCTACTGGATTTAAAGACTCATAAATATCCACAGATACGGAACCGCTTTAGGGTTAATACTTATAAGTAAGTATTCACTGACCCAAAACGTCTCATAAATCCAACATAACAATACTAAGTCATTGATTTACCTGATAATTAATCTAAGCAAAAAAATGCAATTAAATTCATTACCAAGAGAGATCACCATCAATCAAGGACTTACAGTACTGATTCAAAAAAGTTTTGCACAGAGTTATCCACAGGCTAGCTTTCTGAAACAGGCTTTTTAATTCAGCTAAAGTACTGAGCTTATGTACTCCATCTTACTATCTGCTGGCTGGCCTATTTGGCCTCTTCTCATCATTTCTATTTTGGGCTTAGCAATTGCCATAGAGCGCGCCTGGTATTTGCGACAAATCCATATTTTTCCTAAAAACTGCTTGGAAACCGCTTTTTCCCTTGTTAACCAAATGCTGGGAGCCAAATCTATGATTTCTGAGCAACAAATTGCAGAATTCACGAATACCTCTCCTGCAAGCCCTTTATTCGCCTGTGCCCTCAAGGAGAAGTTGGCTGGTAGCAGCTCGGATGCTGCACTAGAAGAGTTACAAGCGTCTGCCCAAAATACTTGGCTCAAATTAGACCGCTATCTAGGTGCCCTTGCAACAATCGCGACTATTGCCCCATTACTGGGCTTATTTGGTACTGTAGTGGGCATGATCGAAATCTTTGGTAGTCAGGGTGCAATCAATGGCGCTGTTGGTAGTCCACAACAATTGGCACATGGTATTTCCGTCGCCTTGTACAACACTGCATTTGGATTGTTGATTGCGATTCCTGCTTTAGCTGCTTGGCGTGGATTGCGTGCAATGGCTAATCAACGTCGACGTGAGTGCGAAGAATTTACACGTCAACTATTTAAGAAGCTCTATCCAAACGACGCTGCTCAAATTAACAAATGAGTTGGTTAGAAAGACATCCCCACGCAAAGAGAAAATTTTCTCTTGGGGGGAATGTTGAATCTGTCGAGCCAGAAATTAATCTCATCCCCTTTATTGATGTGCTATTAGTAGTACTCATCTTTTTAATGATCTCCACCACCTTCACTCGCTACCAAGAATTGGCTATTACACTGCCGACTGCAAATGGTAACGAGAGTCAAGCAGAGGTAAAACAAATTCATATTGCCGTCAGTCGGGATGGTCGTTTTGCCATTAATGGCAAAGTAATTGATCGCCCCCAATTGAGTAACGTATTGACTCAGCTCAGCGGAAAAAGTAGCCAACAGGAAAGTATCAGCTCACTACAGGTCAATATTGATGCTGATGCTAGGGCGCCCCACCAAGCCGTCATGAATGCGCTAGAGGCAGCACGAGATGCCAATCTCTCTAATATCGTCTTTAGCAGCCAATTGAATAACCAAGCTAAAAAATAATTTACGAATAAAGAAACTATTTTTCATGTCATTTTCTTTTTTCCGTAAAGCACCCAAGTTCTGGGAAAGACGCGGACCCACTAGCTTATTACTGTGGCCGTTGTCATGGCTGTATGGCTTGGTATTGCTTATTCGCAAACTCATTCAAGACATCGGCCTACTAAAACCAAAACCTGCCCCAGTGCCTGTCATCATCGTAGGTAACATTCGTGTAGGCGGTACAGGCAAAACCCCTATCGTGATTGCATTAGCAGAACGCTTACAGCAGTTGGGGTGGAACCCCGGCATCATTAGTAGAGGTTATGGCTCTTCTTCACAGACTTCACCACTGCAAGTCAATAGTAGTTCTGAGCCTGTAATTGTTGGTGATGAGCCCGTCTTCATTGCAAAGCGTACGCAGGATCAATTTCCAATTTGGGTTTTTCCAAAGCGCCAGAAAAGTATTCGATCATTACTCAAACATTCGCCCGATGTGAATGTCATTATTAGTGACGATGGCTTACAAAGTACTAGCCTTGCGCGCTGGCCTGCTCGGGAAGGCGGTCGTGATATTGAATTGGTAGTACGCGATAGTCGTGGAGAAGGCAATCGCTTTTTACTTCCCGCCGGTCCACTTCGCGAGCCTGCTATACGTGAACGTGATGCCACTCTCTTTACCGGAAAAAGTAAAGCTAGTGAATCCAAACTAGGCCCACAGGATGAATACTTCTTGGGTCGTCGCGCATTCTCACTCGTGAGTAACTTCGGCAATGCCTATCAACTCATCAACTCAAGTCATCATCAAACACTGAATCAAATCGCAGAAGCCTATTTACCCAACAAGATTACTGCCGTCGCAGCCCTAGGTAATCCGCAACGCTTTTTTGACGATCTACTGAAGCAAGGTATCACAGGAAAATCGATCGCTTTACCCGACCATGCTACCTATACCTCTGACTTTTTTAGCAAGATCAATGCCCAATGCATCCTCATCACCGAAAAGGATGCTGTCAAATGCACCATGATTACGGATGAGCGTATTTGGGTGGTGCCAATGACCCTTTCTCTTCCGGATAGCTTTGCTGATTGGCTGCAATCGATCTTGCAAAGACCAGACCCCTATCGCTACACCTTGTAGGTTTGACCCACATAGCACTACACTGTCTCATCACTGATTTAGACTTACTATTTCAGGCTTACTCTTACAGAAATCATGGATAAACGACTACTCGATATTTTGGTTTGCCCTTTATGCAAAAGCCAGCTGCATTTGGATGCTAGCGCACATGAACTCATTTGCAAAGCAGATCGCTTGGCATACCCTATTCGTGATGATGTTCCAGTCATGCTAGTAGATGAAGCCCGCAGCCTCAGTGCCGATGAGCTTGAGTAATCAACTTCTCGGTTGACACAATGAACTCTGCTTCCAAAGCCCCAGATTTTTTAGTAGTCATTCCCGCTAGACTGGGCTCAACCCGTTTACCGCGTAAGCCTTTGGCAGACATTGGCGGCAAACCCATGGTGATTCGGGTAGCGGAGCGCGCTAAACAATCACTAGCACAAAGCGTTGTAGTGGCAACCGATTCAACAGAGATCCAAGCTGCTTGTGTCGAACATCACATTGAGTGCTTACTGACTAGCGCAGACCATCCAACAGGAACCGATCGCATTGCAGAAGTTGCACAACTACTAAAACTGCCTAGCAACACATTGGTAGTCAACGTACAAGGTGACGAACCGCTGATTCCTCCAGAACTTATTAATCAGGTTGCCAGCACTTTGGCAGAGCATGAGCAGTGTGCTATCTCTACTGTTGCCGCACCAATGACGGATATCGCAGAGATTAATAATCCCAATGTTGTTAAAGTTGTCCTTAATCGTTCTGGTGAGGCTCTCTATTTTTCAAGAGCATCCATTCCCTTTGTAAGAGATCCACAAGCGATTCACAAAACTGAGTACTTGCGGCACCTAGGTATCTACGCATATCGTGCTGACTTTTTGCAAGCCTATTCCCGCCTCGAACCAGCTCCACCTGAGCAAGCCGAAGCCTTGGAGCAACTACGCGCCCTCTGGAATGGCTACCGTATAGCGGTTCATACCGCCTTAGAAGCCCCGCCAGCTGGGGTAGATACCCCAGAAGACCTAGAAAGAGTTCGGCAGTTGCTGACTCGCTTTTAGCCCGATCTCAGCCAAGCACCCAAAACCTCGGCCCTTTGAAGCTTCTCGGGGATAATCCTAGGCAATCAGTGGCTAAGATCCCAACAAAATACGGGACAATGACAGCTCTTCTAAGGGGAAAACAATGCGGTTGATTCTGCTCGGTGCACCAGGTGCTGGAAAAGGCACACAAGCTCAGTTTATTTGCGAAAAGTT
>Ga0209188_1000221_pt1 | contig 63197 bp, 46 predicted proteins | sample C_130625_EF_Meta_FD_187307 | JGI IMG/M metagenome (GOLD analysis project Ga0209188, IMG submission 187307) | Freshwater microbial communities from Lake Croche, Canada to study carbon cycling - C_130625_EF_MetaG (SPAdes) (version 2) | ecosystem: Environmental > Aquatic > Freshwater > Lake...
TGGTGTTGTAATAAGCGGTTCTGGATATTTTCTATTTATCCAAGGGTTAAATATAAGACCATATCCATATGGTTCGTAATAATATGCAGGACTTGGTGTTGTATAAGGATCTAATCTTCTACAGACACAACTATTAGAGGGTGGTATGCAACATTTACACGCCATGTTAAAGCACCTTTATGTTATTTTTTTCAAGAGTGTCAACCAATTGAACAAACTTTTTACTCAAAGCTTTAAGTTCTGCTCTTAGCAGTTTAACTTCTAAACTTGAAAGGCTAGGAGAAATCGGAGGTTGAGTAGTGCCACATGCAGCAGCAGACCCATAAGTTGCTGTAATATTACCATTTGTGTCACATGTAACACCAGTAACAACTGTTATGCATCCAGCACTAGGACCGCCAGTAGTTGTAGGTCCACCAGTAGTGGTAGGACCACCAGTAGTAGAAGTGCCAGTAGTAGTAGGACCACCAGTGGTTGTAGGACAAATATCTTCTAGATCTGGTAAAATAATTTCTTTTGCAAGCCCATGCCAAAACCATAGGGTACTTATGATTGGAACTTCTGCTCCATAACATGTGGCTGTATCTCCAGTATTATATGGCACACCAGCACTTATACCTTCTGTTCGTATAATATCTACAGATTTATGCTCTGGACACATTGTCGTTTTATTATCATCAGTTATTCTTGCAACATTATAAATATCTGTCACATCTTCTGTTATGTCAAAATCTGCATAATAATGATATGCACTTTTCATACTTCCACTTGTGATATTACCCTTGCAAGCATCTAAAGGAATACCACCAGAATTACATATGTCATTATATATTTGTGCTTGCAGTTTTAAATCATTGTATCTAGGAATCGAACCTTCGCCTTTTATGTACCACCTATTGTCATAAACAGAGTATTGTGCAAGAGTTTGAGTGTTTTTTATTTGGCGTTTACTTGAAAGATTATAAACTTCAACATACTGATTGCTTAATAGATCATTAGTATACATTTTCATAAATGCAGATGATAATCTTCCAGATGTGTTACATGTAAAATTACTTCCTCCAATGTTTGCTTCAGCTTGCACTCTAACAACATCATGAGAAGTCCAAACACCTCTTGCTGAATCCCATATAAGATCAACTGGACCAGTCATTTTATATTCTGCTGCTTCCCAAGGAGCATTTGCAACAACATCAGCATCTGGCGTATACCTTCTTGTTAAACCATAATCAGCACTTGGTATAATTTGACCTGTCCAAAGATCAATTCCCCATCCAGAAACCATTAGTGGTCCACGAAGAGCAATAGCATTAATATCTATGGTTTGAGAACCACCACCCATACCACCATTGGTTCCAGCATAGTTCATTGGTTCATTGTGATTATCCCAATAGTTTTGATAATGATCCATCAATGTGTCAAAATGTGAAAATCTTTTAAAAGGATTGTATGTTATTGATGTTGGAATTTTGCCCTGTCTAGGATCAATTTTATTATCGCCTCTTTTATATTGAGGATCATCAACATTTGTAAATCTTTGACTGACTAAAACATCTGGAGTTACTGGCCAGCAATGTGGTAAAAATCCAGATGTTGAAACAAAAAAATCAAGAGAGTTACCCATGTTATTTCTAAAAGGAACATATAATGTATCCATTGATGCTGCTGCTTTAGAATTTATTTCTATAAAGTCATACAGCTTTTTTCCAAGGTCTTTCATTGATTCATTTTGTTTATATGATGCACCAAGAGTTTTTGATCTTGAGAACATACCAAAACCAGTTGATGCACCAGCACCAGAATTAGCGACACCAATACCCATAACCATCAATGGGTGTGGACTCATTCTGTCATGTCTTCGACCTAAAAATTCTAAAAAGAAAGATCTTATCTTACTACCCATCTCTGCACGATTTGCAGACTGTTGTCGTGCAATTGTGTCCATATAGGCTTTTAAAATATTTCTTCTATCTTCATTTTGTTTTGCTACTTGTTGCTTCATTCTATTTATTACAATTTCTGATGTTACGCCAAATCTTGGCGTGAATGTTCTAAATGAATATTGAGTTGTTACCCCATTGGGTCCATAACTTGCACTAATAGATGTTACAATAGCACCATTCTTAACTAACTCATCTCCAATTTGATGTTCTGGAGCAGACACCATTGTCAAACTTCCAGTTTCAAATTTATCAATCGGTTGTATATCTTTTAACTTATCTGCAAAAACCTCACCTAAATTTGCACTTGAACCAAACTCCCAAGGAGTAAGACTTGAATCATTTTCAACTTTTGTTAATCCACCTTTTCCACTATTTATATACCAAGGACCATAAGCATCATTAGTAGTAGCAGCAAAACTTATTGCCATTTTTAGTGGAGTAATAGGTAAAAAACCAACTTTAAAAAGTTCAGAAGAACCAATTAATACTGGTCCAAATACTCCAAAAAGCCATTTTGATAATATATCATCCCCAAGTTCTGACCTATATTTTTCTTCTTTTATAAAAACTACCGATTGTGGCAAAGAAACATGAACATGCTCTACCCCATTAACCATGACATACTTATCAGAAACATTTAATTTTACATAAACATAGTTTCCTTGCACATAACAATCTGCACTTGTATCATCTACTTGATATGTTCCAGGTAATGCCTCTATAACTGCCCAGTTTTGCAATTTTCCTTTAGGGTCTTTAAATTGTCCTTCAAATATTTCTTTTGGTATGCTGTTAAATGGTCCAGAAACAGTTTGAGTTTTATCATACCATCCACTTTGTGTTGGAAGAATATTGTATGTTCCCCTTTGCTCATCTGTTAATGGATCTTGTGGTCCTTTTCTTTCTAATTTATTTCTTACTGTTAAACCACCAGTTTTGCTAGTAGCACCATCAATTCCTATATCATTTCCAACTCCTTTAAGATTAGAATCCGTTCCACTATTTACTTGAACTAAAAATTGTTTTCCCCAAAAAGTTTCGCAATAACTTTTTAAAAATGAATACAATCTAGCTGCTCTTCTTACGCCAATATCATTTTCTTTTTCTGAAAAATATCTTCTTAATAAAGTTGAACCAGCACCACCATAAGCAGTCCAATAAAAACGATCTGGATTCCAATCTCTTGGTGCTCTTAAAAATACATTTTGATATCTATTCGGTTGATAAAGCTCAAGATAAAACTCCCAAGCTTCTTGAGAACCCATAACGCATTGTAGCTCTACTGTATTTGTTAAGTAATAAGTATCTCCATCTATGTCTTCAATCCCAATAGATGGAATGTTTATGTTTTCCATTACTTCTAAAATGTAGGGTTGATTTAAAATGTTATAGCGTGTTAATATTTCATAATTAATTGATGTTTGAGCTTTTCCAGTTATGTCAACGCCCCAATAATGTTTTATAACAGCATCTGATGCACTTGTTTTATTAAACAATATAGTGTTTTCTTTTGCCCCGCCCCATACAACAAAATTAGAAGTTACCCCAGTTGCTGCTTCAGATCCAGCATCCCAAGATATTGCTTTTTTATCTTTTGCCATTGTTTTGATGCTGTCTGAAACTTTTTGATTCGCTGCATCTAATGCAAGAGATTGAATCTTTACTATGAAATTTTTACCTTCTAAAACCAATCTCCAAAGATTACCAGTCACCTCACAAATTTGTGAAACAACATCTAATAATGCAACTTTTGGCCCAGGTATCCTATAATAATCAGGTAGACCTTTTAATATTGCAGATATGTCAACAGTATATGATTCTGTGCCATTTTTAATTGGGCACTTAGCAGACATTTCTGCAACACCAGCAACAAATTTTTTAGCATCCATTCCAGATGAATTAGAATTTGCTGTACCATAAGCTTGGCTTTCATAATGCCTAAACATATTCCAATAATTATCAACTAAACAATCTTCTTTAACATCTGTTGTTCCATACAAATTTCCAATTATACATTGAACATTTCTTAAAATTTCTTTACCATCGTTCAATGTTGCTTCATAAGTAATACCACTACTGCTGTGTCTTTCTATAACCCTATCTAAAAAACCAACAAAATTAAATCCACCTTTAAAGCTAAAATCTTTAATAGTGCCAATTTTGTAATTTTCTATGGCCTCATCATCTTCGGGAGCCATTTTTATTGTTAAAGTTGAACCAGCATCATTCCACCCAACGCTAGATGAAAAATCTATAACTTTAAGACCAAGAAATATTTTAGATTCAAACGCCATTTTTAAACCCGCCAATAAAATTGTTTTTAAATAAAATCTCCACCATAAGTCCAAGTAACACTTCTGGTAACTTTTCCAGATCTTTCATCATAAGTTTTTTCATCCTTATCAACAAAAGAACTTCCTGTTGGCTTATATTTGCTGACTGATGGTTCACCGTTACTGCCATCCTTATATATTACCGTAATATTTACAGATAAACTACCCTGTTTTTTAGTTCCAAATCTTTGCAAAATTGGACCTGTTGATTTTCCAATTGCTGGAATAGAAGCATAAAATTCTGTTGGTACATTATCAGTCACATCTACAGTCCTATAAATTTCACCAGCTTCTTCAATTCCACCAGAAGCATCCATGCTTATTGTTATAGTTCCAGCAATTATATTTCTTGCAATAGATATAGACTTTATTTTATCGGTAGTAGAACCATCATATCCATCTCCAATTTCTGGAATTTTTAATTTTTCAAAATAGGCATTTGCATTTGCATATTTATCTCCACCCCCCTCACCAGCAAGACCTTTTATATTTATTTGTTTTGAAAAACTTTTAAAAATTGAATCAGAAGATTCTTTTATAGAGTATGTTTCTTCAACTAAGTAACTTGTACTGCATATAGTCCAACTTTCTGTGCATTCAACTGAATTTTTTTGGGTGTTAACTGTATAGTTAGTCGTTTTATTGTAAGCTGAACCTGTTGTGGCTGGCAAATAACTTCCAGCACCACTAACGCTAGATGAAGCTGGCAATTTTTCTATAGCTAATTGATAAGTTGCAGTTTCAGAACTATTTAATGTAATACTTCTAGATCGTGTTACTTTTACAAATCTATTGTACTCATCTGCTGGATCTAAAGACCAATTTTCATCAACATCTTGTGATTCAAATAAAACCTTTTCAAAAACTATTGTGTAATCAGCGAAAATACTACTTGGATCAGCTTGATAAGATTTTGATTTTAATTTTACCTTACCAGAAAGAAAAGGAGCACTCATTATTCCAGTGACGAATAAATCATTTATAGAATGAACAACCAATCCTTCTATTGCTGCATGTGCTGCATTTATTATTCCAAGTCTTCCTTTTTCATCGCCTTGTGCAAGATCTGTAACTATTCCATCGCCACCTTTTTCAAGAGAAAGGGCTTTTCCTTTTAAGGTTACTATTAATGTACTTTTTTTTACTTTTCCGTTTTCTTTGAATTCATTTTCTGTTTGTGCTGTTACAAGCGGTGTTGGAACTATGACTGTTCCATTAAGGGTTATTGCCATTTTTTACTCCCATATAAAAACTGTAGTTCTTGTTGTTTTTCCAGCAGCAAGATTTTTTTGTATGTTGTCGGATTCAATTATATATTTAGCAACATCTGGAGCATATTCTAGCGTATTTAATGTAGGGCTAGTAAGAGAAACGGCTTCTATAGTTACTGTTTTTGTGTGAACCTTTTTTATACCAATGTCTTGAAATAATGGTCCTCCACCACCATAGATTGTTTGATGTATTACATATGTGTCTGGTGGAGCAGCTAATGGACCCATTTCTGTTATATTTACTTTTTTACTTTTTGAACCATCTGTTGGTTTAGGATAATCTTCTACTTGGTAATCATAATTGATTATTCCCTTAATTTCATCGTGACTTTCTGATGTTGATACAATTGTAATAGCTGCGTAAGTTGTAATTAATGCAGCTTTAACAGTTGCCCATAAACTAGATGCTGGACCATATCTGTCATTACTTCCACCATTTAAACCCGATATGGTTCCGCTAATTGAAGTTGTTCCTCTAAAAGAATTAGAGTCGTGTTTTTGCGTTATTGTTTGCTCATGAGTTGCTAATGCAGATTCACCACTTGCTGGATTGTGATACGATAATTCAATATCGGCAGAAGCTTCACCAGTTAATATATTTAATCTATATGACAACTTTTTGTTATGAGGGTTACTAAATGTTCCATTCGTAGCACCACTAATATCTCCTGGTATTGTAGAGGCTATATTTTCATCGACTTTTGCTTTAGCTTTTTTCCATCCTGGTTCCCATGTGCCACCAACATTTATATCTTTGCATTTTGCAGATATTTTGTGAGATACTTTCGTAAATCTATTATCTTCATCATTTACTTCTACAGTCCAAGATTCATCAAAATTTAGATTTATTTGATTTGCTGCTGGAACTTTTACACCAGCATATGTAAATGAATCAGCCTCTATTTCAATGTTATAATCTGCAAAATCAACCCAAATTCCATCATCGCAAGAAAAGGATTTTATTCTACCGCTGCAAAAAAATGTTCCACTTCCATTTTTAGATGTGAATGAAAAATCTTTTATTTCACCATCTGAAGAATATGAACATGCTTGTTTTATTGCTTCTATTTGCCCAAGCACATAACTGTGTTTTGCAGCAGTTTTTGCACTTTGAGAAGCTACTATTTTTCCTTTTACAGATATGTTAAAAAGATATTCTGATAGTTTTCCACTTGTTAAGAATTGTGTTTGTTGAGATACACTTACCGATTGTATTGGGTCTAATTGTAAACCATTAATAATTGCTGGCATTTTATACCTCGCTTACTTTTATAAACATGTTCATATCAGCAAAATGATTTGTGCTTAAATTAAGTCCATGCATATGTAAATACAGTTTATTATCTGCTCCTACTACAACTTTTGGCACACTTAAGTTAACAAAGGAATTTAAATTGTTATGTCCTTTTTGAAATAAATCTACATAATTATTTGAAGATGTCTTACCTTCTACAAACAAATTTATAATATTTGCATAATGTTCATTATCCCTAGAAACAAATAAGTCTATTTTCCCATTGTTTGGCAGATAACCCTGAGATGTTCCAGTTCCTTCTATATAAAGTGTTTTCTGTATGGTTTGACCTAAAGTGTCATTAAATAATGTTAAATTTAAATAGTTTTCAATGTTTTTTTTAATTGTTAAAGACTGTGTGTATAAAGTCATTCCACCAGAAAAATCTCCAATTAATGGAACTTCCATATATAAATTAAGGCTTTGATGCTCACAGCTTCTTATAAAAAGATTCATACCTTTATAAAATATTCTTATTGCTTCATCGCCTTGCATATAAAGATTTGTTTTATTATTAAAAGCTGTTCTATTTGGACCACTAATATAAAGTGGCAATATTTTTTGAGGATCTTGTTTTAAAAATAATTGTATTTTTTCATCAATTATGCATTTTACAAACATATTTAAATTTGATTGTATGTTTGAAATTGTGAATAGTGAAATTAAATTTTCCGTAAGTGATTTTGTAAATAACATTTTAGTGCTTGTGATTCTACCAGCACCATCTATAAACAATGTTGATGTATTTGAATAAGCACCTCTAGTATATAAATTTACTAAAGATGTATTTTCAGCATTTGATTTAACAAATAAATTTAATTCTGATGTTGGATTAGATTTTAAAAACATCATCATGTTTCTAATAAAATCTTTATTGCCATGAGTAAATAAGTTTATATTGTTTTCTTCTGCGTTTTTAATAAATAATGAAACATTTGGTATTCCAACATTTATTGAGTCTAAAAAATAAATTAGTGAAAAGCTGTCACTTACAGCAGAGGTTACACATGGATTTGTAAACCTTAAGGTAAAATCTCCACCGGGATATATTTTTAAATTTGAAAATGTTACTATACCATCTACAGCTTGGGCCATAGTTGTGCCCATAAGCGTTCCTGTTCCAGTATATATTTCTGCTATGACTCGTAAATTAGAAGATGTTACTATTTGATCATAAGCATCTCTAACTTCTATAACTGTAGCACCTAAATTAACATTTGTGTAAGTTCCTGTTGGCTGATTAGTTATGACTAATTTTGTTTCAGTAGTTATTTCATTGCAATAAATAGTTTGTATGTGTGCTATTTCTGTAGAGTCAATTGCTTCGTCATAAATTCTTAAATCATCTAATTGATAACCGTTAGAGCTATTAGTTATAAAAAATATGTTTGTGTTATCAACTATGCCCTCTGTGCTAAAAGGCACTGAATAATCTAATGTGTTTGGAGTTGGTGTTGTGCCATCAAAAAAAAGGTCTTGTTGTGTTCCATTTAAAGCCAACGATAATGGTTCAGTTGGACCCCTATAAATAATAATTATGTTTGTAAATTGTTGAATAAAATCAGTCGCACCCAATTTTATTAAAGCTATTCCAGAATCAAAACCATTGTTAAAACTAACACTTAAACTATCTGTTGATGTTTCTATTGAAATATAAAATCTTGCATATCCACCGCCATAAATGTAAAATATAGTATCTTCTTCAACACTTTTTGCCCAAAACGATATTGTCCAAGGGGCATCTACAGTTGACGGCAATGGATTTGATTGTGTAAATACACCACTAGTTAATGGACCATGATAACCATCTTCAAAGTTTAAACACTTTTGAACTAATCCATCAACAAATGTGACAAGACATCTAGTATTAGAAAAATCTAAATTTCCTATACTATCAGTTAGATCACTGTTGAATTTCCATTGATGTATTAATGGCATATTTTAATCCTTAATTTTATCAAGCTAACTCATCCCTTTGAAATCCAGTAATAGCGTTTCGTATTTGTGCTGCAACATTTAATGTTATTCCAGATAATGATTGCTGTATTGCTAGTAGTACACTTGGTGTGTTAAAGCTTACATTTAATGATAGTGGTGCAATAGCTAAATTTATTGTACTTGGTATACGATCTAGTGCAGATGTTAAATCGTTTACCGCCACTTGAAAATTACGACTAGCAGAATTCATGGCTGATGCAGCAGTATTCATAATTGATATTGCTTGATTAAAAGTTGAACTTGCAGAATTAAATGACCCAGAAACAACTTCTAAGGTTTTGCCCAATGTTCTTGCACCACTATCCATAGATCCTGCTGCTGCTTGTAGTTGTGATGCATCAAAACCTGCAATTGCTCCACTACCACTAGATTTACCAGTTCCATTATAAAAATAACCAACTGGTCCACCCTTGGCATAGTTATTAACCTTGTCTAAAAATGAAGTTCCAACTCTGTCTACTGCTGGTTTACTTACCACAAACTCACCCGGTGTTAACATAGCTGGTTGAGTGTCAGTAGTTGATCCACCGTTTGAGAAAAAGCTGCTTGGCTGATTATAGTGTGACATTCTTGCATTTTTAATAACATCTAATGCTGTAGCTGCTGCCACATCTGTATTATTTACTGATAATCTTCCTAGCCCATTGTTTTGTATTGAAGATATTGCCTGTTGAGCTATGCCAACATTGCTTCCTGGAATGTCTGCAAGGAATCCAGAAGCTAATGCTTTGGTTGCACCAACGCCTTGAAATGTTTGATTTCCAGCTTTACTAAAACCAAGCTCATTCATATAGTCTTTAAGACTAACTTTATCATAGTTTTGACCATTGTCGCCATGATTTGGTGGACCACCAATTAATCCAGATATATAACGACTTCCAACAGCCGATGTTCTATATCCAGTTATTGGTGCTCTAGAAATTTCTTTGTTCTTAAGAATATCATTAAAAGCCCAATCTTCTAATGAAAACTTTGCAGCACCAGCTAATCTTGGTGAACCAAATGAAGAATCAGATAGTGCGTTTAAACCACCAACAAAATCTGGTATTGGACCACCACCAAAACCTATTGAACCATATGGGGCTTCTGATCCAAACTCCTTAAGATGTTTTTGTCCTATTCTATTATTGAAAGTATATCTTCCATACCCTTTCTTATTTAAAGAGCCTGTTCTATCTGCCATATAATTAGACAAACCACCAAGGGTATTTGCATTAACTCTAGGGTTAAAGACTCTAGAAGCTAAATAACCTTGTGTTCCTATATCAAAGTCTGTCCTATCTCTTTCATCAGAGTAAATGTATCCACTGCCTGGAGATTGTCCAGAATATCTAGCATAGTATGGGTTTATAGCTTGAAGATCACCACCACGATATAAATACTTTACCGCCCCACCACTGTTAAGATTTTGCAAGAGAGGGAGATTAGCGGAAGTTGCTTTGGCATTAACTACATACTCACCAGGAGATAGTATTGCTGGTACAGTATCACTACCCTTTGCAACAAAGAAGGATGGGTCAGGGTTTGGAGCACTGCTTGGAACAATACCGCCAGAGGCCAGAGCAAGTGGTGGTTTAGGTTGAGTTTGTCTTGCAACAGGAAACTCTAGCTCTCTAGCTGGCTGAAGAAATCTATCAGCTACCATATCGTCTGTTTTATCTGATTCTTTTCTAGGGTCATATTTAAACCAAGGATTTTGCGTAGGATATACTTCTCTTTGTCTTTCTCCTATTTTGTTGTAATTAGCATCAACAGGAGTCGGCAGTATTTTTCCCCACTTAAAATCAGCATCTTGTATTTTTTTACCTAAAAATAACTTGAAAGCAGCTTTTTGAAGATCTTCTTTTGGAATTTTGCTTAAATCTGTATTGTTTGCAACGCCACTTTTATCTAAATAGAATGCTTTTTCTTTGGCCTCTTGTTCACCATATTGTTCGATGTAACCCTTTGGAAATATGTCTTTATTCCCATACAAGAAAGCTTTTGCAAAATCATACTTTGGATAAACATCAGTTATTGCTTGACTTAAAGTTGGAAGATTGGCTTCTTTTTGTGCTGCTTCTCTTTGTTTTTCTGGATAAGTATCTCTTTTTAATATCCATTTTGCAATAAATGACTTATCGTTAAAATATTTTTTGCTTAAATCATCATATGTTTTTTTATCGTCAGTCAAAATCGAAAAACTTGAAGCTTTATTTATTTCAGAAAGTTTATTTTCTAAAACACCTTTTGCTATATTGTATGCTAGTATTTTTGATCTAGCAAATTCTACTGGGTCGTTATTTTGTAACAATTCCCAATTTGGTTGATAATCTGGTATCACACTATCATCTAATGGATATTTATTTCCATCTATTAACTCAGAAAACTCTGGAACATATTTTTCTTTTCCAATTCTTTTGTAAAGATCAATCTTGTCTGCATTTAATGAATTTAAAATTTCTTCATAAAGTGGATCTTTATTTTTTTGAAGTTCGTACAATCTACCTCTAAGCATAGGGTAGTTTTTTTCGTCTTTAAAAGCAACCCTTGAGAATATTGCTGCTTTTTTATTTTCATCCATTACTTCTTTGATATCTGAATCAAATGGGTCTAATGTACCCTTTTTATCTCTTTTCAAAGGATCGTCTTTAGTTATTTTGGCTAAGTATTTTGCTCTAACGGCAGTAAGAGTTTGTTCATTAGCCTGACCCTTTTCAAGATCTGTTATTTCTGATGCAAAATCAGAAGAAAAGCCTAATCTATCTTGATTTAAAACATTCCTATCTCTACCGCCCTGTGTTTGCGAAATAGTTTTTTCGTATTCTTCAAGTGCTTCATATGTTTTAGCATCATTTGCACTAAAGTATGGAAAAGTAATCATACTTCCAGCAACATCACGCCAATTTCCTTTTTTGGCCCTATCATTCATAGTCAGTGTTTCTAAAGGTATAACAGATGCTTCAAGTTCATCAGAAAATCTAGTTGCAAAAGTTGATGGATCATTGTTCTGTAAATCTATATATTCTTTTTTCTCTGGATTTAACATGAAGTCAGCATCAATAGAATTAAATCCTCTTCTTTGAAATCTTTTGTCCAATGTTCTTCTTACTGAAAGATTTTCTCCAAGTCGTTTTTTTCTTTCTCCAACAGCTTGTGCATCTAATGCAACTTTGTATGCTCCAACAACTAGCGATCCAACTCCAGCAGCAACAGTAACTGGTGCAAGAGCAACACCACCAGCAATTAGTCCTGTTCCTAAAAGAGCACCACCAGCCAAAGTTAAACCTTCGGCATTTACATTTGCTCCTTCGCTACCTTCTGGAGTAAGGTTTTCTAGAAAACTTCTTTCTTTTCCTTTTGCTGGATAAATGGAAGCAATATCTGGAAAACCTTTCTGCCAAACTTTTATTGTGTTCGCTATTTGATCATCACCAGCTATTCCTTCTATGCTATTACTTAAATTGCTTACAGAATCAAGAAGTACTGGGGCCATAAGAGGTTCAAGAACTGGTAAAAAGTGTGCAACGGCTGGTACATAACTTGCAAGTGTTCCAAGAACAGCAAAAGTTGCACCAGTAGTAAGTGTTGCTTTACCAGCTTCTTTTAATGCTTCAGCTTTTCTTAGTTCTGCTGGATTTCTTAAATAATTGGCGACTATATCAAGAACATGCGGTCCTATAACTCCAGTAGCAAGATTAATGCCACCAACAACTTTTGCATTAGCGATAGTTTTCATCCTAAACAATCTTTCGGCAGCAGTTTTCTTATTATCACTTAAATTAATCATACTTCTGGCATCTGAATTCATTCTATCAAGTTCAGCTTTGCTAAATCCACTCCATCTTGCATTAGCCTGATTTATTTCTCCAGCACTTACTCCAGCATTTTCTCTTAATAAATTAATTCTATCTTGAAGAAATTTGAATGCTTCTGCCCTACGATAGTCTATTGGAGATTCTAATGGTCCAAAAAGTTTAGTTGATGCTGGTGTTCTAGGTGTTGGTTTAGTTGTGTCATTTGGTTTAACTTCTGGAGTTACCACTGGTGGGGTTACCACTGGTGGAGTTACTAGTGGCGTTGTTACTATTGGTGGCACAACTACTGGTTTAGTTGAAGGTGGCACTACTGGTTTATTTGGGGTTACTTGTGGAACAACTTCTGGAGTAACTTGAGGCTTGACCTCTGGAGTAACCTCTGGTATTACCACTGGTTCAGTTGGGGTTACTAGTGGCGTTGTTTCTATTGGTGGTGGCGTTACTATTGGCTTATTTGAAGGTGGCACTACTGGTTTATTTGGGGTTACTTGTGGAGTAACCTCTGGAACAACTTTTGGTATAGGTTTTGTTGATTTAGGTGGCTCTATCGGGGTTGTTACTGGCTTAGTTTCTACAACTGGCGGTTTAAATTCTTGAACCACTGGTGGCTTTTCAGCAACAATAGGCTTAACAGGTTCTGGAACTACTGGTTCTACTGGCACAACTGGTGGAATCACTGGTGCTACCACTGGTGCTACGACTGGTGGAACTACTGGAACCACTGGTCTTACCACTGGAACTACTGGCCTTGCATTCGCTGCCTGTGCTCTTGCTTCTGCGATTCTTGCTCTTCTAGCATCTAATTGCCCTTGCTGATGTGCAATATTTGCATTTCTTTCTTGTTGAAGCATTACATTTGCATCATTAAATGCTTGTGCCCTTAACGCTCTTACACTTTCTATATTTTGATAAACTGCTAAATTTTTTGCAATTCTTGCATTTCTTTCAGCAATATATTCTGGCGAAAGCGGACCGTTAAAAACTTCTCCCTTAGTAACATTTGACCTTCCCTCATTATAAATTTGATTTGCTAAAAGATTTGGGTTTCTTGCTTGAATTGATTCAATTATTTTAGGGTCAACAGGAGTATTTCTGCTTTTTATAGTATCAAATTTAGGATCTTTTATACCCTTGTCTTTTAAAAAACTAATTCGTTCATCATTAGACAATGATCTAAATTTTGCTCTTTCTTCTTTAGTTAAATTTGCACCACTTGTTGTAACTACTTTTTCTACTTTTCTATCACCATAAATTTTATCTAATTCTGCTTGCAAAAATTCATTTGCTTTTCCTCTTTCTGCCTTTTCATCTATTTGCAACTGAGAAATAGTTGTTCCAGCCATGTCTTTTTTAACTGTAGCCCTATCTTTTCTAGATAACTCATTGTTTAGTACACCCTGTTTTTTTGCATCGTCTATAGCCTTCTGAGCTTTTGCTTTTTCTACATCTCCTGGTTTAAAATTAGCAGCATCTCTTTCATATTGAGATATGTCAGCAGCTTCTGTTGAACTAACTGGTTTTGTTGAAACTTCTGAAGTTGGCTTTCCTGTTCTCTTATCTATTATTTTTTGTAAAACAGCCCTCATTTGTGGAGTGGTGTCTGGATTTTTTATACCAGCTTCTAACATTTCAATTGGAACATTTTTACCCCAATCTACTCCACCAGCTTTATTCATTGGTATTTCGTCTGATTTGCCAACAGTAAGAGCTTTGATAATATTTGCCCCAAGCTCACCACTGTTAAAATTGCCAACAATATTACCAATACCCTTACCAATGTTTCCAATACCTTTAACGGCATCAGGAAGAAGATACTGAAGGAATCCAGCACCAGGAATATTTCTAACGAGTGGATTACTAGATGTTGTATTTCTTATAAACCTTGCATTTTCTTTTACTATTTCTGGAGAAAGTTTTTCTATCATTTTAAGTCTAGTTTTAATATCTCCATTTCTATATTGACTTCTTTTTTCGTTAACCCCTGACTCATTTTTTGGATCATCAGGAAATAAATTTGCTATACTGTTATTTGTACTCTTAGTTGATGCTTGTTTTGCCCATAAAGCAAGACCAGTAACAGCACCAACACCAGCAATACCAAAACTCGCCATTAAAGCTGCATCCCATCTTTTTTTAGACAATTCTTTTTGTATTTTTAATTGATCTCCTGCAACGGCTGCTGGATTTGCAATAATTTCTGGTGCGTCAATTGGTTTTTCGAATTCTTGTCCGAATGATTGTCCGAATGATTTTCCAGCCCCTAATAAAGATACTCCAGCAACTAATCCTGCAACTACAGCTTTTTTACCAGCACCAACAAATGGTGAGCCAATTTTTGGATTTGATGCACCTACTGTTTTTTTAGGTTGCACTGAACGATCAACAGATGACTCTGTACCAGCAAATGTGTTTCTAACAATTTCATCAGCAGCCGATAATTTAACTGTTGGCATTGGCTTAAAGCCAAAAGCTTTTTTTGTATCAAGATATGTCTTACCGTCTATTTGAGTTGTTACTGATGTGTCTTTACCCGCCCTTCTCATAATCTCTTCAATAAGATTTACCTCTTGGCCTTTACCACGCCCTTTTAAGAGATCATCTATTTTAACAAGCCCATCGTTTTCGTTTGCGTATTTAAGAGCATCTTCATGCCATCCTCGCCCATCTTTACCCAACCACGGTGATGAGCCATAAGCAGCAGCAGCACCATTAGAGGTTGAAAAGTATTTAAACATTTCAAATCTGGCTAATGGATCTTTTAATTGAACCATTCTTGCATGAAGTTCAGCAAGGAATCGTGTTGGTTTCTTATCATTTCCTAAACCCTCCATGTCAAAAGATCCAGATACTGTATTATTAAGTCTAGAACCTTTTATTTCAGCAGCAAATTGTGCCCCATGACCACCAAATTCATGTCTAAGAGTATCAATTTCCAACATACTGTTCCCTTGCGGGTAGGTAGTTGCTACATCATATTTTGGTTTATAAATACCAGCAGTAAGTTCGCTTGGCCTATCTAATTCTCCAGACCGCAACATATCATCAAATAGCCTTGAAGTTTTCCTCAATCTAGTAGTTGGTGCATTGTCATCAAGTCCTGGTGGTCTATCTAGAACTCTTGAAATTTGAGCAGCTTTTCCTTCTCCAAGATAATGTCTTGCATAATCTCTATAGGATGCTCTCTCTCTTGGAATCTGTGGCCCCATTTCTCCTACTGCACCTAACCTTATGGGATCAGTTCGTTTAATTTTAAGCCTACCAACACCTTTTAAATCATCATACAAAGCATTTTCACCTGGGTTCCATGAATTTCTCATGAACTCATCTTTTTTCATCATGCCACCAAAGCTCAAATAACTAACCTTGCCCCCACCATTCATATGATCTAAAAGACCTTTGTTCTTTTTAGCCTTATCTGCACCAACAATAAATTCTCCAGATTGAACCATAGCTGGAGTTCTACGACCAGCTTGACCTCCCTTAGAAAAACCTAATACTGGAAAATTTTCATCCGCAAGACTAAATCCAAACCTATCGCTAAATTTTTTATTTTCACCAAATTGTACTGGAGCACCATATACTAATAAACCTTGAAAGAAAGGATTTAAGTTTGCTCTTCTTCTATAATATTCTTTGGTATTTCCTTGTGCGTCTTTTGCTGTTACATCAAAAACATTTCGATTAGCATTAAAATTACTGTTTTTTTGATCTTGAGTTAAATCACCACGAATATATTTGTCTGTAACTCCAGTAATGTATTGATAATTAACTGGTTTAATATTTAATGGCATTCCAAAAATTTGTCTTTTGCTTAACGCTTCTTTTTGTTGTGGATTTAAATTATTTGTTTGTAGCCCTGCTGTTGTAATATCCTTAATTGGAGTCCAAGGCTCACTAAATGCAGGAGAAACTATTGCACTTACAAGAAATTCTCCACCCTGATAAGGAATATTTGTAAGATCGCTATCTCCAGCTTGTATTCTTAAAGAGTTATTTAAAGCATTTCTTCTCCAAGAACCCCTAAGATTTCCAAATTTTTCCAATATGGCAAGATCAATTCTTCTTTGTTTTTCTGATTCTAAAAGTCGCCTTGCTTCAACTCTATTAACAGGAAAAGGAGCATCAATAGGTCCACCACCAACTTGTAAATAATTAACAGCACCGCCATCATTCATTGCTTTCGTAGGTTTGACTGTTCCACCGCCATTTAAAGCTTGTAGCAAAGGAAGATTTTCTGCTGTTGCTTTTGCATTAACCACATATTCGCCATGATTTAACATAGCTGGTATTGTATCTGGACCTATTGGCTTAAATACTTTTGGATCTGCACCAACCATCGCAGAAGAATGAGTTACCATACCGCCAGTGCTTTTTCCCTGCGGTGCTACTGGTCTAAAAAGAGGGTTGTTTGGTAAAATTGGCCCTAGTTGATTAGGGTCCATTGCTGGATTTTGAAAAATTGGTCCTTGATTTTGCATCGCTGCTAATAAAGCTGGATTTATTCCAACTTGTGCAACTGGTAGATTTCCTGCTTGTTGTGGTGCAAGAGGATTTACATTTGGTGCTGGAGGTTTTGGTTGACCTAAAGCCCCTATTTGAATATTTAATGCTGCGACTTGTGCTGCTGCTGCTGCTGCTTGTCCTTCAAGATTAGTTATTTGAGCAGTAAATTGTGTACCAATAACACCACCAAGTCTTTTTACATCTTCAGTAGCTTGAGCAAAAACAGAGCCAGTAGTATTTTGGCCTATTAATTGCATTACAAAACCGCCAAGACCATTTTCGCTATTCTTTTGGTTTTGAGATATTGTGCCTTTATCATTGATGCTAAGACCTAATTTTCCAGCTAAATTTCCTTGTATTGCTTCTTGTTCAGTTTGAGCTAAAGTAAGTTTTTCTTTAATAACAGAAGCTATGATTTGTCCTAATTGTTTAGGGTCTGTTCCACCATTATTGTCCTTTTGTATTTGAGTACTTATTTTTTCTATATCAAGACCACTATTTTGAATAACTTGATTTCTTCCAAGTGCCGTTATTAAACCATTGATGTCAAATTGACCACCTTTTATAGATTGATCAGCTATGGATGTTTCTTGTCCATTAAAAGCATTTTGACTAGCTGCTATTTGTCTTCTTTTTTGTTCAGCATCTAAAAAAGAAGTTATTTCTTTAGTTTTTGGTCTTACTATATCATTGTAATAGGCTTGTCCATTTTCCTTACCGTTTCGTGCAGCAAACTGATCTAATGGATTAAATAAACCAACAGACTTTGCCGAAGCTCGCATATCTGTTAATTTTGCATTAGTTTCAAATCCAATCTGCTGTTGTTGAGCCACTTGTGGCATTAACAATTGTTGTCCTAACCTTGTAAAGAACACTTCATTTTGTGCAGAAAGTTGTGTAAAAAATGCACCTTGTAAAGTTTGCTGATCTTTTATTATGTTTGTCTGTGCTTGTTCTCTTACCGCCATAACCGCAAGAAGTTGTGCGTTTAATTGCGTTAATTGTGGACCAAATTTATCCTGCATTTGTGTTTCTGGCTTAGATACAAAACCACTTGCTTGTAAAAACTGAGATTTTAATTTTTTGCCTTCATCTCCAGAAAAATCTAAATATTCAAAAATAGCTTTTCTTTGTTCAGTATTAAATCTGAGAAGATTTCCACCAATTGATTTTGCTGCATTTGTTAATTGTGCTCCAGCTTGAAGCCTTTGCAATTGTTCTGGCGATGATGTTAATAATTTTTCACCTTGATGTTCTGTCTCAGATTGTTTTCTTGCATTATCCTGTTCTTCTTTTGCTATTTCTTGTTTTATTTTACCAACTCTTTGTTCAATTGCAGAAATTTCTTCAGTTGAATCAGCAAGGTTTTTCATAGCCTGATTAAGAAGAGAAGCCTCTACTTTTAACTTTCCCAACTCATTTGTGGCATCAACATAATCGCCCCTACCTTCTTTAGCGGTTAACTTTGAATTGTTTTGCTTTGTTTGTGCTTTTTCTGTTCTAGATCTATTTTCCACTATTTTTGCTTGTATTTGATCTGGTGTCAATTGTTGATCATTTGCATTAACACCAGTTAATCTGGCCTGTTGTTCTCTGAATGCTTGAGTTTGATCTGCGACACTTGTCATATTCAAACCTATTACATTTTCATGCACATCAGAAAATGGTTTTGCTTTTTTTTGTTTTTTTATTTCATCTTCAATAGCTATATTCGTTCTAATATTCCTTGTTTGCTGTTGAATCTTTGAAAGCTTGTCATACTCTTGTACAGTTGTAAGTGTCGCTTGAGCTAATTTATTTATTCCACCAACATATGTGTCTGCTGCTTTTTCTAAGTTAACTGTTATAGCTTTAAAGGCATTTAAGAATGGATCGGAAACATTTGACATTAATTTTTTTGCAAGTTCATTATAATCACCGCCAGACTCTGAAAGCATTTTTGCAAAGTCTTCGCCCATTTTTCCAACTACCGAATTTACATGGCTTTGTATTTGAGTTTCATCAAGACCACCAACATTTTTTAATTGTGCAGTTAAAGCACTACGCAATGCTGATTGTGGATCTTTACCACCACCCATATCATTAGGTCTTATATTTGCAAGAATGCTTGGGAGCAATGAAGACATTTGTGCCAATACCATTCCAGAAGATTGCAAATCTTGTCCAGACGATCCAAGACCACCAGTAACATTTGTTAAGTTTGACACAAAAGCTTTTGGATCTATGGAAGGAAGTTGAATTTCACTTGATATTTTTTGTTTTTGCGAAACTGAAAAATTTGAAAATAGTGAATCGCTTATATTTTGAAAAGCTGGTGTTAAATTATTGAGTGAATTAGCAGCATTATTTGAAGCATCAGCAATAAGAGAAAATGAAATACTTAATTTTTGTGCTGCTTCAATTGCTTGCGTTTGATTTTTAGCAGCGTTTTGCTGTTTTTCAAAATCTTTTGCAAATGTTGCAAGCTGTTTTTTAATTTTATCTATTGGTTGCCCTAAACCAATTGCCAATCTTGTAATTTGATCTGCATTTGCATTATCATTAAAAAAACCTTCTATGTTGTAAGGTTTTGGTTTTCCATTTTCATCTTTAACAACAGGTGAGCTTTTTACATCTTCTTGAATTTGTTTTGATAAAAGAGAATTGATACCACTTGCTTGTCCAGCATATTGATTTTTTCTTTCTATAGCACCACTTTCAGCAGATTGAACTGCGAGGCTTTTGCTGCCAAAAGGATTAAACTTGGTAAGATAACTAGTAGAAGCATCTGCTTTTTTTGAAATTTCTTCATCAATTTTTGATTGAAGCATTGTAATTTCTGTAAGATTTGTTTGAGATATTTTTCCAAATGATGTAGCAGCAACCTCAAAAGCATTTTTTAACTTATTTCCAGACTCTTCTAATTTTATGTTTGAAATTTGTTTTTCGGCATCAGCTAAACCTGATGCTACACCAACAATTCCACCAATTAATGCACCAGCAGCCATACCAAAAGGACCAGCAAAACTTCCAATTGCTAATCCAGTAGCAGCACCTGTTAAACCACCAGAAATTTTAGCACCAGCTTTTGCTATGTCTTCACTTTGTGTTCCACCAGCAATAGCTTTTTTATAGTCATCTTGTTGTGGCCCTATGGCTGAACCTAAAAGGCCAATACCGCTACTAACAGCAAAAGCACTATTTTGAAGACCTTCTTTTGAAACAAGACCTTTTCCAAAATCTGTAATTTTTCTAAGTCTTCCCTTTTCACCTGTTGCTGAATAACCTTCTGATTTTAATTGTTTAGCCAAATTTGCATCGTAAAATTCACCTGTGCCTGTTGTTTGCAGTTTTCTTCTTCCTGCCCTAGTCTCTTTAGCCATTTGATCGGCTTGCTTATTTGCAAAACCTTCGTTAAATTCCAAACCTTTTGCTTCAGAAAAAGATTTTAATTGTTGAAAATATCCAGCCTTTACTCTTTCTTGAAGATTTTCTCTAACTCCCCTGCGACTTGAACCAGTTGCCTCTTCACCATAAAGTTTTTTATAATCAGAAAGATTGCTTTTTAATTCTTTTTTATAGGCATTGCCATAGGTTGATGTTATTACCTCTCCATCTTTTGTAAGATTTCCATCTGGATTTTTTTGATACTTATTTTTTAATTTTTCAATATCTCCCTGCACCCTTACCCTAGATCTTTCATCTTGCCCTATTTTTTTTCTATTGTCTGCTAACTCTGTATTTACATTTCCTAATTTAGAAAGCGTAGTAGCATAAGCTTGTTCTGCTGCTACTCTAGTGGCGGTAGAAGCAGTAGTTGGTACACCGGCCCTAATATCTCTTTGTTCAGCCTTTTTTGCTTTTCTTACATCTTTTTCTTGTTGAGACAAAGCTTCTGTTAATTTTCCTTTTTCTTCAGTTAAAAGTTTTTCATATCTTAAACCCACTAATATCTGTCTTGTTACTTGTCTATTTGCATCCAAAAGCGGTTTTATATCTTTTCCAGTTTGAGTAATATCTTGTGCAACACCTATGGCCTGTTGTCTGTTTTGATCTCTTTCTCTAGAGTTTGTTGGTATCCTAAGTTGTTGTTCAACCCTTTGTGCATTTTTTATTTCTGCTGGTGTTAATGTGCCGTAACCACCACTAGCAAATTTCTTTCTACCAGTCGTATTCATATGGTCTAAATTAGAAACGCCAATCTGTTTTGTTTCATCTGGACTATAGATATATTCCCCAGGCATAACTAATGATGGAATAACACCGCCACCAGCCCTTCCAAGTCGAGATAAGTTTGAAGCACCTATGCTATTAACTGAAGATTTTTTAATTACATAAGAACCAATGGGCAAATCTAATGGAACACTGTCAGTATTGCCAACTCCTGGAACTAAACCGCCAAGGGCTTTTCCCTTCGGTGGTGACTTTGGAGCAACAAACGGTGTTACTGATGGGTCTAATTTTGCAGTAGCAGCATCTGTTTTTACTAATGATTTTATATCTTTGTTTTTGTCTAATACCGTAACCCCTTTATCATTCAATTTATCTAAATCACTAATTTTTGCAGTGTTGTATACAACCCCAAGTTCACCAAGATTGATTGTTTCGTTTTTATAAAATGAATTTGAAAATTGCTTAATACCTTGTGCAATTCTAAATCTAACAAGTTTATCTTCCAACTCTGTTTCTGGAACAAATTCTTTAGTGTTTTTTATTTCATATGGGTAATTTCCAGCAAACATATCTACAGCAAAGTTTCCTTTTGCAAGCTTGCCACCAAACCTTTGAGCAACATGTTGTTCAAATATTTTTCCTTGTTCTGGAAAAGGTATTTTAGGATCTATAGATGATGGATCATTTACTCCAGAATATTTTATATTATAAACTATGTTGTCCGTTGGATTTATGCGTTGACCAGCAGAATATTTTCCTTCATCAACATCAACATATTGTACAAGTTGTTTTATAGTTGGAGATTTTAAATTAGATGCTAATCCACCATATTCAAAACGACCTCTTGGAATAACTAACTCACCTGGTTCTAACAATGCAGGAACTTTGTCACCCCTACCAACTCCTGGTACAACTCCACCCTTTGCCATTTTAATTATTCCACCAGAAGCTTTTCTTCCCCCAGTTGGCAAAAATGGAGAAAATGTACTTGGTTGATTTGCTGGTGCAGGAGAGAAAGCCGTATTACCAAATCCCTTTGCGAAACCAGTCAAACTTTGAACCGTCTTCACTGCTGCAATAGCAGTTATAACTGGCAAAACCCCTTTTAAAGAATCAGCAAGTGCAATACCAGCAGAAGCAGCACCGAGAAGTAAATCTATGAGTGCTCTAAAAGAAGATGTATTAGTAAGATTTCTAATAAAATCTGCAAATTCTTCTTTAACCTTTTGTATTTTTACACCAAAAGCCTCTTGTGCTTGTGCAGCATTTAGAGCAAGAGAAGCACCACCTATTTGGGCGATACCTAAAGCTTTCTGTGCGACACCAAATTCTTGGATAAGTGGTATAACCTTGGAGATCTGCCTATATCCACCAAGTTCTTCGATAATGGCACTAAACCTTGGATCGGTAGATCTAAGCTCATTAAGAGCACCAGAAAGTCTTTTAACAGCCTCGTATGGCCCAACAAACTGATTTGCAAGACCTAAATCGCCAGCAGCTTTAGCTTCGTCTGCTGTATACCTTAGTTCTACGCCAATTTCTTTAAGTGCTTCAACAGTTTGATTACGCTGTACCCTAGTAAATATAGTTCTAAGGCCAGTTCCAATACTTTCTGCACTTTCTCTAGTTGTTTGCCTAATCGATGTGAATAATGCTAAAAATTCATTTAGATCACCACCAGCAGATTTAAAAGCACCACCAGCCTTACGAACACCTTCAATTAAGTCTTGAGCTTCAACAGCAAATTCAGCAGCAACAGCATTGATTGCACCAAGGGCGTTACCCAAGTCTTTTGCACTTATGCCAAATTGATTCATAACCGCAATAGCACCTTCCGTAGTATCTTTGAGGTTATCAAAGCTTGGGGCTAATGCAGCTTGAGCCAATGCTTCAAGTGCTACTTTGGTGTCTGCTAAACTTAAGTTGGCTTGTTTTAATGTCACTGCCGTTGTAAGCAAGTCTTTGCTAGAAACACCATAGTTTTTTGATAGTCTACTTACTTCAGCACCTACAGCACCAACTTGTCCAACACTGTCTGTAGAAACTTGAGTTAATCTAACCATTTCACGATCAAAGTCTACAGCAGCAGTTAATGCTTGCTTTAGAGAAGATGTAAAAGTGATAATAGCTCCAGCAGTAAGCGTAAAAGCAACGAACCTTTTAGCAGCTAAACCTGACTGTCTACCAAACTGTTCCATAGCAGTACTAGCTTCTGCTGCTTGTACTTTAATGTATTTTAAGCTTTCGCCATCGTTTTTTGGTATGCCCAAAGATACTGCACCAACATCTTTCAATTGACTGTTGATGGTGTTAGCAGCATTTTTTAAAGATGCCGTATTTAGTGCTACATTCAACTGTGCCGTTAAATTAAAAGCCATTTTTTCACCCCAATAAAAAAGGGCAGGGAATAAGCGTAAATGTACGATTACTCACTACCCATCTTTGAAGATACTGTCCGTTATTACTTACTTTCGACAGGCTCAACTGCTTGAACCTTTTCAACTGTCTCGACTTTCTCAACTTTCTCAGCTTTTTCGGCAAGTGGCTTGCCTTCGTCATCCAAGAATGGAGTAAATTCAACAATATACTCCCCTTTTTCATCAACCAGATTGCCATGAATATCAATTAGTTCATCTTTTTCATTGATATATCTGCCATCTTTGTTGACTAATCTTCCTTCGGAATCAACCCTGTGACCACTTTTATTAACAAAATTCAAGTCTTGATCTACAAACTTATACTTCTTAAGAAATTCATTCTCTGGAAGCTTTTTTTCATAGTCTGGATCAAGGTTATATAGCATCAACGCTAGGTTACTTGCTGCTGGATTAGTTACTGGGTCATCATCCCTATTTAGATAATCTTCATAATTAGCATAATAAGTTTTACCCGTATCTGAATACACCGTACAAGCACTAACCCAGTAGTTGAATTGAGCATTATCTGCTTGACCTTCAGCGGTATTTGAATCTAACGAAGAACGCTCAGATGTAAGCGACCTAAGTTCAGCCCTGTCCTTCTTCATTTGGAGTGCTAAGTCCTTTGCCTCAGACAGTTTAATACCGCCAGACTTGATCTTTCTTTCATTAGAATTAATTTTTTCAACTAATTTTTTATACTGAGCTTCCTTATTATCATCCCACAAGTTCTGCTCTCGCATAACATTGTTTACTTTCGCACGAAGGATAGCACCTGATTCGACTGCATCACGAAATGCCTTATTGTATGTCTTTTGCCCTTCTTGTCGTTGTTTGACATTAGGGCGAATTACGCACAATTCCATCTCTTTGCTATCGAGAGTTACCTTAAAAACCTTCTTGTTATCGTTGACACTCATCTTTGTCCTCCTTTGTTTTTAGAAAAGTCTGGTGTCTATTCCAAGAAATCAAATACTGGCCCATCTCATTTTCTACTGCTCTTATTTGATGATTGCCGTTATTGAGTACTGCCGTTCTACATTCTTCCCATAATTGCTTCCATTCTAACTGTTCGTCTGTCAGTTCACTTTCTGACAAACGATGCCCCCAAAGCTCTCCAAAATTTTGCTCAAAAGAAGATAACGCACCAATAAAGGCAGTTCTAACTTTTGTGCTAGTAATTTTGAAAAGTCTAGCCCTTGAATCTGATTGATATTTTTTTTTGCCCTTTTCATTTTCCTCCTGACTTAATCTTAACGCATCCTGCATCTGTTTTTCAACATCCATTTTTATCTCCTTAATTTATTAGATTGCATCTGTAAATCAAGTTTTGTATCTGGCATGTCTGCTTCGTTTAAGAAACCCTTTTGTTGAATCATTTTCAATCTTTGTCTTTTTATATTTCTTGCATTATCATCATTCAATGAATCAATTCTTTCCCGATCACTTTTTGATTGCCCTATAACAAAAACTTCTCCACTATTCTTAATCTTATCATTAGATATCAGGTCTTCCACTTGTAATTTTGTTTGATTTTTCTGTCTTTCTTTCCTTTGCACAATCATCCACCCATCTATCAAATCATCATCGTCAACTATTTCCTGCTGTGGACAATTTGGGTGTTCATAAATATTATCATACATAGTAGACCAAATCACTAAAGATTTTTGATCTTCTGTTAAATCTACGGTAGGAACACCAAAAACTTCTCTTTCACACTTCTTGCAAGACCAAGTAGATCTCCAAGGCTCTGTTCTAGCCATCTCCCTAAAGTCTTCTTCACTTATTCTACTATCTATAAAAATTGTTGTAGCTTCTTCTAACAAAGGTTCTACATTTTTCCAAAAATCTTCATTTTCCCAAACCCTAGTGCCATCTTCATGATATAAGCTTTTACCCACTAGATAACGAATCCTCATCATTGAGGCTGTTCCAGAACATGATAAATGATTGTAAGAATTTTTTTGTTCTAACAACTCAGACAGTTTTTCTTTTGCCATAGCTAGAAATTGTCTAAGCACTTTTCTCTCTTCAGATTTGAAAGCTGCTTGAAAAAGTTTTACTTTATAATCTTCTATATCTTGTTGCACTTGTTTTAAATCGTTTTCTTTTTCTTCAGACCAAATTGAGTTTTCGTATAAAAATTCTTTTATTTCTTTATCATTATATAATCCGTCTAATTCAGCATCTCGCAATGCTTCTAAATATATCTCTTGTGCGATATGTCTTGTGTGGCGATCTGGTTGTTTTATTAGATAAACTTTTCCGTTTACTTTGCAACGAAAAAATCCAGAAATGATTCTACTAATGTAGAGTTCCTTTATTGCCTGTTCCATCCAATGTTCCTAAAATTTAAAGGAGTCGCAAGGGTTAGTTGCGACTCGTTTATTGAAATCAAAAAATTATTTTTATGGTCTAAGAGCAACATTAGGATCTTGACTATGTTGCACATTAAAATCATTAAAGGTTTGGAAGCTATAAGTAACAGTAGCATTGCCACCGTCAGTTCCACCACCTTGATAATTTGCAGACTGCAACTTATTTTTACCACCAAGATCAATAACTGTGCCTTCAGTTAAAACCAATTTGATGGTTTCATCATTAAGGTTTTTACCATTACCAAGAACACCAGCTTCAGTTGCACCAATTTGATCGCCATTTTTAGTAATGACTGCCAATTCGCAAGTAACTGCTACTGGAAATTTAACATAACGGAAATATGGTGCTTTGCGACCAAGCTCAAGAATCTGTTCACGACCAAGATTAGCAGAGGTCGAAAAAGATTGAAAAGATGTTTTATAACATTTAAGAACATCATCCAAAGTATTTTTGCCTGATCCATTAATACCATCAATACACTTTGGAAATGTTGAACTAATCATGTCAACATGTTGTCTACGAGCAATACCAGAAGCAACTTGAGCAGCATCAGCACCATCAACATATGGATCAGCATCCCAACCACCACCATCTGCTGGTCGGAAATGAGCAGTCCAAGTTGTGCCAGTTGACCAAGTTTTATTATTGGCAACTAAAGTTACTGATTCAGTAGCGTTTCCATCTACTGCAACTTTGTAGCTAACTTGGCTAACAAAACAACCAGAGATAAAGCAAGTTGTGTTTGGAGTTCCAGAAGCAGCTTCAAAAGTGTCATTAACAATAGAAAGTGCTAGGCCAGCTTTTGCATTAGATCTACCAACAAGAGTAGAAGTAGTAGAATTATCGCTGGTAGCAAGATGATAAATCAATGGGAAACCATCGAGAACTTTTTCAAGAGTTACTTCGACATTTGGAATATTTTCAATATTTTCATAGATTGAAATCATACCGATTTCAAAAACTTGTTCAAGATTAAAGGTGGTATTAATACCAACGCTTTGTAAACCACGAACTTCAGTAAAACTAGCAACTGGAGTACCATCACTACCCATGCCTACAGCTTGGCAAGCATAAAAAATTCTTCTATTTGACATTTCTTTTCTCCTAAGTGTATTGTCTATCCAAACAAGACTGCCCCTCACCTAACAAATACACCAAAATCATAAAGAATCTATTGAGAAAGTAACCCTAATGGTTGCTGCAAACATTGGTGGAGCAGTAATTTGTTCTTGAGATCTTATTTTATCCCAAGAAACAGGCTGCAAACTATATCCAGTAGTCAACATTTGATCATATGTTATGCCAGAAGGTGCTATGTTACCTTCAAAAGTAAGTGGGTATTTATTATCTGCCAATAATTTTTTCTTATTTATCAAAGATATTCTTTTTTGATACTGATTTACAATTATGTCATGTATTTGTTTTCTATCCCAAGGCGTTTCCGCTATAACATGCATAAAAATATCTTGATAATGAGTCCTATTTATTGCACCAAGTTCATACGGTTTCATGTTTACTGCTGGTAATGACTCTAAAACAACCGCAGGAAGCTGCACTCTATTCATTGCCAATACATCCCAAGTTCCAGAACCCTTCTGAGAAAATTGAACATCATCTCCACGAAAACTATTGAATTGTACAGACTGAAACCAATTAGTATCTGATGATGCAACTCTAACATTTCTATATGAATGAGCACATTTAACAACTGAAGTTGCTGGTAATGCCGTATTAAACACTATTTTGCCTTCTGGATAGTTTATTTTAAAACCAGATGGGCCAGTAGAAGTGTTTGGATAAAAACTGCTATTTACAAAAACACCACTAATAGATATTGGCTGATTTGTATAATCAACAGATGACTCCCAAACCCATTCAGATCTAATGCCTTCCCAAGCTTTTCCTGATGTGTATCTTGGATCTCTTGCCAATCTAAGCTTATAAGGCTCAAAAGAATGTGATCCAACACCAGATGGGTATGTTCCAGTGGGTATAACAACATTGGTAAAAGCACCAATATTTAAAAAAGCTGCTTGCATAAACATATAAACAGACGATTCTAATGTGTCTGAAAATAATGGATCACCATAATTAACAACTCCAGCAAATTTTGACAGTGTTCCCATTATTCACCTATGTATTTATATAATCTTTTATAACTTTTTGAAATAAGTTTGATATATTTCCTTCAACTCTTTTAAGTGATCTTGTTATCCAATTATCATCTTCTGTTCCGGCATAATCGGGGTCAATACTAAATCCTTTAGTTTTTGATTTAACCATAATAGCCTGTCCAGTCCTTGATGTGTCAAAAAATCCGTACATAACCCTATATCCAGAAATAACTTCTGATGTTCCAGCAGTAAGAAGCCAATCTAACCAATCAACTTTTCCACCCTTGGATTGATAGGAACCCATTGGCAAAGACAATATTGGTTGTAAGCCATCTTTTAAAACAGTCAATCCTATTCCACCCAAATCATCCCTTCTTGCAGGAAGTTTTCTAAGTTGTATTGAGCTTGAAACTAGTTCAACTATTTGCTCTGCCACTTGTCCAGCATTTGCCAAACCAACATCGTAATAAAGAATGCCATCAATATGATTTAAAAGCTCTAAATAAACAATGTCTTGTCTTAAAGCTGTTTTTATTTCTTGCACAAAGAGCGTTCTAGTTTTTGTAATAGCAAAGCTAATAGATTTGCTTACAACTTCTAAAACTTCTTTGTTTGCAGCACTATAAAATTCATTTTCATCAATTCTAACTGTGTATTTATTCATTTAAGCACCCACCCTGCTCCACATTCCTACCCAATACCTATTTTGAACAATGTTTCCTTGATCAATAGGTTCACCATAGAGTTCATATGTGAATCTTACCATAGGTTCTAGGCTTATCTGCACAATTAGCTTCCTTGATTGTAAAACATCTGGTAAATTTGAAACATATCCCTTTGTTTGTATCATTCCCGCTGGAACTTGAAGGTTAGAAGGCATTTTAACAAACCATTCTGCTGGACTATTGCCAATAAGAAGCTTTATTGGCTTTGTTATTTGCTTAAAGTGATAGCCAGAACCATTACAAGAAGGGCAAATAGAACCGTTTGGAAATGGTATAGGGCCACCATTTATCCAATAATTTGATGATTTATTACCAATTGGGTCCAAAACACAGTTTTCACATATCTCTGGAAGTGCTGGATATAAAAGAAGACAATCTTTACCAAGCTGATCTATTAGATCATCTATAGCATCTTGAGCGATTTGTTTAACATCAGCAGAAAGCGTAAATAATTTTGCCATGATGGTGTACTCCTTACAATAAATACACCGATAAAAACCTATGCCTTTACTGCTATTAAACACTTGTGTGAAATAAACTGAGTCTTGTATTCTGCAACATTAGAAAAAACTTCTTTAATTTCTTCTTCTGGATGAATAATTATTAAAACATCTCCACTTCTTAAAAATGAAGATTGTTTTTCATAAGCAAATTCTTTTAAATAAATTGGAATATTTTCATAGTTAATTAGTAAAACTCTACCACCATATTCTGGAGGCTCTATAGTTTCGTCTAAGTCTGCAATAATAAAATTTGCATAACCAAATATATCAAGTTCTTTTTTGAGGTTTTCTTTGTCTTGATTTTGAAAGTCGTAGACTCTTACAATTCCAAGACCCTTTTGACAAAGCGATAATGTAGTTTGAAGACATGTAGAAGAAATATCTAAACACCATCTGTCTTTTGATACCCAAACAATTTCTCTAATGTCACAAAAATCTAAACCTCCAGATATGTTGTCTAAATGATTTAAGTTTGGATTCACCCTATATAAAATTTCTTTTTTTGTTAAAACAAATGGTGCAACATTATTTTTTTTTGCAACATCTGATAATTTTAAATTTTGATTTTTATTTAATATAATTTTTGCAAAATCTCTACTTATAATCAAACAACCACTTTCATCTATATCTATATCATCTGCAATTCTGTATGAGAAAAAATCATTTTTTCTTTTGAGTGAATTTTTTTCAATCTCATTTAAAGAACCTATTTTTAAAGTTTTTTGTTTAATTACAATCCACTCATCAATTTTTTGTATAGTTTTTAAATCAATTATTTCACCAGATTTTACAATCAAACAATAATCTTCATCCCTATAAACAAAATCATTTATTGCTGAAATAAAAGAATTGTCTTGCAAAGTTATTTTTGGGTATTCCCAATTAAAATTTTTATAAGTTTCACTACTTTCGTCATCCAATATATAAGCAACTTTACTTACTTTATAGTCTTTGGCAGGAGATATTGACATTGGAGTTCCTAAAACTTTTGTAAACTCTTTAAGAACTTCACCTATTTGATTTGTATTTAAAGATTTGTTAAAAAACTCTAAAACTTCTTGATAATTCATTCCTAATTCAGACCATCCAATTAAATAATTTATAATTCTATCTTTAATATCTAATGGATATGGAACACCCTTTGGTCTTGGAAACCTATGAATCCATTTTAACCAAGATAAACATATGGCTTTTCCACCATTCTGCCTTACTTTTTCTTGAATATATCCTTCTTCACCACCAAAACCACGAAAGTTGGAATTAAATTTTGGCCAAACATCTTTCCTCATGCAGAATAAACCAAGACCCTGCATAGGTATCTCAAACTTTTCCTCAGTAAAATATTTAAAATCTGTTTCCCAAGTTCCATACATTTGGCCACGCCACTCAGGTTTAAAATGTGTTGATACATTTCTTTGATCGTCATAGAGCAATGGGCCTTGAATTAAATCTTTGCTATCAATGTTTTCATAAATGTATTCTTTTAATTTTTTAACAGCATCTTTAACTAACAAAATATGACAGTCAATACACATTACAAATTTGCCAGTTGCTACTTCAAACACATGATTTCTTGAAGCAGATGTTCCAACTTTATCTGGCCTATGAAAATATTTTACACCAAGAGCATTACAAGTATTTGCTGTGTCTTTACAAGATTCTTTTTTTGTATCAACCACAACCAATTCTACATCTTCTAAATCTTGATATGCTTTTAATGCTTGTAAAGTGAAATAAACTCCATCAAAATCATCATATGTGGCCATGCCAATTGTAAGAATCATAATTCCTCCTTCTATTTCCTAAAACAAAAAGGCTGCTGTACCATTATGATACAACAGCCAATATATATCATCAATACTTTTTTAAGCTTCTTTTGCAATAAATGCTGCACCACTTGTGGCACAAATAATATTAACTGTGGAAGCTGGAATAAAAGCAGTATCAAAGATTAAATTGCCACTTGCTGGTATTTTAAAAGAAGTAGATGTATTTGCTGGTACTCCAAAATCTACATACATATTATCATTTGACTTATTTTGAATATACAAGTAACTCCTATCATAATTAGAACCAAATATTTGTTGGTTTACATTAGAAGAAAGTATGGTTGCAGATCCATCTACGAGAACTCCCGGCCTTGAAATATCAATGATTGGAATACCAAAATTTGTTTCAATGGATGGATAATCCAATGTTTCTGATTTTAAAGCTCTTCCTTCGCTAACATAATTAATTATTTGACCACTTGGATATCCTTCAGTGGGATTAATTGTTGAATAACCATTTACTATGCCAGCACCAAGAATATGAATTGTTCCCATGAAAAAACCCTCGTTATGGAATAAAGTTTCTACCATCTCTACTGTAAGGATAATACGCCATATCTCTATATCCAGCAAAAACTCTGAACGGAGTCATAATAGCTGCACCAGCAATTGCCCCATTCCTGTTTGCTTGATATTCTAGCTTAGTATCATCGTATACTGCACACCAACCCTTTTCAAGTAATTTAAGTCTACCATCCATAGTTCCACGAAGATCAATAGATGAGCTACCATCTCTAATAGCAATTCCTTGACCAACAGATTTTCTAGTTTCTCCACGCTCTATTAAACATGCTGCTTTTATACAAACTAAATTTATAAAATTTTCATCTCTGGTTGAATCTCTATCTACTGGACTTGGATCAATAGTTAAAGCTTGAATATCAACCTTAAATTTATTAGGAAAACTCAATTCATTTGTGACTAATTGAGCAGCTACTGCCAAAACTTGTGTAAGTCTTTTGTCATTATATGTTTGTGGCGATGATAGATCGTCAATCAAAACCCTTATCAGTGTTATGAATTCTGCTTGCCAGTACATAATCACCTCGTTATTTAGTAATAATTACAACTAATAATACACCGTATTCTAATCGGTAAATGGTGGAACTATTATAATATTGCCAACCACTAGTGTTATTATGTGGCCATTTGACAAAACTGACCTAAATTCATAAGACCATCTACCAGCACCGATTTGTTGAAGTTCTTCATTGCTTAACTCAACCCTTAACGATGTTGCATTGAGCAATTCTGCTGGTTTAGTAAAAGTAGGCATTGAATCAATTATAAAGCTAGTAGAAGAATCAGTTAAATCTGGCCAATTTACAGAAGTTATGTCTATAGATCTAGATTCTTGAACTAAATAATCATCCGTTAATCTTAACTCAATAGGATCTGCTGGATTAATCGGTATTGGGTTTGTCAGTGTAGGAACCCCATTTCCAGTAGAACTACATCTTGTACTAACTTTAACATCTATGTTTTCATACTCTTCTGGATTAATCGCCAAAGCACCAAGAAATTCAGCACCACAATAAAATTTGATAGCACCCCTAAAAGATGTTGGTATTGTTGGAGTAAACAAAAAATAGCCATTGGTTAGATTTACAAATCCAGTTGTATATGGAGTATTGTAATTTGTTCCATCTCCATTTATTAATTGTGCAGATAAAGTTGTGCAATTTTCATATTTTTTGCCAAAGGATAAACTTATGCCAATTTCAAATGCCATTTTAATCTCCAAAAGCAGGAGTTATAATTAAATTTCCAAAACTTACAGTTACAGTATGGCCACTAAGAAAAACAGATCTAATTTCATAAGACCATCTTCCAGCACCAATGTTTTGTAAATCTGTACTGCTAAGTTCAAGTCTTAAAGTTTTACTATCAATATAAGAGGCTATTTTTAAAAAGTTTACTTTTCCATCAACATAAAATATTGTTGTAACTTCACTTAAATTTGGGTAATCATCAGAGGTGAAATCTATAGCTCTATCATCTACTGCATAGTAGTCATCTGTTGACCTTAAATCTAATGTGTCACCAGCAACAAAAGTGATCATTTTTGTACAAACCCACTTGTGTATATGTAAATACATTCATTACTATTTAATACAGTATACTCAACATTAATAATAGTGTCATTTGTATAAACGATTTCATTCTGCATTAGCCGTTTCCTTTTTATTCCTTTTAAGTTCATGTAGCTCTCTAGTGTTCAACAATATCTGATTAAGTATGTCCATAGTGTTTTCTTGGCTTTTAACCACACTTTCTAATCCAACTTCTAGTCTATCTATAAATTTGATGTGTCTTTCATGCAAAGGGAGGATGATCTTTTCACCCAACCAAGTTGCTGCTCTATAAGTTGTCCAAACAAAAAATATTAAAAAACTGCAAGAAACACCTAATCGTTCAATTAATAGGATAAGATCTTTGTCATCCATTGTTCTAACCCCCAAATAATGTAGTTGTGCCTACATTAAATTACACCTTTTTGTACCATGTAGTGGGCGACACCCCCATAATAATCAAAACATCTTTGCGACACAAAACCTAGTTTTTTCCAGAATGGCTCAGAGTTTAGGACAGATACCAAAGCCTTCGGTGACAATGGGTTCTTTAATATCTTTTCCACTAACCTCTTAGCTATTCCTTCTCTTCTGTGGGTTTGAGACACACACAAATCATGGATATATAAACATGTTGGATTAATTGTTTCTATATAAGTTTTATTTAGTGGGTGTGCTTTATTTAACATGTAGGGGAAAGAAATAATATAACCAACTACTTCGCTGTCTTTTCTAGCCAAAAAACAGCCGTTTGGATATCCTGTTATCTTGGACTTGAATGATTCTTGGCCTTCATAATAATTAGAAGGGTATGATGATGTTGCAAGATCTTCTACTGATTGAATATATTCTGCTGTTATTGGCTCAATTATCATTACGCAGCATTAGCCTCTTCTATAGTAATAGCATCAGCAACAGCTTTTCGTCTGGCAGCAAAGGAACTAGCCATATTGGAGCGAGCTTGGCCATATTGGAGAAGAAGCATGGTCATTTCTTGTATGGTGGAGAAGCTAATAGGTGTATTAGCCATACTGATTAGGTGAGGAAGTTCTAAGCCCAATGCTGCTGCCTCTTTTGCAAGAGAGAACACACCTACAAGAAGTGCTACATCAGAGGGGGTAATGCCAAGATAATAGCCTTGACCAGAATCCCAACCAGTTCTTTCTAATGCAAGCCATTCATTATTAATGTCATTTAATTTTTTATGTTTTGCTAACTCTAATGTATCAGCAAGTGGAGAATAGCTTAACAATAAAGAAGCAAGCTCATCTATTTTAGCAGAAATATCTTCTGTGTTTCTTATTTTATAAACATTGGTTTTATTTGAACCATCAGCATCTGATTGAACAATTGCTATTTGATATGAGTTTCCAATATCGTTTGGATCATTTGAAATAGCTTGCATATTAGAAACACTAAAATGATTTAACATAACTTTCTCCTTAAGCCTTAATTATAAAGTTGATTGCTATCGCTGGTTGCATTAGGCTTACTGCGGTTGCAGTTCCATTTCCATTTCCTGTTGTTCCAGAAGATCCAGTAAATGTATGGGTATGACCCGTGTTACTATTTGTTGATCCGTGAGAGTGATCACCAGCAGATTGTTCGATTGCATTAAGATTGTAAATCTGATAACTAGTTCCAGCACTTAGATTTGCACCACCACCAGAACCAACATAAGCTAATATTGAATTGTTTGTTGTATGATTATGACTTCCAGCATTAGCACTACCATGCGTATGACTACTTTCTGTGTTTAACGATCCAGAAGGAGTAAAAGCATGAGCATGAGATGGAAGATTTGCTTCAAGTAATGTTGCTGTTTCTGCTCCAGTAGTTGAAGCTAATGTTCGTGTAGTTGCTGTAACATATGTGCCAGTACCAACACCAATCGGACATCTTCCCCTCATATCTGGTAAAGTAAATGTATCGTTAGAATTACCAGCACCATAAGTAGTACCAATAATTTTAAAAAGATCGCTATAAGTCTTTCTACTCACAGTACTTCCGTCACAAACTAGCCATCCATTGGGGGCGGTAGAACCAGCAAACATTTCAATAACACCAACAGGAATTACAGAAGGTTGAACTGCTTGGAATGCAGAACCTTTTGGAGAGTTAGTCGGAGTCATGCCGTATGCAAACGCTCCAGCCATTAGTATGCCCCTCCCATTACACAAACTTGCAATGCAGTAGTACTAGCAGTAGTGGTAACACTAAGGGAGGCATAAAGTTTAAATGTACTTGGTAAAACAAGAGGATTGGCAAAAGTCAAAGTGGTAGTAAATCCAGCAACAGTAGTCGAAGGAGTTACAGCAGTAACAAGTATTTCTGTAAACAAGAAAGCTGTAGTTCCATCGTGTACCCATATGCCTACAATATTACCAGCAGTGGGTGCGGTAAAGGCAGTGGAGCAAGCACTAACTTGAATAGCATCAATTCTTAATCCATTAGTGGAAGTAGGAACTATTTGTACAATATTTGCTGCTGCAAGACTAGCTGTTGCTGTTGGGCCTCTAGTTGTACAAGCTGTTTGTGCTGCTAGTGTAGTGCAAGCCATATAAGGAGCTTGAGCAAAGATAGGTGTAGATGTTACTGCCATAGTTATAAACCTCCAAAGTTGTTAGCTAGGTAAATTGTATTGGATGCATCATTTGGCATTTTTTTCCAACCAGTACCATTATAAATCCAAATGAATCCACCATAAGAATAAGTTTGACCAGTAGTAGGAGATGCTGGAAAATCTATCGCCATTATAACCCCCCATAGTTACTAGACATAAATATATCCTGTGAAGGTAATATTAACCTTTTTTTCCACCCAATGCCATTCCAAACCCATATAATACCATTAAATGTATAGACTTGTCCAGTTGATGGCGAGGCTGGAAAATTAAATGTTGAAGGTGCTGGAGTTGTAGTAGTTGTAGTGGTTGTTGTCGCTGCAACATACTCGACAGCACCAATCGTAGGTGTAGTAGCAGATCTTGCTCTTCCTGTTTGATCTAATCCACTAACAGGAGATGCATTGCTAGCTGCTGCATTACCAGCATTAATAGCTGGACTGCCAGCACCAACTGCCATAGTTTGAGTTGATCCACCATTATTTTGCAAAGCACCGAGAAGTGGATCACCAATTACTCTTGCTGCACTTGTTGCCGATGCGGTGGATATTGTTCCAATAATATTTGAAGCTGCGGAATTAAATGTTTTAGCAGCTTGATAAGAACTAAAATCATTTCCACCAGTATTTCCAGAGATAATACTATTTTTTAAAACAATTCCACTATATTCAGATACAAAAACACCACCAGCACCAGGATCATTTATAGATCCCCCTGTGGTGCTATTTCCAGAAATTGTACTGGATAAAATTGTAGTAGTATTACCAAACACAGCAATAGCACCAGCATATAAACCAAGAAGATTATTATAAAAAGTACAATTATAAATTGTGCTTACTACATTATGAAGAATTGCCGTAGTAGTATTAGAAGAAAAAGTAGAATTACCCACAGTAAGAGTACCGCTACCAGCAGCATAAATTGCTGAACCACCACCAGATGCTATATTATTACTAACAAATGATGTGTTAGTTATCGTTGTAGTTCCTATAGTGTAAATAGCACCGCCAGTACCAGTACCAGATACACCAGCGTAGCATCCAGTAAAATAACAACTGTCTATAGTTAAAGTTGATCCAGCATTATAAATACCTCCACCATAAGATCCTGGCGATCCTGCTGTTGCTGCTCGACCATTAGATATAGTTAATCCAGAAATGCTAATTGTAAAACCAGTATTTAAATAAAATATTCGATAGAGATCATTACCGCTAATAGTTAATGAACTTAATCCTGGCCCAGTAATTGTTAAGTTTTTATTTATAGCTGGAAGTGCTGAAGCAAGTGTAATAGTACCAGTTACAGAAAAGGTAATAGGGCTAGTTGCTGTTGCAGCATTAATGTCTGTAATAGCTTGTCTAAGCGTTCCAGCACCCGAATCAGAAAGTGAAGATACTATTACTGCCATTTAGAATTGCACCCATTGGTAAGTATCGCCATCATACACATACATATATACTATTCCAGATGTAGTATCAAGCCAAACATTACCAACTACTGGTGAAACTGGAGCAGAAGCTGATGATGTAAAATTGGATGCATAACTACCTTGGTAACCTTGACTACCTTGATTTCCTGTTCCAGTTGCACCTTGGAATCCTTGATTTCCTTGACTGCCCTGACTGCCTGTTCCAGTTACACCTTGCGAGCCTTGACTGCCTTGTGAACCTTGATTCCCTGTTCCAGTTGCACCCTGAGAACCTTGTGAGCCTTGACTGCCTTGGCTACCTGTTCCAGTTGCACCTTGTGATCCTTGACTGCCCTGTGAACCAGCAATAGGTGATGCCCAAGATAAAACACCACTTGCATTAGTGGCCATGAACTGCCCATTAGTACCATCCGTACTTGGTAAAGTCCAAATTAAATTAGATGCTATACTATCTCCAGCTTTAAATCCTACATAGTTTGTGCCATTAGCTGCTAGTTCGTAGAACCTTAATTCGCTTGTACTTCCAGCAGAAGTATTAAATGGGGTTAGATTCAAAGATCTTGCTAAATATAGTGAGTAGTTGCTATCTACATAAAGAAGTTTAGTTCCGCTAAAATTTTGTATTCTAAATAAATCGCCTGATTGACTAGAAGATCCTTGAATTACTATACCAACTCCAGCATCAACTCCAGTTGAAACTCTTAGCCCGATAGCATTTGTTATAGTCGCATTAGTTCCAGCAACAGGGGCTGAATCAATCTGGACTGTAGCTGCCGTAGTTAATGTACTAGCACCAACAAAACTATAAGTTGGAGCTTGTATTCTAACTGCTCTTTGAGTAGTTAAAGCACCAGTTGCAAATTGAGCAGTTCTTGCCAAATTTATATTTAAATCATTAGATTCTGTAGAAGCAGTCAAAGCGGTATGGGCAGGAGCAGTAATAGTTACTGAAGGACTTTGTGTTCCTGTGCCAGCCGTTCTAGTAACTGAGAGTATTGGAACAGTTACTGTTGTGCCATCAAAAGTAAAGCTCGAAGAGCCAGCAGCAGCATTGCCTGAGTCTTTATACACAACTTGATTTGCAGATCCAGCCACTGGGCCAGTTAAACCTTGAAGCCCTTGGTTTCCTTGAGAACCTTGACTGCCTGTTCCAGTTGCACCTTGTGACCCTTGGCTACCTTGATTGCCTGTTCCAGTGACACCTTGAAAACCTTGATTGCCTTGGCTACCCTGACTACCTGTTCCAGTTGCACCTTGTGATCCTTGTGATCCTTGATTGCCTGTTCCTGTTACACCTTGGAAACCTTGATATCCTTGATCGCCTTGATCGCCTTGGCCTCCTTCATCGCCTCGATGTCCTGAATCGCCTTGATTGCCTTGCGATCCTACAGATCCTTGGTAACCTTGATAACCTTGGTTGCCCTGTGAACCTGTGGTTCCAACAACGCCTTGTAATCCTTGATTGCCTTGGTTTCCTGTTGTTCCAACAACTCCTTGAAAACCTTGTGGTCCTTGACTACCTTGATTCCCTATTCCTGTTGAACCTTGTGACCCTTGGCTACCTTGATTTCCTGTTCCTGATATACCTTGAAAACCTTGGTTTCCTTGCAAACCTTGATTTCCTGTTCCAGTTGAACCTTGTGATCCTTGGCTACCTTGGTTGCCTGTTCCAGTGACACCTTGAAAACCTTGAGATCCATTAGTTCCCGCTGTTCCTTGTGAACCTTGATTTCCTGTTGTTCCAACCACACCTTGGAAACCCTGCGAACCCTGTGATCCTGTGGTTCCAACAATTCCTTGAAATCCTTGATTTCCTTGTGAGCCTTGATTTCCTGTTCCAGTTGCACCTTGATTTCCAGTGGTTCCAACTGTACCTTGCAATCCTTGTAAACCTTGATTTCCAGTGGTTCCAACTGTACCTTGCAATCCTTGTAAACCTTGATTCCCTATTGTTCCAACTGTGCCTTGCAATCCTTGATTGCCTGTGGTTCCAACGACTCCTTGGAAACCTTGTGAGCCTTGATTTCCTGTTGTGCCTACGACACCTTGGTTACCTTGGTTGCCCTGTGAACCTGTGGTTCCTACAACACCTTGTAAACCTTGTAAGCCTTGTGATCCTGTGGTTCCAACTGTGCCTTGCAATCCTTGTAAACCTTGGTTTCCTGTTCCTGTTAAGCCTTGAAAACCTTGAGATCCATTATTTCCTGCTGCACCTTGATTGCCTTGAACTCCTTGATTTCCTTGACTTCCTTGAAATCCTTGATTGCCTAGATTGTTATAATCTGAAATAAGAACAGGAGTCTGACTTGAATTTCCCACCCATATTTTTTTATCTACTATGTTTATCCCTAATTCACCCAATGAGAGTGTGGCAGGAACAGAAGAAGATGTGCTAGATCTTTTTATTTTTATAATAACTGGTGCTACTGTAGTCGTAGTCGTTGTTGTTGTTGTTGTAGGCGAAGCAGTAGTCGTTGTAGTAGTAGTAGTAGGTGCTGCTGTTGTAGTGGTAGTTGTTACCGCAACATACTCAACCGCCCCAATTGTTGGGGTTGTTGCTGATCGTGTAGCCCCTGTTTGATCTAATCCGCTAACAGGGGATGCGTTTGATGCCGTAGCGTTACCAGCACCAATGGCAGGACTTCCAGCACCAACAGCCATTGTTAAAGTCGAGCCACCATTATTTGCTATGGCACTAAGGAGGGGATCGCCAATTACTCTTGCTGCACTAGTAGCAGATGCAGAAGAAATAGTTCCGATAATGTTCGATGCTGCGGAAGCTATGCTACGATCGTCATTGTAAGAATTAAAATCTGAAGTACCAGTATTACCAGAGATGATTGTATTTTTAAGGGTAAGAGTACAGTATTCGCCCAAATAAACAGCACCAGAGTAACCGCCAGATCCACTAGCATTTCCAGATATTGTGCTAGACAATAATGAGGCACTTCCATGTAGATAAAACTTTATAGCACTAATACTAGAAGAAGAATTTCCGTTAAATGTAGAATTATAAATTGTGCTTGTACTTTGTGCATTAACCGCAAGACCGGTGTTATTATAAAATGTACAGTTGCCTATTATAGAAGTTCCACCAGTCATATTTATACAAGAAGCATTTCCAGTATTACTTACAAAAGAAGTATTAGTAACTGTTACATTTGAATAACTTGATATTGCACCACCAATTGTAGCGTTACACCCAGTAAAATAACAATTACTTATAGTAAGATCAGCACCACCGCTGTTAGTTCCATTTCTAATACCACCGCCCATATTGTTGTATATACCCGCTGCGGTTGCTTTTCCATTAGCTATTGTTAGTGCTGAAATAGAAAATGTTAAACCAGCAGTTAAATCAAAAACTCTATAAAGACTGTTGCCAGAAATTGTAAGTGAGCTTAATCCAGGCCCAGTAATGGTCGTGCTTTTTGTAAGTGTTGGCAATGCTGATGCAAGCGTGATCGTACCTGTTAGTCCAGTAAAAGTAATCGTGTGCGAACCAACAATTGCATTGAGGTCTGTAATTGCTTGCCTAAGCGTTCCAGCACCCGAATCAGATGTTGAGGTTACATTGATCGTTGTATCTGCCATTTAGAAACTACCTCCGTCTATTGTAGATATAGTTGCTGAAGACCCTTGATATCCTTGATATCCTTGATTTCCAACACCTTGATATCCTTGATAACCCTGACTTCCTGTTCCAGTTGCACCTTGGTTTCCAGTGGTTCCAACGATGCCTTGAAAGCCTTGATTGCCCTGTGAGCCTGTGGTTCCAACAATTCCTTGAAATCCTTGCGATCCAGTTGTTCCAACGACTCCTTGAAAACCTTGTGAACCAGTTGTTCCAACGACTCCTTGGTTGCCTTGGTTTCCTGTTGTGCCAACAACACCTTGATATCCTTGATTGCCTTGGTTTCCTGTTGTGCCAACAACTCCTTGAAAACCTTGTGATCCTTGGCTACCCTGATTACCTGTTCCAGTTACACCTTGAAATCCTTGCAAACCCTGTGATCCTGTGGTTCCAACTGTGCCTTGCAATCCTTGTAAACCTTGGTTTCCTGTGGTTCCAACAACGCCTTGGTAACCTTGATTGCCTTGCGACCCAATAGTTCCAACGACACCTTGGAAACCCTGCGAGCCTTGGTTGCCAGTTGTGCCTACGACACCTTGGTTTCCCTGTGAACCTGTGGTTCCAACAATGCCTTGATGACCTTGAGATCCTTGTGTGCCTGTTCCAGTTGAACCCTGTGAACCTTGCGATCCCTGTGAACCATAACCTTGTGCTCCTTGTGATCCCTGTTGACCTTGCTGGCCTTGCAAACCATAGCCTTGAGCACCTTGTGATCCTTGTGATCCTTGAAACCCTTGCAAGCCTCTTGATCCTTGTGCTCCTATTGCTCCCTGATCTCCCTGCTCTCCTGATCCTGATGGCATTGGAGTTGTAATTACACATTCACATTCTCCAGCATCTCCTTTAATTCCTTGTCTACCCTGATTACCCTCAAAACCTTGTAATCCTTGACTTCCTTGAAAACCATCATAACCTTGATTTCCTTGAAAACCTTGATCCCCTTGCTCTCCTTGGTATCCTTGATACCCTCTTTCTCCAGTTAAACCTTGTTGACCTTGTTCGCCTTGATCTCCTTGTGGACCTCTGATTTGTCCAATATTTTTCCAATATGTAGGAGAAGTATTTGTATGTATTAATCCATCACCAATAGCAGCAACTCGACCACTTGGGTCAGGACATGGGTATGTTGCAGTGCCTTGACTTACATCTGTTAATACCCAAACATCATGCAAGATAGCCCCAAGAGTTTCATCATTGAATACATTTTGCCAACTGTCAGAACCTATGATTACAGAACCATACCCTACATTACCTTGATTTCCTTGATCTCCTTGATTTCCTTGATCGCCCTGGTAACCACGATAACCTTGTTCGCCTTGTTTACCTAATCCTTGATAACCTTGATCGCCCTGTTCTCCTTTATTTCCTTGATCTCCCTGACTGCCATTTGATCCTTGGCTACCTTGATTTCCAGTAGTTCCAACAACGCCTTGATGTCCTTGAAATCCTTGTAATCCAAAAATGCCTTGACTTCCTTGATCACCAACATCTCCTTTTAATCCTTGAAATCCTTGATCTCCTTGATTACCATAAATCCCTTGATTACCTTGATTGCCCTGATATCCTTGATTTCCATAAGAGCCATTTAAACCCTGATCGCCTTGATCTCCTTGATCTCCTTGATCTCCTTGATCTCCTTGACTACCTTGATCTCCCTGATATCCTTGTTCACCATACCCTTGAAATCCTTGAAATCCTTGAAATCCAGTTACACCTATTTCACCTAAAAAACCTTGATCTCCTTGAAAGCCTTGATTTCCTTGGTTTCCTTGAATTCCTTGATGGCCTTGAAAACCTTGAAAACCTTGAAAACCTTGTTCACCTTGAGTACTTTGAAAACCTTGATTCCCTTGATTTCCTTGTGAACCTTGATCACCTTGTGGTCCAGGAATACCTATAGATATCCAACCAATATCATTGTATTCCCATGATCTTTCACCAAATGTGTATATGTCACCCAAGTGTGGATCGTCAGGAAAATTTATTGGCATATCATATATCCTATGTCTTTATTATGTAATTTATGGCTATACTAGGTTGCATATTGTTGTGTGGTATACTTTGACCATTGTTCTGTATGGTTATATTTGTGGCAACATAGTCTGTGAAAAAATTATGTTGATGGCGAGTATTAGCACCACCAGTATACGGTTGACCGCTACTTCTTGAATTCATAGTATCATAAACACCATATCCTAAAGTAAATGAACCTTGAAAACTAGCTTGTTGATGGTTATGATCAGGACTATCATCGCCAGTACGACCACTGTGACGATGAGTTGGATCATATATAGAATGATTATGTTGAGCCAATTCACTTACTGAAAGTTGATGATTTTCTGCACCAACAACATTGCCTAAACTTCTAGGGGTTAAAGAAACCCCATTTGAACCAACTGGCATTGCATTTACATTAGTTCCAGCAGTTCCTATTATTGTTCTGCTTCTTAAATCTGGCACAGCAAATGTAGTAGTTCCATTGCCACCATAGTTTGATTGTATCAGATTAGATAATGTGACATAAGATGCTCTAGTATAAACTGTGCCATCACACAGTAACCATCCATCAGGAGCAGAACTACCAGCGAAAGCAATTATTGATCCAGTTGGAGTTGAAACTGCTGCTGGTAAACTTTTCCAATTTGTGCCATCACTTGTAAGAACATTCCCAATTGTTCCAGCAGATGCAAGTCCAGTTCCACCAGAGCCAACAGTTAAAGTTGATGATAATCCACCAGCAATAATTGTATTTTGATTTATCCAAGCTGGAGCAGCAGAACCATTTGACTTAAGTATTTGCCCACTAGTTCCAGCAGCAAGCATAGCTGTTGATCCAGAACCAGTTTGATATGATATTTGCCCCGCTGCACCACCAGAAATATTTATCGCTGTTGTGGCCACACCAGTAGTATTTTGATTAAGTGTGGGTATATCGGCAGGAACTAAAACTCTAAATGATGGAACACCAGTAGAACCATTTGGTGATGCAAGAACAGTATTTGCTGATTGACTAACTAGAGTTACAGTAAATCCACCAGCAGTAGTAACTGGATTTGAACCAGAAATACTAAATATGGCTGGTACAGATAATGATACAGATGTTACTGATCCACTAGATTGAAAACCTTGAGATCCTTGAACACCAACTAATCCTTGGTATCCTTGATATCCTTGTGAGCCATTTGTGCCACTAGAACCTTGTGATCCAGTGCCACCAGTTACTCCTTGGTATCCTTGATTTCCAAAACTTCCTTGAAGACCTTGAAGACCTTGACTTCCATTTGTTCCTTGAGAACCTTGAAAACCTTGTGCTCCAGTAGATCCAATTATTCCTTGTAAACCTTGTCTACCTTGATATCCTTGTTCACCAATAGATCCTTGAATACCTTGATTACCTTGCCTTCCTTGAAGACCAATAGTGCCTTGACTTCCTTGAACACCTTGGAATCCTTGATCACCTTGATTTCCATAAATTCCTTGCCTACCCTGATCCCCTTGGTTTCCTTGAAATCCTTGTCTACCTTGAATTCCCTGATAGCCCTGTGGACCTCTAATAAAACCAACATTCTGCCAATATTTGGGTGGGTTTCCAGTGTATATTAAACCGTTTCCAATGTTTGCAATACCAATGTATGGATTTGGACATCCTTCTGTTGCAGTTCCTTGTTCCGTATCTGTAATTATCCAAACATCACCAACAGTAGCACTATAAGTTTGAACATTAAATATATGTTCCCAAGTGTCAGAGCCTTTAATGCTAACACCAGAACCTGTTTGACCTTGATAACCTTGATAGCCCCTATACCCTTGAATTCCTTGAAATCCTTGATTGCCTATTAAACCTTGAAAACCTTGAAAACCTTGAAAACCTTGTTGCCCTTGATATCCTTGAATACCTTGACTTCCTTGAACTCCTTGAAAACCTTGATTGCCTTGCAAACCTTGTCTTCCTTGTAAACCTTGATATCCTTGATTTCCTTGATTTCCCTGCGTTCCTTGAAAACCTTGAGATCCTTGAATACCTTGAAAGCCTTGATTGCCCCTATTTCCTTGATCACCTTGTTCTCCTTGAAATCCTTGAAAACCTTGTTCTCCTTGAAATCCTTGGTATCCCCTATTTCCTTGATAACCCTGATATCCTTGATAACCCTGATCTCCTTGATTTCCTTGATCACCCTGATATCCTTGTCTTCCTTGTAAACCTTGAGATCCTTGTAACCCAAAATACCCTTGATAACCTTGATAACCCTGTTCGCCTTTTAATCCTTGATATCCTTGATCACCTTTTAATCCTTGGCGACCTTGATATCCTTGCTCACCTTGCTCACCTTGCTCACCTTGATCGCCTTGACTTCCTTGATAACCTTGATCACCTTTAGATACTAATAATCCCCAACCATTATTTGGTGGCGAAGAGCCTAATGACCAAGCTCCAATATTTATTAATTGATAAAATGAACCCTGATATGTAACCGCATCATTTAAAATATATGTTGCTAATGAAGACCAAGTGCCTATGTACGCAAATGGAACTTCGCCTTGATAACCTTGTTCTCCTTGTTCACCTTGATAACCCTGTTGACCTTGAAATCCTTGGTAACCTTGGCGACCTTGATAGCCTTGCTCGCCTTGATTTCCTTGCTCGCCTTGATTCCCTTGAAAGCCAATTGTGCCTAAAGATCCTTGATATCCTTGATTTCCCTGTCTTCCTTGAAAACCTTGATACCCTTGGTTTCCTTGAAAACCTTGATACCCTTGAAATCCTTGTAATCCTTGTAAACCTTGCAATCCCTGACTTCCTTGAAAACCAGCACCCTGTCTTCCTTGATAACCTTGTGCCCCTATAGATCCAACAGGTTGAATCCAAATTCCAGTAACGCCATCATATATAAATATGTATATAATGCCTGTCGTTGTATCCAACCACATATCACCAGCACTTGGCGATAATGGAGCAGTTGGACTTGCAGTATATATGCCTCTATTTATGCCCTGATAACCTTGATCGCCTTGGTTGCCTTGAAAACCTTGATCTCCTTGCGGACCAACAATTCCAATAGATAGAGTAACAAAGTCTTCATTGTTTATTACTCCATATGTACTGACTAGTGTCACATTAAATATTACATAACTTCCATCAATAGTATCATTTGTTGCAGTACCATCTACGCAAGAAGTTATTTGATAAGTAACATATGTTGAAGGATTGGCTTGATTTGTTAGAGTTAAATAACCACTCTGAATACTTAAGAATAAATCATGTAGGGTAGTATTTAATCCGTATGGATTATCATCTACTTTAACTTGAGTAGCCGAAGTAAAAGGATCAGCATTAAAACTTATATAATCATTAGTAGGATCAAGATCTGTAAGAGTTGTTGTGTTTACCTTGTATGTCCAAGACAATGCACCAGTTCCAAGCTCGCCTTGATCACCTTGAAAACCTTGATTTCCTTGCGATCCCTGATCGCCTTGATAACCCTGATTTCCTTGATCTCCTTGATTGCCTTGATTGCCTTGAAAACCCTGTTCACCTTGAAATCCTTGATGACCCTGATCGCCTTGTAATCCCTGTTCACCTTGGAAACCTTGATCGCCCTGATTGCCTTGTAAACCTTGTTGACCTTGATAACCTTGGTCACCTTTCTGAGCAATTAATGTCCAAAAAGTTCCTTCTGCTGGAGTATCCCCAAGATTGCCACCATTAGAATGAATGCGATACCAAGTTTGTCCTAAATAAGTTGCTATATCACCTACAGCATATGATGCACCACCACTATAAGCACCTGTGAAATTCCACAACGCATCTGATCCTTGATTACCTTGTTCACCTTGGAATCCTTGTTCTCCCTTTTCGCCTTGCTCACCTTGAAAACCTTGAAAACCTTGTGATCCTTGATCACCTTGATTTCCTTGAAACCCTTGTTCACCTTGAAACCCCTGTTCTCCTTGGCTTCCTTGATCCCCCTGACTTCCTTGTGAACCTTGATCGCCTTGCGAACCCTGTTCTCCTTGATTGCCTTGAGATCCTTGAGATCCTTTAGCTGCAATTAAATCCCAAAACCCGCTTCCATCATAAGGATAACTGGAAGCAACAGAAAATGTAGCACTAGTTAAATTTATGTTACCAGCAAATGTGCCACCAAAAGGATCAGAAAAAAATTGTTCCCATCCAGAAAGCGGAACTACTGCTGGATTAGATGTAGGATTGTATAAATAACTATGTTTATTGTCTGATAAATAATTAAGTGTCCAAAAAGGATATGGCACATCTCCAACATAACTAGAAACATTATTAGGGCCAAGAACATAAACAGTTCCATTAACTTCGCCAGCATTAGTTGCTAATTTATAATAGTTACTAAAACCATTTGTACTAGCACCCATATATCCAACTGGAGATGATGTCTTGACATAATATCCATTCAGATCAGAAGCTTGAGAAATTCCATAGCCATTATAAAGTGAACCGCCTGTGATACCAGAAACAATTAAGGAATCGAGCGATGCTGTTTGTTTGCAATAAAAGGTTTGACCATCATAAACAACGACATCTCCAATATTATAAACAAGAGAAGAATTATAATTTCCTCTATAATTAATTCCTATGTTTCCTTGATTTCCTTGCCATCCTTGATCGCCTTGATTTCCATAATTTCCTTGATCGCCTTGTGATCCTTGATCACCTTGAAATCCTTGGTTCCCTTGAAAACCTTGATCTCCTTGATCGCCCTGATTACCCTGCAATCCTTGATATCCCTGATTTCCTTGCGGTCCAACAGCACCTTCTAGGTTTACAGCATAGCCCCATGAAAAACCTTGAAATGGATTTCCATGAACATCTGTTGAATCTACAATAGTAAAATTAATAATTCCAGTAACTTTGTCATAAGTGTTTACAACTGCTACTGCATAGGCAGTACCACTAATTGCAATAACAATTGATTGTCCTGCTGAATAGGCAAGTCCACCATTAACACTAATATTATCTGTGAATGGAAAAACTGATGGAATGTTTGTATATGCAGCACTATAAGTTGAATATCTGTCAGCTTGTCCTTGGTAACCCTGTTCTCCCATTTCCCCTTGATGCCCTTGAATACCAATCATTCCTTGGTATCCTTGATTTCCAGTTGTTCCAATAATGCCTTGGAATCCTTGTCTTCCTTGATTTCCTTGAAAACCTTGTCTTCCTTGATTTCCTTGATTTCCTTGAAAACCTTGTCTTCCTTGAGATCCTTGCGATCCTTGCGATCCAGTTGTTCCTTTTTCAGCAAAAATTGTCCACCAACTATTTTCCGCAGGGGTAACCCTATCAATAGTTGATATGCAAATCCAAGACGAACCACCATATGTAACTACATCATTTACATAATATTGTGAACTAGGGTTATAGGCTCCACGAAAAGTAAGGCCAATACCAATAGATCCTTGATTACCTTGGTCACCTTGATCTCCTTGTAGACCTTGTTCGCCAATTTGTCCTTGATGTCCTTGAACACCAATCATGCCTTGAATACCCTGATTTCCTTGCGATCCTTGATATCCAGTAATATCTGATGTAGAAAAGTTTATCCCATCAAATGAAATAACTTCTCCAGAGGCTGGTACTCCAGAAAAGTCATCTTGATCTTGTATTCTTGTTATGTTTCTTTGGAAGTGCATATTTTATTTTCTCCAAAGATAAATACACCATCTTTTAAGTAATGGCTGGCCACTTTTTAATAGGACAATCTTGAGTAGCCCAACTAGCTTTTATCTTTAAGTTACACCCACATTTTGTGCATGTCCAATTTGGATTATCTTTATTAACTTCTGGACATGTATCACAAATATCAAGTCTAATTTTTAATTGCTCATCTGAAACTTTTGGCATACCAGCAGCAACATGCTTAACAGCAGCTTTTGCAAAATTAGCAGCTTTTTCAAATATGTTTGGCTCTTTACTCATAAGACTCTCCTTAATATTTTATCCTATGCTATTATATTAAAAAAAACGACCCCAGTAAATACTGGAGTCGCTATTTTTTTTAAAAACATGGTCTTAGAGTTGACCAATAAGCACCCTACGGTTATCAAGAACAGCGAAGCCGTGTTCTCCGAAACCATACATGCCCATTCTACGCTGACGATGGAAAGTTGGGTCTTCAAATACTTCGATATCCTGACGAACAGGCATAACAAAGCTATCTGCTTTTTCAAGATCAAGACCGATAGCAATTTCCAATTTACCATCAGAGAAAGTTCCACTAAGAACATTTTGATAGTAATTATTGTACTCTTGACCAACACCAAGTTCATCGATATCGTGAAGGTTTACGCCAAAAACTTTAGTTAAACCAAAGTCTTGACTTACAAAAATTTCACGCCTTGTGAAATCGTCAACTTCACCAATATCCCAACTACGAACATCTTCCATAGATTCTGGAGAAAGATATAAGTCGGTGAGTTTACCACGATTAATGGAGGTACTATTACCACCACCATTCCTACGCATAGAGGTTTTCATAAGAGCTACAAGTCTCTTGCTAAAATAACCATCTGTGGCAGAACCGTCATAAACACCAATTCCACGACCTACACCAGCAGCAAGGATAGTGTGCCAGCCATCATTGTTCATTTTGCGAACAAAGGAGGCTTCAAGAACTTGAAGAGCACGACCAACTAAATCCCAACGAGCATCCCTAGCATATCGCAAGGAAAAATCGATAGAGGAACCAACTTCATAAGTTGGAACCATTACGAAGTCACCTTCAACATGTCGTTCTGGAATTTTGCCCTGAGAAGGAATCGTATAAGCAACGAAATCTTTTTCAGAACCAGGAGCAAGGAAATCTAATGGGAATTCAATAGATGTACCTGGCTGGAAATTGATAGGTTCAAAGATGCCACCAATGATGTCACCGTTGAGAACACCTTGTCGCAAAGGAAGGGTTAATGCCTTTGCAAGTTCAGCTTGAGCAGCAGTCGCATGGTCAAATTGATTGCTTCCAGACTGTTTAAGCAATTCAATCATTTCGGGTGTTGGCTTTTTCATTTTCTTATCTCTCCTTATTAGTTTGGAAGTTCAACATAAACTTTAACATAACCATTTTCGTCTTTTGCACCAGCAAAAGTTCCAACTCTAGGAGTGGCAACTTCACCACCACCAGCAGAAATAGTTGGGGTTACCAAACCACTAACTGTCAAATAAGCCTTATCACCAACGGTAGGACTGCCAGTTACTTTATTAGTAATGACATAACCTTTCCGAAGAAGTGGTGCTTTTTCGCCAATTACCTGTTCGTCTTTGTGGAAGTTACGGTGAACTCTTGTTTGATCGATGTCAACAAAGTTTGCCAAGCTAAGACCAGCAACCTTGTAGCCCGAAGGACTACCTGATTGATAGGCACAAATACCTGGGGTTACAATGCCAGCACCAGAAGCAGCAGTTCCATAAATAAGAACTGTGCCCTTTTCGTGGACATCATTGCAAACCAACGAGATGTCGGTTTCATTAATCAAGCGGTCTGGTTTAATTGCCATTAGATTTCTCTCCTTATGCTGTGGCGTGTTTGTCTAAACCAAAATACGAAGCAATTTGCGATGCTACTTGCCTGACTTCACTAGCCACCTCAGAAGTTGCAAGAGCAGCATCATTCTTAACTTCTGCGGTATCCAAAATGGAAATTGAGGCTTTACTTTCTGATGGATCATATTCCATATCTTCTTCTTTTTTATTATTTGGATCATTCTTTTCAGAAGGATTTTCAGATTCAAGAGGGTCTGTTTTATCTTTATCAGATTCAGATTTTTTATATTCAGACATTTTTTTATTCATATAATCGGATTGATAACTTACGCTTGAAGCAAAAGCTTCATCCGCAAGAGTTTCTAAAGAGTTGACTACATTAATAGCCTCGTCTTTATTCATGCCCATCTTTTCCATTACCATAGAAAGACGGTCACTTTGTTTTTTCTCTTTCTTCATAGTATGAAGTTCTTTAGATATATCTTCATGAGAAGATTTCATTTGTTCAAGCATTTTTTTAGCTTCTGCCAATTGATTGGCCATATTTTCTTTTTCTTTGTTCAACATGCCAGATTCAGCATGAAAATCTTCAACTTTCTTATTGGCTTCAGCCAATGAAACATTGAGGTCTTCAAGTTGTTTTTGCATGTCCTCAAATTGATTCTCATTATCTTTCATTTTATCTATCTCCTTTGAAACTATAGTCTCACCTAAATGATACCCCGAATTTGATTTAAAAGCTTCTGTTTCTTGAAAAATAATACTTTCTGGATTAGCTGGTTTGCGAACAAGACCATTACCAGAGAATGTAATGTTCTTCAAAAGTCTACCAATTTTCATATCTTTATATACGCCATTTCCACCATAAGACCTAAGATATTTAGTTAAAAATGCAGTTTCTTCATTCCTTGCTACAATCCTAGAATTTGCACCTTCGATTATTGCATAGTCAAAAGCGGTGAATAATGCTTCCATTGAAACAAACCATTTACCTTGCGAAATTTCAGAAAGAATTTCATTCATTCTTTGTTGTTTTTCTGCATCTTCCCAATACTTATAAAGAACGGCAGATGTTGCAATATGAAATTTAGAAGGCAGTTCATCTATTGTACTACCGTCAGGTATTTTACTACCATCAACATTAATTGCATTACAAGATGTTATATGACCAATTATTTGACTTTGATCATGCTCATAATTAAAAGGCTTATCTTCTGGACTAGTTCTTGCCACCCAAACTTCTGCACGATCAAAAACATCATCGTTTTTATTCCAACCAGTTGTAACAAGAATAGATTTTAAATAATGTAGATCTACTTGTCCTTTATTTTCAGCAATTGCCTTATAGTCTGAAACTTCAAAAGGGATGCAGTCTTCTATTGCTACACAAGATGATATGGTAAGACTAGAAGAGATTTTTTCTTTTAGGCCATCTTCTATTTCGGCTTTGTAAATAGCTATATTATTCATTGTTCTGCACCTCAATAGCGTTTAAAAATTTCTTCAAAAATAAATCAGAATTTTTGTGCGATACTATTTCGCCATTTTTTATAGTTTGTCTTCCGTCATCGCTCACAATTTCCATTGTGTATTTATAACTGTTCGTTATATCCCTATAAATAAATATTGAAAATATGTCTTCTATTTCAGAATTATTAAAATAAAATTCCAATTTAGATTTTTTAGTATCATAATTAACAATTATTTTTGCCATTACAATCTCCTAAAATAATACACCGAAAAAAATTCAAAACAATTTTGATAAAACTCATACTACCAGAAACATAACAATTAATTGTAGTGTTTTTTGGAATATATTTTATAGGAAATGGAATCATGTTCTCTGAAATATGATGATGTTCAAAAGCTATATTATTATAATTAGACATTGCCGTTAAAAAATTGTTTACTTTTTTTAAAATTAAATTTCTTTTCCATAATAGTTCTAATATGTTTGGGTCATTTTTTTTTGCAAATGGAGGCCAGTAATCTTTATTGTTACATATTGCAAAACAATTTGTATGAAATGCATCTGGCGACCAGTAAAAAACAACACCGTTTGCACCACGATTCATTTCATTTATCATCAAATTAAAACCATAATCAGTTATAATTATGTCTGATGCTTGAACTATGCAAAAACAATTTGGATAAGCTCTAAAAACATTTTCTAAACCAAGCCTTATATTGTTTGCCTCATAAAAAGTTGTTGCTACTTTTAAATCTTCTCCTGGTAAAATATGTCTTGTTATTAATAATTCTATTATTTTATCTTCGATTAATTCATTTAAAAGCCAATATCTACTTGGATCTGGATCTGCCCACACCACAAATATGCTTGGAAAATTATCTGCAAAAATACTTTTAGATCTAATATTTTTTATTGAATTAACAAATTCATAGTATCTTCTATGCAATGTTATCAGTATCACTGTTTTCATATGGCATCTCATTTACTCTGTATATTGCTATTGATGATGCCTCAATCTTTCTTCTCATTTCGGTGTTGGGTTGAGTACCTTCTTTTTCTATGTATTTTTTTGTTGCTACACTAACAATAGTCCGTATTTTTAATGGTATCTCCATAGTTGAAGATATTATCTTTTTAATTAAATCCTTGTCCACTTTTTGATCTGCTTTAATTTGACAGAGTATATGAAATTTTGTTTTTTCTAGGCTTTCAAATTCTTGAGATGAAAGCTCTCTAAGGTTTTTTTTATTTAAAGAAGATAAATAAGCAGCGTTAACATGTTCAGATATGTTTTTTTGACAAAGTTCTGCCCATGCCATTGTATCTACCAATCTTGCAGCAGTTTTTGGAACAATAACTTTCTTTTTCCTTTTCTCAGAATCTTTAATACCAACTGGTCTTCCTTGTCCAGATATACCTTTTGGATTTTGGGCATTGTCTTCCGCAGAAGGTTTAATATCATTGGCCACAGGTACTGGCGTTTGAACATCTATACCAAAATCTTTTGGTGACATTACTCCCATTTGAACCCACATCTTTTTAATATCGTCTTCAAACTGAGGATTATGAAAAGGACCAGCTTTCTTAGGTATTTTATTGCTTTCTCGTTTACGCATTTCACGCTTTCTTCTAACTGCTTCAATCTCAGGAATAAGATCAAACCTTTCTTGAATTGCTTCTTCGCTAATAAGATCACGATCCATAAGATCAATAAGCAATCTTTTTTCAGCAGCTTCATCAGAAAGTGTATGTTGATCAAATACTATTTGGGCTGGAACTTTAAAACCCATAGCCTGTTGAACAAGTTTGATTTCTTTATCCCAAAATGCAATTAGCAAAGAACGACCATAATCAAGTCTTTCAATCAATGTTCTTAAGCTAATATAATTATTTGAGAAACCCTGTCCTGCTGGTAACCCAGTTAAAGACGGAGGTATACCTAATCCAGCAAATATTGCGTTTAAAATTGGCTTGTATTTTTCTTCACCTAAGAAAGCTGCAACATCAGTCGATGTTTCTTTAAAGTCTAATTCTGGACCCCAAATTAAATCTATTGAACCACCACCAACATTGTTCATGAGCATATCTGCCAAGCGACCTATCGCTGTTTCAGTTGGCAGAATCTTGTGTTCAAGTGAACCCAATTTCCACACACGAATATGGCTAACAGCACCATCTAATGCTGCAAGATCTGCCAGCTTCATCTTCTTGAGCATCATTAAGTCTTCAAGTATGCAATATGTCATGGGCCTTGCCCAAACTTGCCAATCATCTCTTTTATAATAAATGGCACTAGTTTTATCTGCTGGAAGAGGCAAAGCCTTCCCGCCCTGAGATACAGATGTTAAACTCTGTAAAGAAATTCCAGCGATTAAATCTTTTTCAATAGTGTCTTGTGGATTTTTTATTTTTTTCAGCAATGATTCTGGAATCCTAACACCATATCTAAATGAGTTTGGCCCAAGAAATGGAACTAATTCTTGGCCAAAAACCTCTATGGTTACTGGGTTATATATGGTATACCCCCAAGGTATTTCATTTTTAGGAGCAGATATGGATTCACCAACTGGGATGTCTGCTGCTAAACCTTTTTGTAGATTTTCAACATCTGCGTTTTTTAACTTTGCAGTTGATCTCTTTACAATCACATTACCAGATCTATAGAGCATATTTAAAATACGCTCAGTTCTTTCTGCCCCACTTATTTTTGAAAACCATTCTCTATAAAAAGTTTGTATCTTTTCATTTGGGTGAACAAGATCAATCCCTTGACAAGCAAATTCTGCCATCATATCTATTACATTACGAACTATTCCTATACGCTCATATGCTTGCATACATGCAGAAATAATATCTTTTTCTAAGGTAGGTATGCTTTCGCCTGGTCTAAAAAAGTCATAATCCCTACGATCAAATGATTCACGAATAGAGATATTTCCGGGTAATATATTTTGAAAAGCTGTACCAGCCTTAGAAGTATGATGAAGTGAATCAACATACGCAGATTTTGCAAATGCTGCTTCTTTTGATTTTGGATCATTTTCATCCCAAGTAACAAATAACGGTTTTTCTTCTGACATTTTTCACCTAATCTGATTGTAATCTGATTACTCTAAAATATTATTACACCTTGTAGGAATAACTGTACCATAATTAGCACTATTCTTAGTAGCTTGCTTAAACCATTCTGGACCAATGTACATAGGTCCATCACTGTTCTTAGTCTCTACTGCTGATGCAAATCCACCAGCTTGTATGTATTCTTCTTGAACTTCAATTCTTTGAAACATCCTTCCAATCATGTTTGCCATCAAAAGAGCAGAATACCTATCTTTTCTAATCCTATTTTTTTTACCATCAACATCTCTGCTTTCTGGCGTATCCCAACGATCTCTTCCAGCAATTGTTTGGGTATGAACAATGCTGGCTAACTCGTCTTTTAACTCTTCTATATCCATAACACAATCTTCTAGCGTATCATACAAATTTGTTGAATCTTCTTTTCTTCCAGCAGCAATATCTTCTTCTTCTGCAAGAGTTATTGATACTGGATCAAAGAATGGAAAAAGTAAAACTTTATCCTCCATATCTTTACGAAGACCATGATTTGCTTCTAATACCCAATTACCATCTGCGAAATTAATCATTTGAAGAATATGTTCACCACGCTTATCATCTGTGTCTTTTGACTTGTTAGGTTCTATCACTCTATATATTGGCGATTCTGCTTCATTGATCCTATTGGGATCTTGCAGACCTTCCTCTATAGCAACACCACCACCTTGACTATCGAGTGATATCCTTACCATATTTGGAAAAGCTTTAGTTAAATCCCTAATTTTTCTACAGCAATAACTATAAAAATCTTTTTCTTTTGAAATACCTTTGTTCATTTTTTGTTTAAACGCACTTCTATTAGTTGTCCAACAGTAAACTATTCTTCGATGATCTGCATGTAGGGCCAATACAATTATAGCAAAGTTATCTCTTTCGGAAGCTGGATCGATTGCCATAACATGTTGTACAGAAGCATCTCCAAGTAAAGAAGCATGAAAAAGTATTTCTCCATCTGCTAAACTTATTGGGCTTTCTGCCTTTCCAACAATACAAGATTCAATTAAGCTTCGTTTAAAAAAGCCATCAGAATCAGTGGCAAATGTAGCACCATACTCAATTAGATAATTTGCTTTCGTACTATTTATTCTAGCAGATGTTATCTGTTTAGCATCCATAAAACCAACAGGAAGTATTTCTACTGGAAGTCTTATTATAGAATAATCTCTCCAGTCAAACCCAGTTGGTATTGCCCCTTGAAAAATTTCTTCTAAAGCCTTTTTTTCACCATTACTTTCAATTATCTTTTTATAATTCGCCCATGTTTTATAGAAATGATTAAAAGAATAGTAAGCAGTACCAGCAACAATATTTTGATTGCTTCTAAGTATTTTGCTTTCCTGTGCTTCATCTTCATCAGTCCAAACACCAAGCTGTTTCATTAATCTTATTTTTGCTTGCCTATGAACCTTTTCGCTTGGGTTAGATGCTACGCTAGAAAAACCTCTTACCACATTTTGATAAATGTCTTCTCTAATAGAAGCAAACTCGTCACAAACTGTATAGTTAGCTCTTTGACCTCTAATCTTTTCACCTGTTCCCAATGGCAATGCCATAGCAACACTTTCCCCAACAATCATTTCACATCTATCTATATCTCGTCTTGGACCTTGATCTCTATTGTTTCTACCTTTACCAACACCACATATGTCTCTATATATAACGCCATTCGCCCATAGACCTTCCATGTATTCAAATATGACTTTGCTCTGCCTAAACACTTTACCTATGATTGCAATCTTACAACCCTGAGTAAACAAAAGTCTGAGCATAGAGTATAGTGCAAGAATATAACTTTTACCCGCACCACGACCAGCGATGATCATTGGAAATGGTCTTTTCCAAAGCTCTTTAAGTATGATGTGCTGAAAAGGAAATATGTCTATACCAAATAAAAGCTTGCATGTAAAAGGAAAGTAATCTGGATTTCTCATTATCTTTAGCAAGTATATATCCATTCTTTCCATGTCAGATTTGGAAATATTTTTTAGCGGATGAATATTTGTTAAAGGCAAATCGACTATTTTTTGAATATCGTTAATATCAGTCAATGGGCTAACAGCAAGCATTTCTTGCTCAGATAGCATCCATGCCCGATCAATTATGCTCTTTAATTTCTCTTGGTCCTTCATTTTCAATCACTCTTTTAAATATTGATGAAGCAACAGTTTGCCCATGATTTTCTGCAAAGATAATTTTAACTTTATATTTAAGCTCTATTTCAATTAATCTTTTAAGTAAGAAAAACGCATTTAATTTTACACTCTTCATTTTATAGTATGGTATTCCAGAACCTTTAGGATATTTAATTAAATCATCCATAGAAAACTCTAAGATCATAAATGCATATTTAAAAGACTCCATTCTTTCTAATTCTCTTTCAAATCTATCTTCAACTAAATTTGTTGCCAATTCTGCAATAGAACCTTTTCTTTCTATGGTTAAGATATCCTGATATCCTTCTATGGAATAATCACCAGTCTTTAGTGTTCCAGATACAGTTCCTTCACAAGCTTTTGCTGGCATAAAAGTCCAGCCATTTTGCTCTCTAGTATCCCTAATTACTTTATACTTTGTGTCCATCTATATCACTTTCGACCATCTCTTTAACAAGAAGATCAAAATTATAACTGGGTTCCCATTTGAGAACTTTTGCTGCCTTTGTTGAAACTCCACGAAGAGCATCAACCTCAAATGGTCTTTTTAATGTTGGATTTAAAACTACTTGTCTTTTCCAACTACCAAAACCAGCGTGTTTAAAAGCAACATTTAAAAAATCTTCTACAGAATAAGTACACCCAGTAGCTATTACAAAATCATCTGGAGCATTTAATTGAAGCATCGAATACATTGCTTCAACATAGTCTTTTGCATGACCCCAATCACGCAAAGAATCTACATTTCCAAGCTGCAACTTTTCTTTTGTCTTAGAATTTTTTCGCATTCCTATCCAAGAAGTTATTTTTCTTGTTACAAACAATTCACCACGCCTTGGCGATTCATGATTGAAGAGTATGCCCGAACAAGCGTACAATCCATAAGACTCCCTATAAATCTTAACCAAATTATGGGATGCCAGCTTCGCAACTCCATATGGCGAATTGGGTATCATTGCAGTTAGTTCGTCTTGAAAACATTTCTTTTTAATAAAATCTTCTCTGCTAATAGCAGTTTTAGACTCAACTCTAGTGCCATCAATAGGACTATAATAAGAGAAACAGGAACCATACATTTCACTTGTAGAAGCTTGATAAAATCTTGAAGATTTTGAAAAGTTCAAAATTCCATTTAAAACATTTAATGTTCCCATCAAATCTACATCAATCGTGTAGGTTGGTTGCGTAAAAGAATCGCCCACATGACTCTGTGCTGCCAGATTGTAAATTTCCTCTGGATTATTCTTGGCTATCGTGCTGAAAACGAAAGATTGATCACATATGTCGCCCCTGACCATAGTGAATTTTCTGTGATTTAAACAATATTTCAGTCTTTCGGTATTATCTACGGAAGACCTTCTTGCTATCGCTAAGACATCATAACCCTTCTTCAAAAGCATTTCGCACAGATAAGATCCATCTTGTCCAGTTGCCCCAAATACTAGTGCCGATTTACTCATCTTTTTCTTCCTTTGGTATTAACACTGGTAGATCCTGACTACCATCTTCAAATGTATGAACGCTAGTTAGTTTTTTCTCTTCCTTTTTTGTGGCCATCTTCATAGTTTCCATACTGCCACCTATTAGATCACGCTCTTCTTCATTCTGAAGCTTCTTTATTATAGACAAGTATGTCTCTTTAGATGACTCAATCCTTGTTACACGCTGATCTCTGGTCGCCTTTAAATCTTTGAGTAGTGCCTGATGTTTTTCCTCAAGCTTTATATACTCTGTAGAGCGAGCTTGTTCAGAAGCTTTAGCTGCTTGTATTTGAGTTTCCAAGTTCAATAAGTAAGTGCGGTCTGTATCAGACATTTCATCTGGAGAACTAAATCGCCCCATGTACTGTTCTTGTTGTCTGACTAATCGCCCAATATCTTTCGCTGCATTCCTTTTGCCCTTGGCATTCCTATGCATCATTATCTCAAACTTGATAACCAAAAATATTTGTGTTTCCTCAGTTACGAGCACATCTTCTCTGAACTGGGCCATGTACTTTACATACTGTTCTTCAAAGTACTCTAGCTCATCCTCATCCATCTCTTGCCTAAGTTGCTTCCACGCTCTACTGCTTCTTAGCTCGCCAGCCTTTTCCTTTAATTGCAAATCTGTAATATAATCCACAATCATATCCTCAGACTTATTTATTTTAGCAGAGAGATCTGAGAGAGACATTGATTGGTGGTTCGTAGCTATATAATCACGGTCAGTTTTATTCAGCCTTTTTCCTGCCACTTATAATCTCCTTAATTGATTCCTCTATTTTAAATCTTTTAGCTTTTGGCACTGGTTCGCCATTCTTCATTCTAATATAAGTTGATCTAAGTTCAACATCTAGATTATTATCTATAAGTTCTAGACATTCAGATATGTTTGCATCGTCTACAACGGATTGATTTAGCCTCATAGACTTTTCTGAATCATCAGTATTTTGTATGTCTTGTGGTCGCATCAAGTTTTGCTTAGAAGAATTTCTTCTTTTCCAAGAAATGTACTTCTGGCAAATTGAACCATCTGGATGCCTACCGTGTTCTGAGCAGATTTTGCAAGGAGAATCTGTGCGGTGGTATTTGTCACGCTTGAAATTTATTAGCCGATTTCTTATGTGCGTGTACAAGAAATTTTCCAGTGGGCGAGATGGGTCATAACGAGGCAAAGCTTCTAAACCAAAAATATAAGCTTCTTGTCTTATGTCATCACTATCATAATAACCAAACATAAATGTTGTAGCAAGGAGGGCGATTGCCTTATCCATTGCCATCATCACTTGCTTTTCCGTGAGTCCGTGAGGATAGGTCATTTGTTTTAGTTTCCAAAGAACTAGTGTTTGCGACTATCCTAATTAATGCTTCATCCTCAGAAGGATCTGGCTCAATCAAAGGTAAAATATCCGCATGAGCAACTATGCGTAATTCTGTTTCTATTTTTTGTGGCGTATTCATTATTGATTTCTCCTGTGTATTAATTATAATACATTATGGAAAAATTACTAGTCCAAGCTTATGAAAGGTTTGGAGATAATCTTTGTTCTGCTGGTGCGATATCTCAAATAAAAGATGCAGAAATAACAATCTGTACAAGTAAAAAGTTTGGTTGTGCTCTATTAAACATACCCAATGTTAAAGAACTTATCTATATGGATAACCCCTCTGCTCATGCTCATGCTAGAGAAAACCATTATAAAATAATAGACACAACCATAAGTAGAATACCGGCTCAAGTTAATCAATTAGATGCAAGAGTTCCCATGCACCTAAAAAGAAATGGGTATGACTATATAAAAAATGGTCCTGCCTTTTTTCCAACAAAAGAAGAATTAGATTGGGCAGAAGAATTTGTGGGGCGATTTAATGACAAACCATTGCTTGGAGTTGAGTCGCATTTTTCATGTGGGCAAAGCTATATAGATAAACACTTTGGCGATAAAATAGTAAAAAAATATTACAAAGACTATCATATTTTATGGTTGTGCAATGGTAACTATCCATCGAGCAGGGCGAAGATTGTAGATATGGGCGAATTTAATCAAAGACAGATATCAACATTGATGCCCAAGCTTTCTCTTTTGATTTCATCTTTCTCTGGATTTTATTGGGCCAGCAGATGTTTTGAGAGTAAGCCAAAGGCTTACCTATTAATTAATGAATACTACTTAGGCTGGACAAAATGTGAAACAACAGAAGTCGTTTTACAAAACAAGTTTGAAGAGTGGGCGAGCAAATCAAATGATTGACAAATCTACGAAAAAAGTTATCTGCGACTTTATACTAAAAAATTACCATTTAATGTCACTTCAAGAAATGGTTGACACCTTGAGGAAGGTACTCCTGATAGATATTTGTATAGCCACAATTCGCAATATGATGCCCGAAGTAAAACGCAAACTTGGTCGAAGAAAGAAGAAACTTTAGGGGCCGATTTGCCTAGTATGGGTAGTACATTTATATAATAGCTGGCTTGTTAAGTGTACATGCCCCCGGGTTTGGACAGCCCCTGCCAAAATGGCAGCCAATTTGAAAAAACCCGTCAATATGACAGACGGAAAACCCGTCACATGACATAATGGCATAGCGACATGACAATATGACAAACTTTGGAAAAGTTTTAGAAATCGACTAAAATAATATTGCTATTGGTCGAATAGATGATAAGATACTTATATAAGCAATTGAACTTCTCAACTGCTTAAACTTTTTACAAGGATAGAAAAATGAATAATTCAGTTTTTGGTTGCGATGTTAACCTAGTGACTAGCAAGCTTATTTCAGTAGCTAGTAAAAAGCTTAGCCAATCGGCTGCAAGCGAACTGGCACAAGATGTGATCGGTTCGGCTTTTATTACCTTTGATCGTAGTCAAAATGATGTTAGCTTCGAAAAGTTTATTTGGGTAGTTTACAAGAATAAACTTAATGACGAACTTCGAAAAAAATATGTTAGAAAAAATACTACTTCCCTATCTTGTGAAGATAGTTTGGGTAAAATACAAGACCCAATAAACACTAGTGAAGATCTAGTGGCACAAGTTCAAACGCAAGCACAAGAACTGCTTGACGAAGCTATGATAACTTTGATGGAATATAATATCATTATTATGAAAGCTTGCAGATTCTCTAATGATGAAATAGCTAGGGAGTGCGGATTAAGTAACGGTAGGATATCCCAAATTTGGAACGAACTTAAGGAAGCTTTCAAAAAGTAAGATAGGAAAGATAGGGGGGATAGAAATATCCCCTCAAATTTTAACCTGTTTGTCTTACCAAGACTAACGGGCTTAGGCAAGCTACGCAATTTGGGTAAGTTCGGAATATTTAAATTGGATATTTTTATCCTATTATCTTTTTAAAATTATTTTAAATACTTTTTAAATTCTACTAAATTATTAATCGGTTGAAACGAATAGAATATTACAAGGGAAGTACTTAACTATACCTTAAGGGATTAAAACAAGGAAAAAAACGATGTTAGTATACAATAAAAATAGTCAAAACCAATACGATATTTGGGATGAAAAAATTGAACTGGTAACGACATTCCCAAATGGCACAAGGTTAAGTAAGAAAATTTGGGCAACATTGGTAAATACGGTAAATAGTGAATTGGAAGCACAAGCATTCATTCAAGGCGAAAAAAATATGATCGAAAAATTTGAATGCGAAGAAAGTCTCAGAGAAGAATTTGAAAACAATTTAGAGAAAGTTTAAAATTTTACTAAATAATTTAGCCTATCAAACGAATATAAAGATAGGCGGGCAAGGTTAAGATAGTCACCTAAATAAGCACTATCACAATAGTTTAGTAAGGGAATTTACAATGATTAAGATTGAAGATGGTAATGTAGTTGGTAGTCATGTTTTCGGAGAAAACATAGGTAAGAAGATTTCGATTAATCGGTACACAAGACCGGATAGTAAAGTCGATGGATTTCGTTTCGGTACGATTGAAAGTTTATGTAAGTCTAAGAATGGTTATTATATCCTTGTGTCATACAATGAAAATTGTCATCATGGAGAAAAAACGATTAGTGCTTATAGTCTAAAATATATCGCAGAAGGTATAATTCACGACTAAAAATAAAAAAAAGTTTTTCCTGTTTTTTCCTAAATAAAAGCAGGGGGCAAACGAATAGATTAGTAGGTAAGGTAACACTAACACAAGGAAAGTAATATGAATGATGATTATGAAATTATAATTTGGGAAGATATGGGAGATGGTAGTTATGAGGCATGGGAGCCTAGTATAACTTTGGAAGCTGAAGATACACCTATAGTAGTTGATTGGGATGTTCTAACACAAGGAGAGTCGAATGTTTAATACATATAACCCTTACATATGTAATTGGGAGACTGAGATAGTCAAGGCTAAGAGAATGTCAATAGCTGGCCTAGTAGCTAGTATTGTGGACTGTCAAGAATGTATAGCTAATGGGATT
>Ga0209188_1000222_pt1 | contig 63095 bp, 73 predicted proteins | sample C_130625_EF_Meta_FD_187307 | JGI IMG/M metagenome (GOLD analysis project Ga0209188, IMG submission 187307) | Freshwater microbial communities from Lake Croche, Canada to study carbon cycling - C_130625_EF_MetaG (SPAdes) (version 2) | ecosystem: Environmental > Aquatic > Freshwater > Lake...
TTCTCAGGGTTTATCCGAATTTGGACTTATTGACCAAAAGTTAAATAATGGTACATTGTTGAACAATTGGTAGATAAGACTCTATTCGTACAAACCCCAAGGAGATCAAATGGAATTAAATGGCGAGCAACTCATATCCGCTCCAATCCCAGAGGTGTGGAGGGGATTGAACGATATTGACGTGCTAGCCAAGTCCATTCCGGGCTGTGAGGAAATCAATCGCATTTCCCCAGAAGAGATTCATGCCAAGGTAATGTTCAAGATTGGTCCTGTCAGAGCCCGTTTTGCAGGCAAATTGCTCCTGAGTGACATCGTTCCAGATCAGTCTTGCTCGATGGCGTTTGAGGGTTCGGGTGGGGCTGCAGGATTTGCCAAAGGTAAGTCACGGGTAGAGCTAAAGCAGGCTGAAGGAGGTACCTTGGTTTCATATACGACCGAAGCATCCATCGGTGGCAAGTTAGGTCAAATTGGCGGCCGCTTAATTAGTGCATCAGCCAAAAAGATTGCAGACGACTTTTTCCAGAAGTTCGCAAAAGAATTAGGTGGGGAGATAGTAGCGTTGGAGTCAGACGCTGGTAGTAAATAAAAAACTGCATTTAAAAGCAGTATTAAAAATAAAATAAAAAGCAGTTGCAGTAAAAAAATAGTGCAAAAAAGTAGTGAAAAATAAGAGCTAAAAAGCTCAATACATTAGTGGTGGAGGAGACTTAATGAAATCTGCAGCATTTGATTATGTAAAGCCTAAGGCATTACAAGAAGCCCTGTCTTTACTTGAGCAGGGCGGTGATGATGTGCAATTAATTGCAGGTGGACAAACCTTATTGGCTACTTTGAATATGCGCTTGTCAGAACCAGCGATGTTGATTGACATTACCGATATCGCTGAGCTCAAAGGTATTTCAGTTGTTGGTGACAGTCTGCGGATTGGAGCGCTAGTGACTCATACTGAGATTGAAGACTCGGAGTTGGTTGCAAAACATGCACCCCTTTTAAAAGCAGCTGCACCCCATATTGCGCATCGTGCGATTCGTAACCTTGGCACCTGGGGTGGATCGTTAGCATATGGAGACCCAGCTGCTGAGTGGCCTGCATGCAGCTTGACTTTGCGGGCTACGATGATTATTCATGGCCCGGCGGGCGAGCGCAGAATTTCTGCAAAAGATTTTTTTATCGATCTATACACGACCTCTTTAGAGCCCGATGAAATTCTGGTTGCTACAGAGATTCCTCTAGCCGACAAAAATGAAGTTTTTTACTTTCACGAGCTTGCGAGACGCCATGGAGATTACGCAGTGGCTGGTTTGGCAGCAGTTGCGCAAAAGCAGGGCGATGTATTGACTAAATGTGCATTCACTTTCTTTTCAGTTGGTGCTACACCGGTGATGGCAATAAAAGCTCAAGACTTGGTCAATGGTCAGAAGTTAAGTGATGAATTAATTACGAAAGCTGTTACAGAAGTGCGTAATGAAATCGAGGCTATGGCCGATATCACTAACAGTGCAGAAGCCAAGCAACATTTAATTGGTGTTTTACTTGAGCGTGGTCTCAAGCACATGATTGCTTAAGCTCAATCAATAAAAGAATTCGGAGATCAGAATGAGTGTGAAGAAAAAAATTTCAATGACTGTGAATGGTCAGATGGTAATTGCGGAAATTGAGCCACGCAGACACCTGGTGGATTTTTTACGTGAAGACCTGTATCTCAAGGGCCCTCATTTAGGCTGTGAGCAAGGCGCCTGCGGCGCTTGTACTGTTAAGGTCAATGGGCAAATTATTCGTGGCTGCCTTTTTTTGGCGGTTCAGGCTGATGGCGCCGTAGTTGAAACAGTTGAGGGCCTCACTAAAAGTGGTGCCTTGGCTGACCTGCAAGAATCTTTTATGCGCCACAACGCAATGCAGTGTGGATTCTGCTCTTCTGGCATGTTGTTGGCGGCTGCAGAGTTGATTGAGAAGCAACCTAAAGCAAGTCGTGAAGAAGTGCGCGAATGGATTTCAGGTAACTACTGTCGATGTACTGGTTATCACTCGATTGTTGATGCCATTGTCGACGTACTTGATGCACGTGCAAAAGGTCAAAAAATTAAACCCATCCTTGCTAACGCTTAAGGTATTAAGGAAAACCCATTATGAATAAGCCAAGTGATTTGAAGGGAATGGTGCTCGATCCTGTAACAAACGATCAGCGTTACATCGGCCATAGTGAGCCAAGACATGGTGCTCGTCGTTTGCTCGAAGGTCAGGGTACCTATATTGATGATATTCAGTTGCCTCGTATGGCGCATGTGGTGTTCTGGCGTTCCCCTGTAGCGCATATGAAGATTGGAAAAATTCACACAGAGCATGCAATTAAGATGCCTGGTGTACTGGCAGTTGTTGATGGCGTGCAAATGGCCAAAATTTGCAAACCTTGGGTTGCAACCTTGGGTCACCTAGCTGGTATGAAGTCTGCACCTCAACATGCTTTAGCGATTGATCGTGCGTGTTGGCAAGGTGAGCCAGTGGTGGCTGTGGTTGCAGAAACCAGAGCACAGGCGGAAGATGCTCTGCAGCATATCGATGTTGAGTGGGAAGAGTTGCCGGCAGTTGTTTCAATGGAAACAGCCCTTGATGCAGACACCCCGGTCATCCATCCAGAGCTTGGCGATAATTTATGTTTTACCCGCAGTCTAGATGTTGGTAATGTAGATGAGGTATTTGCAACGGCTGATATTGTTGCTGAGGCTACTTTTGGTTTTGGTCGTCACACTGGTGTAACGCTTGAGCCACGTTGTCAAATTGCGGATTACAACCCGGGCGATCGCCGCTTAACGGTCTATCACTCACAGCAAGCGCCACACATGATGCAAGATTTATATTGCCGTCAGTTTGGCCTTTCTGAATCTGATGTACATGTGATCTGTAAAGACGTGGGTGGTTCATTCGGCATTAAAGTCCATGCTTATCCAGATGACTTTGCAACAGTGGGTCTGGCAATGATGCTTGAGCGCCCAGTGAAGTTTGTTGCAGACCGCCTCGAATCATTCACGAGCGATATTCATGCACGTGAGCATCGGATTAAAGGCCGTATTGCTGCAAATAAGGCTGGTGATATCCTGGCGTTTGAGATTGATGACTTGACTGCCATTGGTCCCTATTCCATGTTCCCCAGAACCAGTGCTATTGAAGGTAACCAAGTAGTCAATTTGGTTGGTGGCCCGTATAAGCATCAAAACTACCGCGCTCATTTGGATGTCGTTTTCCAGAATAAAACCCCAACCTGTCAGTACCGCGGAGTTGGTCATCCGATCGCTTGTGCTGTTACAGAAGGTTTAGTCGACTTAGCTGCGCAAAAATTGCAGATGGATCCACTCGAGTTCCGTAAGCGCAACGTGATTCCAGATGATGCATATCCTTGTTCCGGAATTTCCGGGATCAAGCTGGAAGTGCTCTCGCACGAGCAATGTTTGCGCACTATCGAAAAAATGATGGACTATTCCGCTTTGCGTAAGGAGCAGGCTGAGCTGCGCAAGAAGGGTATTTATCGTGGCATTGGATTTGCAACCTTAATTGAATTAACTAATCCAAGCCCCGCGTTCTACGGGGTAGGTGGTGCTCGTATTGCTTCCCAGGATGGCGCTACTGTTCGGATGGATCCAAGTGGTGTGGTTTCAGTATTAATTGGTGTGGGTGAGCAAGGACAGGGTACTGAAGGTATTTACACTCAAATCGCTGCCGATGCAGTCGGTGTACCAATTGACCAAGTTCGTATCGTTACTGGCGATACTGATGTCACTCCTTATGGCGGTGGGACCTGGGCATCTCGGGGTGCTGGTGTTGGCGGCGAGGCGGTTCTTTTGGCTGCCCAGGCTTTACAAGTAAATATCCTCAAACTGGCTGGCGCCATACTTAACCGACCAGTTGAGGAATTGATCGCCCGTCGCGGATATGTTTTGGATAAGGCAACTGGTGAGCAGTTATTACCATTTAGCGAAGTTGGAAGAGTGGGTTATTTCCGAACAGATACTTTGCCGGTAGGTTTCTCTGCTGATTTGATGGTGACGCGCCACTATACACAAAAAGATTATCCATTTATCTTTACGAATGGAGTGCAGGCTTCCTATGTTGAGGTCGATCCTGATACTGGGTTTGTAAAGTTATTGAAACATTGGGCAGTAGAGGATTGCGGTCGAGTCATTAACCCAATGTTAGTAAATGAACAAGTCCGTGGTGCAATTGTTCAAGGTATTGGTGGCGTCCTATTTGAAGAGTGTCTCTATGACGAAAGTGGTTTGCTGCGTAACGGTAGTATGGCCGACTATTTAGTCCCGATGGCTAACGAGATGCCTGATATTGAAGTGGCTCACGTCGAAACTCCAACTCAATCATCTAAACTGGGCGCTAAAGGTGCGGGCGAGGCTGGAACGGCTGGCGCTCCTGGCGCAGTTCAAAATGCGATCAATGATGCCTTGGCGCCATTTAATACTCACGTATTTGATCAGCCGATTACTTGCGAAAAGATCCTGCGGGCTCTCAAGAAAATCTAATGAAGTCTGAGTTTTATTAGATTCAGCCCATCTTGGAGCATCTGCTTCCGAGGTGGGTCATTCCTTCCTGTAACATCGAGTTTTGAGGGCAAATCTATAAGATAATCCCTCCAGTCAACTTGATACGGTAAAAGATATGTCAACATTAAAAGGTAAGACGGCTCTAGTAACGGGCTCTACCAGCGGTATTGGTTTAGGAATGGCTGTTGCATTTGCAAAGCAGGGCGTCAATATTATGGTTAATGGTTTTGGTGAGAAAGATGAAGCTATTGCCAAAATTAAAGCCTGTGGAGTAGAAGTTGACTATCACGGCGCCGACATGAGTAAGCCAGCTGAAATTGAAGATCTTATTAAGCAAACAGAAAAACGCTTTGGCTCTCTGGACATTCTGATCAACAATGCTGGCATTCAATACACCGCAAATATTGAAGAGTTTCCAACTGATAAATGGGATGCCATCATCGCCATTAATTTGAGCTCAGCATTTCATACAACGCATCACGCATTGCCTGGTATGAAAAAACGTAACTGGGGACGCATCATTAATATCGCTTCAGTACATGGCTTGGTTGCCTCCACTCAGAAGGCGGCCTATGTTGCTGCTAAGCATGGCATCATTGGCCTTACTAAAGTGACTGCACTTGAAAATGCACACACAGGTATTACTTGCAATGCGATTTGCCCAGGCTGGGTTTTGACTCCATTAGTTCAAAAACAGGTAGATGCTCGTGCAGAGCGTGAAGGCATTTCTAATGAAGCTGCCAAAACTGCGCTGGTTTCTGAAAAGCAACCATCAGGAGAATTTGTCACTCCAGAGCAGCTAGCAGCCTTGGCTGTATTCCTTTGTGGGCCAGATGCTTCTGAAGTTCGAGGCGTGGCTTGGAATATGGATGGCGGTTGGACTGCTCAGTAATTAGACCTCAGCAGTAAACAGATCTGAATAATAACCGTTAAGTACTGCACAAGTTACTCATCGGTTATTTTTTTATCAGCAATAATTTTTCCCCACATTGCAGACTGACTCACTATATATTTTTGGAGGTCTTCACGACTCCCAGGATTTGGAGTCAAGCCATGCTCTGCTAATTGCGTATTTGTAGCTTTATCTTTAAGAGCTGCTACCAGTGCTTTGTTCCACCTTTCCAAAATGACATCAGGTGTTTTTCCTGGCGCTACAAAAGCATACCAATTACTGGCATCAAATCCTGGGTAGCCTGACTCTGCAATGGTTGGTACATTTGGCAGGGTAGGAGCTCGTTTTAATCCAGTTGTTGCAATCGGAATCAACTTACCATTTTTAATGTAAGGATCGGCAGTTGCAAGAGCGGAATAGTAAGAAGAGACTCTACCGCCCAGTAGGTCGACCATGGCGGGGCTACCACCTTTATATGGTACGTGGACTGTATCAATATCTGCCCGAACGTTTAGGAGCTCTCCCTGCAGGTGTGATGCCGAACCACTCCCGGTAGAGGCGAAAGTAATCTTGCCAGGATTCTTCTTGGCTAAGGCAATATATTCTTTAAAGTTCTTCACACCAAGCTCTGGAATCACTACTAGGACATTTGGGAAGGTAACGCCCATCGTTAAAGGGGCTAAATCTTTTTGTGGATCGTATGGTAATTTCATTAAGTGAGGTGCGATGGATAGTGGTCCGATTGAGCCAAATAAAATTACTGATCCATCAGCCGGCGCTGTCGCTGTATAAGCGTGGGCAATATTACCGCCTGCGCCTGGTTTGTTGTCGACAATGACATTTTGTCCAAGATCTTCACTCAATTTTTTAGCGATGACACGAGCAGCGCTATCAGCAGATCCACCGGCAGCAAAGCCAACCACAATCGTGATAGTTTTCTTAGGCGGGAATTCTTGGGCGTGAACACTAAATGCGTATCCCAATGCCATGAGACTTAGGCATATTAGTGCTTTGGAAAATGAGGGGGCAGGCATGGGTTGTCTCGTATAAGTAGTTATTTTGAGCCTATTTTGCACCCCAAAATAGGCGCAGTCACTATTTTAGGTAGGAATTCTGGATTTTAATTACCTGAACCAAACTGTCAGAATCGTTTATAGTTGCATGGCATTCATATATTTAGGAGATCCTTGTATGGCTTCAATTTTGACCTCATTAGGGCGCACAGTGTTGGCGGGTTTTGTGCTTCTTGCTTTAATCGTTTTAGCTTTTGGTGGTAACTTTAGCTCTCTGGAATTGCCATTTATATTCCGTTGGCTGCACGTGATGTTTGGTGTGATGTGGATTGGTTTGCTTTGGTATTTCAACTTTGTGCAAATTCCTTCTATGCCAAAAATCCCTGACGAGCAAAAGCCAGCGATTGGCAAGGTGATTGCCCCAACCGCATTATTTTGGTTCCGTTACGCTGCTCTCTTTACTGTTTTGACCGGTTTGATTGTTGCTGCATTAAATGGTTATCTCCATCAAGCATTTACATTGCAAGCGCCTTTCCGTGCGATCGGTTTAGGTATGTGGATTGCTTTGGTAATGGCTTTCAACGTGTGGTTCATTATTTGGCCTAACCAGAAACGTGCTCTTGGCATTGTGACTGTTGAAGCTGATGTGAAAGCTAAGTCTGCCCGCGTAGCGATGTTGACATCCCGCTTAAACACATTACTCTCAGTACCAATGTTGTTCCTGATGAGTGCTCAGTCTCATAATTCAACTTGGTTCGTGATGGTTTCTTAATCACTTCAAGTTCGTAATAAAGAAAAAAGAAAAGGCCCGCATTGCGGGCCTTTTTGTTTGCCAAGAAACTAGGCTCAGGCAAGAATTGCTGGCAATTCCTTAGTTAAGGCGCCCCGCTGAGCGGTGGCTGTACCCATCAACACAAATCCTAAGAGCTTGCCATCAGTAGACTCAAAGCGTGCCTCAAGACCGCCTTCAATAGCATTTGTTTTCCATTGGCCGCTAGAGCCTTTAGCGGGCGGAGAGACAATTGTCGCCAATGCAGGTGTTTTCACCATCACTGGCATTGCGGGATAGGTAAGGGCTGTACGTTGACCGGTCAGCGTCACTGCCAATGCTCTTGCTGCTTGCATGATAGGCATGACGTAGGGTAGCACAAGACCTTCGACCTCTGCGCAATCTCCTAAGGCATAAACATGTGGCACATTAGTTTCGAGTTCACGATTTACTTGAATACCATTGCCCGTATTAATACCAGATGCTTTAGCAAGATCGAGTCTTGGCTTCAATCCCACAGCTGACAGTACTACATCGCTGGCAATAGCTTTGCCATTGGCTAAGGTGATGTTGAGTTGACCATTAGCGCGATCAATTGACTGCACTGTGGTGTTGAAGTGCCAATGAACTCCCGCAGCGCTTAACTTACTTTGTAGATCATTGGCTGCCACCTCAGGGATGAGGCGTCCAAGGGCTTGAGGAGCTAAATCAATTACATCTACTTCATAGCCGCCCAAAACTAGATCATTGGAAAACTCAGAGCCAATCAGGCCCGCACCGAGGATGGCGACATTCTTCTTACCGGCAATGGCTTGACGAAACTTTACATAATCCTCAAGATCATTGACAGTTAGTACTTCATTTGCTGCATTGCCTTGAATTGGCAAGTGAATTTGATCGGCACCAAGTGCTAAGACAAGCTTGGAGTAGGCAATATCGCCTTTGCTAGTACTAATGAATTGTTTGCTGCTATCAATGGCTCTCACATCCGTCTCGGACAATATATTGAGGTCTAGTTGCGTAGCCATTCCATCTGCTGTTGTGGATATTAATTGGGCTGCATCTTTTTTACTTGCGAGTGCTGTTGAAAGCATTGGTTTGGAATAAAAATATCCAGGCTCTTTAGTTACAAGCGTAATTGGAATTTCTTTATTGAGTTTGCGAATCTCTCTTATAACGGTATACCCAGCCAGTCCACTGCCAATAATGACGATAGCGGATGACGATGGCGATGTATTTTGATCCAAGACTGGACTCCCTAGTGATGCGTTAAATGAGGTGATTCAATATTTTGGTAATGGTAAAAGACTTAAATTTGCACCATTTCAAAATCTGATTTTGATACACCGCAATCTGGGCATTCCCAATCATCGGGAATGTCTGCCCAAACCGTACCTGGAGCGATGCCGTCTTCCGGTAAGCCTTTTGCTTCGTCATAGATAAAGCCACATACGATACATTGCCATGATTTCATGATGATTCCTTTTGTAATAAATATAAGTTTAAGTTCAGTTGGGTTTTATTTCTTACGAGCGCATTTATTGGGCGGTAATTACTTTTGCTTTGTCTAAAGCCTGTTTGTAGCGGTTAGCATGACGCTCTTCCACGTTTGCCAAGGCCGCAAAGCGTTTTGCTGCTTTTGCCAACATTGCCTGAAACTGCTCAGCATGCTCCTTAGATTCCGTAATTTGCTCATCAATTTCTTGAATAGCCGCCGAGTTACCTTCTTCAACTGCTATTTTACGAAAAGATGGGTACATTTCGGTGTATTCATAAGTTTCCCCTTCAATCGCAATTTCCAATGCACGTGCTGGTGTAATCGTATTAGAGGGGTAGAGTAGATCTAAGTGACCGAATGCGTGCATTACCTCTTGGTCTGCAGTAGCCTCAAAGATCTTTGCAGTTTCTTCGTCGCCAGCTGTACGGGCCAACTTCGCAAAATAGCGATACTTAATGTGAGCCATAGATTCACCAGCAAATGCTGATTCTAAATTCTGAATGGTTTTGATTTCTGGACGTGCCATTTCGATTCCTTTACTTAATTGCTAAAAATTCAATGTTTAAAAAGTTTGTTGAGCCCGCATTACTTCTTGTATTGATTATTCATGTTGCTTGCTCAACCATGGAATGGATTGTGGGCTTGATTTCATAATCAGTCCAATTAATAATTATGCTACTATTTATCAAATTATTCGATAAGGAAGCATTATGGCCTATTTACCGTCATTAAGGCAGCTTAGTTATTTGGTTGCTTTAGCTAAAGAGCTTAATTTCACGCGTGCGGCTGAAAGCTGTTTTGTGGGGCAGTCGACCTTAAGTGCTGGCTTAAAAGAGTTGGAAGATGGTTTGGGGATTAAGTTGGTAGAGCGTGACCGTCAAAATGTATCGATTACGCCTGCTGGCTTAGAAGTACTTGAGCGCGCCAAAACGATTCTGACTGCATCAGAAGATTTAGTTGAGTATGCGGGTGCCTCAGGCAAGCCTATGACAGCAACGATTCGCTTAGGCGTCATTCCTACCATTGCACCATTTTTATTGCCGACAGTCCTGCCTGAAGTTCGAAAACGATTTCCAGATCTCAAAATCACTTTGAGAGAAGATCTCACGGCAAACTTATTATCGAGACTTGCTGACCATAAGTTAGATTTTGCATTAATTGCTTTGCCTTATGATGTCAGTGGATTGCTTGTGGAAGAGTTATTTGATGATCCTTTTTGGTTGGTAGCGCGAGAGGGTGATCTAGCGCTCAAGGGAAAAGAAGTTACCTTACCCGCCAAAATGGCAGAGAGACTACTGCTCTTAGAAGAAGGCCACTGCTTGCGAGAGCATAGTTTGCAGGCATGCAAGAAAGCAGATATTCGTAAAGATGAGGGTATGGAAGCTACTAGCTTACTAACTCTCTTACAGATGGTTGAATCTGGCTTTGGTATTGCTCTACTTCCTGAGATGGCTGTGAAGAGTAATCTTCTCAATAACAGTGATCTGGTTGCTAAAGCAATGGCTGCGCCAGCCCCTAGTAGGGTTATAGCTCTCGTTGCGCGATCCTCAACTGCCCATCAAGCTGAGTTTGCGGCTTTGTCAGAGTGTATTCGAGAGAGATTTGGAGTTAGCCTCAAAAAACCAAAGTAAATCCAGTAAAGTCATTAAAAAATGATTTAAGTCATTCTTGTTGTTTCACTATTTATTAAGAAAGTATTTCATGTCCGGTAAAGAAATGATGTTTACTCCAGTCAAACTGGGTTCGATTGAGTTAAAGAATCGTCTTGTGATGGCTCCGTTGACCAGGATGCGGGCTATCGCTGGCGATGTGCCAAATCCTTTGGCAAAAATTTACTATGCGCAGCGTGCCAGTGCCGGCCTCATCATTACAGAGGCAACTCAAATTTCGCCATTGGGAATGGGCTATCCGGCAACGCCCGGTATTTATTCTCCTGAGCAAACATCTGCTTGGAAAGAAATTGTGGATTCGGTACATGCCAAGGGGGGATGTATCGTTGCGCAGTTATGGCACGTAGGACGTATTTCTCATTCTTCATTGCATCCTGAGCAGGGTGTGCCAGAGGCGCCATCAGCAATTGCTGCAACAGGCCAAACTTATGGCGCTGACTGGAAATTGCATGACTATGAGACGCCTAAAGCTATGACACTGGATGACATTGCCCGTCTCTTGAAAGAATATGAGACAGCAGCCAAGAATGCCAAGGCCGCAGGTTTTGATGGTATTGAAATCCATTCTGCTAACGGCTACTTGCTAGATCAATTCCTGCAAGATAAGACCAATCAACGTAACGATCAATATGGGGGATCTATCGAAAATCGTTTGCGTATATTGGGTGAGGTGATTGATGCGGTAAGTAAAGTATTCCCAAGTGATCGGATTGGTGTTCGACTCTCTCCTTATGGCACCTTTAATGACATGGCTGATAGCGATCCAGTGGCATTATTCACTGCGGCAATCCATAAGTTAAATGCCTATGACTTAGCTTATGTTCACATGATTGAACCCCGCTCGACTAGTGCGGGTGGTGGCGATCAGGTTTATGAGGATGCCCCAGTCACTTCGGAACTTTTCCGCGAGGCTTATCAGGGTAAATTTATTACTGCAGGTGGTTATGATCAAGCGATGGGGGAGAAGGTGCTTGAAGAAAATTTAGCTGATGCGGTAGCGTATGGTCGCTTGTATATTTCTAATCCAGATTTAGCAGAGCGCTTTCAAAAGAATGCCTCTTTGAATCCTTATAACCGCGCAACCTTTTATGGTGGTCAAGAGCTAGGTTATACCGATTATCCAACTCTCTAGTAAGGCAGTACTAAAGCAGTTTACTTAAATAAACCCTTTCCACAGAGAAGGGTTTATTTTTTGTCGTCAGGATCTTTGAGAAGATCGTAGTGATTAGCCACTAGCAATAGGGCCAGTGATGCGCAACCCATTGCAAAGAATTGCCATTGATGCAACATGGCGGTACCAACAACAGTCATTAATACCGTCCAGCCAATAGCCATCTTGGCTTTTTTAGATAGTGGTTTCATCTGGGGTAATCCTTAAGCATGCGCTTTAATCTTGTTTAACATGCGACGAAGTGTATCGTCTTTCAGGACGTAATGTTGCCATAGGCCAGCAAGAGCATGAATGCCTATTAGGAAGTAGAGCGAGTTTCCTAAAAATTCATGAATTTCTTCAACAAATTTTTTCATCTCTGGATTAGGGGTTAATAGCTGAGGCCATACCAATCCAAAGAAATGGATTTCTTTACCGCCATACTGAAAATACAGGATGCCAAAGATAGGAGATATCAATAGCAGGGCATACATTAACCAATGCATCGTTTTAGCAAAGGAATTCAATATACGTTTCGGGTTAGTAGGACTAGGGACGCCATAAAATAAGCGAACACTTAAGCGAAGGGCCATGGCTATAAAAATCAGTTGCCCAATAACGCCGTGGATAGTTTTGCAAAGTTCGCGCGGTTCGCTTCCCTTGGGGAATTGCCCCTTTAATTCAATGGCAATAAATGCCGCTACAACTAGTAAAAATACAAACCAATGAAGGAAGATGGAAAGGGGATGATAGCGAGATTTAGACATACCAGTGCTCAATTGTTCAGTTAATGAAATTCACTTTAAATGATAATGAATCTCATTAAGAATAACAACCCTAGGGTTAATACCCACCTTAATTGAGTCCTAAAAGGGCTAATTGAGCCTGACTTTAGCGCTCAATTCGCTCGCTAAACCCCTTTTATCGAGTTGAGAAAGGCGGAGTGCCTCCACCTCAAAGTCGAGCTGCCCAGGATGAAACTCATCATCATTTTGGAGGTGGATGACATAAGTCCAAACCAATTCACGACCACGATTCTTAAACACATCAACAACACGTTTCATGATTAACGCCTATTAAGTAAATCTTAGTTGTTGGTAGAAGATGAGTTAATGCGGTTCACCTTGGGATTTAAGTTTTGTTTGAGGATTATGAGATTACGCGGCTCAATTCGAATAACGCCACCTCTTGGACTGTCTATGTCTGCAATCAAAAAGAAAGAGACTGATGTGACAAAAGGGAAGATCATAAATAAGCCAACATTCTTCTTGAAGTTGCGTGCACCAAAGCCAACCAAGATATTTGCACACAAGGCAATTGCCGCCATCAATGCCCAAGCGGGATAGGGGATACGATTCCACCAAGCAGCTTGGACATAGCCTTGAGAATTTAAAATATCATTCATTCCAGATATTACTAGAGCAATAGCAGGTGTAGGTTGAGAGTGTGCTACAGGAAGTATTTCACTCCAGAGTGCATTTTGAAGTACATCCGTCTTTTGCTGGATCTCCTGGATCTTTTCTTTGCTTTGTCTGGAGTAAAACAGAATACGCTGTTCTAAGTATTGATTTAGTAAGTCTTTAGTAATTTCTGAAGCATTTGCGGGGAGAAGGTCAGCCCTAAGATACTCCGTGCCAATAGCATTAGCTTCGCCTTCTTCGAGAGTCTCACGATTGTCATGGCGATCAATCGCCATTGAAAAGGTAAAGCCGATAATGAGCGCTAGCAAAGTCAGCGTTGCCGTTTGAATGACGCCAAGATCTTCGGAGGTTTCGGTGTCTTTAGTGCGGTAGCGGCTTAGTACTGCATTACCAAACCAAACAGACAAAGCAAAACACAGAAAAGAAATTCCAAAGACTAATACAGGATGGTTAAGAAAGTAAGAAATTTAAAAAGTTCCTGGATATAAGATATCTTTAGTCACGTTTTGAATATCACGATGACCTGTAAATGCCATAGTGATGTCTAATTCATTGTGAATGAGTTCGAGACATTTAGTGACGCCAGCTTCCCCTAACGCACCTAAGCCATATAGGAAGGGGCGACCAATCATTGTGCCGCGTGCGCCTAGTGCCCAAGCTTTCAAAACGTCCTGTCCTGATCGAATGCCGCCATCCATCCATACTTCGATATCTTTGCCTACCGCATCTACAATTCCAGGCAAGGCTTTGATGCTTGATATTGCGCCATCGAGTTGACGACCGCCATGGTTTGAAACAATCAGCGCATTGGCGCCAGAGTTAGCTGCAAGGCGCGCGTCTTCTTCGTCCAATATACCCTTAATGATGAGTTTTCCGCCCCAAAGTTTTTTGATCCACTCCACATCACCCCAGTTTAGGCCTGGATCAAATTGCTCTGCAGTCCATGAAGAAAGGGATGACATGTTGCCTACACCGGTGGCATGACCGACGATATTGCGGAAGGTTCTACGTGGCGTCATCGCCATGCCTAAGCACCAACGTGGCTTGGTAGCCATGTTGATCATGTTGGCAATGGTGAGTTTTGGAGGGGCTGACAAGCCATTTTTTAAATCTTTATGGCGTTGGCCCAAAATTTGTAAATCGAGAGTCAAAACTAGCGCTGAACAATTAGCCACTTTTGCGCGCTCAATCAGCCGCTCAATGAAGCCACGATCCTTCATGACGTAAAGCTGAAACCAAAATGGTTTAGTAGTACGCTCTGCAACATCCTCAATTGAGCAAATGCTCATAGTTGATAAACAGAAGGGAACCCCAAACTTTTCAGCAGCTTTAGCCGCCAGAATTTCTCCATCTGCATGTTGCATGCCTGTCAAACCAGTTGGTGCTAGCGCTACAGGCATTGCGACATCTTCGCCCACCATAGTTGCTTTAGTAGTGCGATTGGTCATATTGACGGCAACACGCTGACGTAATTTGATTTTTTGAAAATCAGATTCATTCGCGCGATAGGTGGACTCAGTCCAGGATCCAGAATCTGCATAGTCATAGAACATCTTGGGAGTGCGTTTTTGGTGGAGAACCCGCAGGTCCTCGATATTGGTGATGATTGGCACAGTGGATCCTTGTTTATTTAAGCTATATCTTAGCAATACCGAAGATTTGTTTCTACAATGCTAGGGTAACCCTATTAACGGCGTCCTGACTGGGCACCTATCGTCTACCGATTGCATGCCAAAACTTACTTTCGCTACTGCAGCATATTTATTGATCGCAACAGCCTTATGGGCTGGAAATGCTATTGTAGGGCGTCTACTAGTTGGCAGCGTCTCACCAATTACCTTGAGCGCAGTGCGTTGGACTTTGGCTGCCTTACTTTTGCTGCCTTTTGGTTGGCGTGTATTTAAACCAGAAAGCGCTTTATGGCAGAACAAGAAGCGTTTCTTATTGTTGGCTCTTTTTGGGGTGGGTAGTTATAACGTTCTCTTATACCTTGCCTTGCAAACCTCAACTGCGATCAACGTTACTTTGATTGGTGCCAGCATGCCGATTTGGATGTTATTTATCGGCGCGGTGTTTTATCAAACAAAGCCAAATCTGCTCCAGTTAATTGGTGCAATCATATCGCTTTTTGGGGTTGCGATTGTTCTCACAAGAGGGGAGCTCACCACATTACTTTCCATGCAGGTGGTGATCGGTGATTTGCTTATTATGCTGGCAACCATACTATGGGCCTTTTATAGTTGGATGTTGAGTCGTCCCGGGAAGAGCACTGAAAGGCAATGGCCATGGGCTGAGTTTTTGATGGCCCAGGTGTTGCTTGGCGTGTTGTGGACAGGACTTTTTGACGGTATTGAAATCGCCTCTGGGCATGCGTATCTTGATCTGAACCTTTGGACAGGTTCACTCATTTTGTTTGTTGCCATTGGCCCATCACTCATTTCCTACCGTTGCTGGGGATTGGGTGTAAATGGGGCGGGCCCAACGGTGGCTGCTTTCTTTGCAAACTTTATTCCACTGTTTACTGCCATTTTGTCTGCCGCTATGTTAGGTGAGCCTCCCCAATTGTTTCACGGGATAGCATTTGTGTTGATTGTGATTGGTATCTGGGTCTCCTCAAGTCAAAGACGATCTAACGGTACTTGATCTGTATCTAGGTAAAAAAGCCAAAAAAACAGTAAAGTAATTTCTTTTCTATCGAAGTCAGATCCATGGTTGATGTTTTGGTGATTGGCGGTGGTAATGCTGCCCTCTGTGCTGCCCTCATGGCGAGGGAAGCGGGCGCCAGCGTTTTACTTCTTGAAGCGGCTCCCAAAGTATGGCGCGGTGGAAATTCTTCGCACACTCGTAATATTCGTGCAATGCATGATGAGCCTCAAGACGTCATGCTTGAGTCCTATAGTGAAGAAGAATATTGGCAAGATGTATTGAAGGTAACTAGCGGCATTACAGATGAGTTTTTAGCAAGATTGGTGATACGCGCCTCTTCTCAATGTCGAGATTGGATGCGTCATCATGGCGTTCATTTTCAACCACCATTGTCGGGCACCCTCAATCTCTCACGGACTAATGCATTCTTTATGGGTGGCGGCAAAGCTTTGGTGAATGCCTACTATCGTAGTGCAGAAAACTTGGGTGTACAAATTCGTTATGAATCACCCGTCTCCTCAGTCGAACTTCATGATGGACAATTCATCGCTGCTTATGTTGGTGATGAGCGAATTGAAGCCAAGACTTGTGTTTTGGCTGCAGGTGGTTTTGAGTCTAATCGTGAGTGGCTGAAAGAGGCATGGGGCATCAATGAATACGGTGAATCTCCTGCGGATAATTTCTTAATTCGCGGTACTAGATATAACAACGGTGTCTTGCTAAAACAACTTATCTCTCTTGGAGCTGATTCGGTGAGTGATCCCACTCAAGCCCATATGGTTGCTGTAGATGCTCGGGCGCCTTTATATGATGGCGGCATCTGCACTCGGATTGATGCAGTTTCCTTTGGTATTGTGGTCAATAAAAATGCCCAACGGTTTTCGGATGAGGGTGAGGATTTTTGGCCCAAGCGCTATGCATTCTGGGGAAGGTTAGTTGCTAAGCAACCAGCTCAAATTGGGTACTCCATCATTGATTCCAAAGTATTAGGCCGCTTCATGCCTCCAGTATTTCCAGGAGAAAAGGCAAACACATTGGTTGAGTTGGCTGGTAAATTGGGATTAGATTCCAAGGCTCTCCAGGAGACCGTGAAGACTTATAACGCTGCTTGCAGAGTTGGCACATTCGACCACACCATCTTAGATGATTGTCATACCCAAGGTTTGGAGCCTGCTAAAACCCATTGGGCTTTACCGATAGATACAGGACCTTTTTATGGCTATACCCTTCGCCCTGGTGTGACGTTCACTTATCTAGGTCTGAAGACAGATGAAACTGCTGCTGTTCGCTTTGATGGCGTACCTAGTCCAAACCTATTTGTTGCTGGAGAGATGATGGCAGGCAATGTTTTGGGTAAAGGCTACGCAGCTGGTATAGGTATGGCAATTGGTACCGTCTTTGGCCGCATCGCTGGAACACAAGCTGCTAAAGCATTAAATAATCACTCTCTAAAGGCTGAACATGCAGCAACTTAATGCGCTGATACGAGAAGCAAGTGAATTGGCGATGGGAACACCAGAGTCAGAGGCAGATCGTATGCTTCAAATTTGCAACGCCTGTCGCTATTGTGAAGGATTCTGCGCGGTATTCCCTGCAATGACACGTCGTATTGAGTTCACACCAAGTGTTGTTCATTATTTGGCCAATCTATGTCACAACTGCGGCGCCTGCTTGCATGCTTGCCAATATGCCCCTCCACATGAGTTTGGAGTAAACATCCCTAGAGTTATGGCCCAGCTGCGCAAAGAAACTTATATGAATTTTGCGTGGCCCCGCATGATGGGTGAGCTATATAGAATAAATGGTGTAGCAGTAGCATTAAGCACCTCTGTTTCAGTGATGGCCTTTCTTTTCCTAGCACTTGCTTTGAACGGTAGATTTTTTGGCGCAGTTCTAGATGGCAACTTCTATGCTGTTTTTCCCCATAACACCCTTGTTTTGATCTTCGGTGCAGTCTTTGCTTATGCAATTTTAGCTATGGCAATTGGGCTTACTCATTTTTGGCGTGAGATTACTCCAGGCCAAGCTTCAGGCAATGCAGTTGCTGAAGCTGCGCATGATGTATTGACTCTCAAATATCTTGGGGGAGGGCATGGTGATGGTTGCAATAATGAAGATGATGCATTTTCACTATGGCGCAAACGTTTCCACCATTTCACTTTTTATGGATTCATGTTGTGCTTTGCATCAACCAGTGTCGCTACGATTTATCACTACCTCTTTAATTTGCATGCACCGTATGCGATCAATAGCCTTCCAGTAATACTTGGTACGCTTGGTGGATTAGGCTTGCTTATTGGGCCAACGGGCCTACTCTACTTAAATTATCGAAGAGATCCAGCTCATGGGGATCAATCGCAAAAGCCGATGGATAGGGCGTTTATCGTGCTGCTTTTATTAATTAGTATTTCTGGCCTTGGGTTATTGGCGTATCGAGATACAGTTTCAATGTCGATATGGCTGGTTGTTCATCTTGGCTTTGTGATGGGATTATTTTTGACGATGCCTTACGGTAAATTTGCACACGGCTTTTATAGGCTCGCTGCTCTTTTGAAGAACTCGATCGAAAAGCGTCAAAAAAACCATTTGCAATTTGGCGCAGATTAATACAGCGCTAGTAATAAAGCGGTATTAATTACCAACAACCAATAATTAAAAATAAAACAAGACAGAAGAAAGCAAAATGAGATTAATCACCTTTACTCGTAGCGGCTCCAATCATCCTGAGATTGGAGCCCGCTTGCCAAGCCCAGCTGGCGACCAAATTCTACCGTTTGCGGATGTTGCCAAGAAACTAGGAATTACAGACTTCCCAAGTGATATGAAGTCTTTCTTGCGCGCTGGTGGCATGGTGATGGAGCAAGCCAAATCTTGGGTAGCTAATTCAGGTAATCACTCATCTGTATTCATTAGCCCAGCAACGATTACCTACTTGCCACCGATTACCAACGCTGAAAAGTTTCTGTGCGTTGGAAAAAACTATCGCACTCACTTAGAAGAACTTAAGCGTACGAATTTGATTAAAGAAATTCCTCAAGAGCCAACGTCATTTATCAAGTTGAACTCCTGTTTGTCTGGTCATGAAGCAAAAGTAGTGCGCCCTAAGGGAATTACCCGTCTGGATTACGAGCCTGAGTTGGTATTTGTGATTGGTAAAAGAGCGTTGGGAGCAAAAAAGGCAGAGGCAATGGATTATGTTGCTGGCGTTACTATTTTGAATGACTTGACATGCCGTGACTTGCAATTACGTGAGGTGGCATCGGGCTCACGCTTTTGGACGGGTAAAAATATTCCTGGCTTTGGTCCTTTAGGTCCTGAGATTGTGACCATTGATGAAATTCCAGATGTGTATAACTTGTGGATGACCTGTTCTGTAAATGGGCAAGAGCGCATGCGCGTCAATACAGTAGATCAGATATGGAAGATCTCCGATATCTTGGAGCACTTCTCTCGATTTATTCCGATTGAGGCAGGGGACATGTTTTCTACAGGCGCGCCTGGAGGTGTTGCAGTCGGAAAAGAAAACGCTGAAGATTTATATCTGAAGCCTGGTGATGTAGTGGAGTGTGCAATTGATGGTATTTCTACTTTACGTACCACTATCGTTGAATAAAAAAATAATGAAGCGCAGTCTGCAATTGGTCTTAATCTTGCTATGTTGCTTATTCATCGTGCCATCCATTGCCAATGCAGGCGATGTTTATCCAACCAAGTCCATTAAGGTTATTGTGCCTTTTCCACCAGGGGGTGGAGCAGATACCTTAATTCGTTTGATTGCTCCTCCTGTTGGCGAGTTATGGAAACAACCTATCGTTATTGAAAATCGTCCAGGGGCAAGTGGTTTGATTGGTGCTGACTTAGTTGCACAATCTCCTGCAGATGGGTACACCTTATTAATGGGTTCTACTGCTGCTGTTACGGAAAAAAATGTTGCACAGTTTTCACCGGTTGCTTTAGTGTCTGCATCTCCTTATGTGGTCACTGTTAATCCGAATTTAAATATTAACTCTATTAAGGCTCTGATTGCTTATGCAAAGGCCAACCCAGGAAGGGTGAGATATGGTTCATCCGGCCCCGGCTCTGCATCTCACTTGGCTGGAGAATTATTTGCTTCGATGTCAGGCGTGACATTGCTACACGTACCATACAAAGGAACGGGGCAGGCTTTAACGGATTTATTGGCAGGGCATATTGATCTAATGTTTGCTCCTGCTCAAACAGTTATGCCGCAAATTGAATCTGGAAAATTATTAGCATTAGCGCAAACGGGTGCCAAGCGTTCAGAAGCATTACCTAATATTCCAACGGTTGCGGAGTCGGGTTTGCCTGGATATAGCGCGGTTGGTTGGTTTGGTTTATTTGCACCTGCGAATACCCCAAAAATGACGGTCCAAAAAATCAATCAGACAATGATGTTTGTCTTGGGGCAGGAGAGGGTGCGCAAGGCCATGCTGGAGCGGGGCAGTGACCCTGCTAGCGGTAGTGCTGAGGAATTTGCTGCTTTTTTACTCCTAGACCAGTCAAAATGGGCAAAATTGATCAAAGACAATAAGGTTGCAGTGCAATAAATACTTAAATCGGTATCATTTAGGGCTAATCACAGAAATCCCTAGGAAATTACTATGCCAGGCTTGCTTCCCAACGTTGACCCAGATGGTTTATTGGAGTTCTCAGTTGTTTATACCGACCGCTCTTTAAATCACATGTCAGAAGAGTTCAAACGCGTAATGGTCGATATCTCGAGCGTTTTGAAAGATGCTTACAACGCTAGCTCTGCAGTGATTGTTCCAGGTAGCGGTACTTTTGGTATGGAGGCAGTCGCCCGCCAATTTGCGAATAATGAAAAATGCTTAGTCTTGCGTAATGGTTGGTTTAGCTATCGCTGGACACAAATTTTTGATTTGGCAAACATCACTAAGGATGTCAATGTTATAAAAGGGCGCCAATTAGAAGACTCAGCTCAGGGCGTATTTGCTCCTGCCCCGATTGAAGAAGTGGTGGCATTCATCCAAAAAGAAAAGCCAGCGGTGGTATTTGCTCCGCACGTAGAAACTTCTGCCGGCATTATCCTTCCAGACAATTACCTCAAAGCAGTAGGTGAGGCAGTTCGATCTGTAAATGGCTTATTTGTGTTGGATTGCATTGCCTCTGGCGCAATGTGGGTTGATATGAAGGCATGTAATGTCGATGTATTGATTACTGCACCTCAAAAAGGTTGGAGTAGTTCTCCATGTTGTGCATTGATCGCCTTGAGTGATCGTGCACGTGAACGTATCGATGCAACTCAAAGTAGTAGCTTTTCGATGGACTTGAAAAAGTGGCTGCAGATTATGGAAGCATATGAAAAGGGTGGTCATGTGTATCACACCACCATGGCTACTGATGCTTTAAAGGTTTTGCGTAATGTGATGAAAGAGACCCAGTCTCTTGGTTTTGCAGCATTAAAAAAGCAGCAAGTAGAGTTGGGCACCAAAGTGCGCAACCTATTAGTTTCCAAGGGTTACAGCTCTGTGGCTGCTGAGGGCTTCCAAGCTCCGTGCGTAGTGGTCAGCTACACCAAGGATCCTGAAATTCAGTCTGGTAAGAAGTTTATTGCCCTGGGTATGCAGACTGCAGCAGGCGTTCCACTGCAATGTGATGAGAGACCAGACTTCCGCACTTTCCGTCTTGGATTATTTGGCCTTGAAAAACTAGCCCACATTGATCGCACCCTTGGTCATCTTGAAGCTGCTTTAGAGAAAATTACTGAGACTGAAGCGCAGCCTGCATAGTCAACTCAAGATATTCAGCACTTAAAATAAAGGCCATCAAATGATGGCCTTTATTACATCTAGAAAAATATCATCAAAAGTTATTAAGAACATCATCTAGCTAAAGGATTAGGAGTGGCTTCACCTATCTTATGAAGCGTGTTGTTATCTACATGATGAAATAACTCAACCTGATCTTTAATCTTCAAAACCGTATCTTGCTCATATGACCAAGTCCCATCAGCATTCATTAAAACCTGTATACGGAACTCCACCGTTCTGAAGGCGTAATCTAAGAAAGGGTTCGATGAAATTCCTGCATGACGATCATCTTCTTTAGCGTATAACTCAAATTGTTTAGCATCTGCAGCAGCATTGCCGCTTGCCATCGTAATCATTCCTCGAGGAATGGTAAGTGTATGAATAAGGTTGCCAGTAGCTGGTTCCCATAGCCAATATCCAACTTGATCGTGATAGGTCTTAACTTGATCCGGTTTGGTAATGTGGGCGTGATATCGAAGACCATAAAATAGCTGCGGACCATTGGTTTGTGGATCAATCGGTTGCAGTTCAATATGTTCTACATAGGCTTGTTTCTTGGGGCCCTCAGCCTTCGGTTTGACATCTAAGCCGCGAATTCCTTCCCAGATTCCAGCCATACCAGTCAGAGGTCCGAGCTGCTCTAGAGTATTTACTGAATAGCCCTGGGGTTCAGTAAAGATGTCATCTGGAAAATTACTCATGTACTGCCCTTTTTAAACAGAAGTATTAATGTCAAATTTTTGAGTATTATTAAATTATCCACAATTTTTATTGGAGAATTACATGATTTCTCGTATCACGCGCTTGAGCCTAGCATCTCTTATTTCAGTAGCTATCGGACTTGCCCCGATTTCTGTGATGGCTGCTGATCCAGCACCAGCTAATTCTCCTGCTGCAGCCCCAGTAGCCGCTCCAGCTGCTACTCCCGCTGAAAAAAAAGCAAAGAAAAAAGCAAAGAAAGAAAAGAAGGCTGAGAAAAAGGCGAAAAAGAAATCTAAAAAGAAATCCAAACCAACAGAGGCCGCAGCTCAGTAAGACACAAAATCAATCCCTCTTAGTTGAGGGGTTCGGTACCGTCAAAGTCACTAGATCTTTTAGGGTCTTGTGACTTTTTTGTTTGGGTGTCATATCGAACCAGTAACCACATTGCCGCTATTACTAAAGTCATTCCACTGATTTGTATCCACGTAATAGGTTCAGCCAAGATAAAGTACCCCATGAAGATGGTAGAGACGGGACCTAGTATTCCGGCCTGCGCTACTAATGGTGAGCCAATTCGATTGATGGCAATCATGATGAGCAGCATAGGAATGACAGTGCAAAGGCTTGCATTTAGTAGGCTAAACCAATAGATCTCTGGTAGCTGCTCGAAAATAGCTAGCGGATTCAGAATGGTTGACTGAGCAATGCTAAAGAAGGCTGAAGCTGAGCTGGCGTAGACAACTAGACGAACGCTACCAATGCGGCTGACCATTTCACCAGCACCAATCATGTAAGCGGCATAGGAACAGGCGCTAAAAAATACGAGGACCATACCGAACCAGGCACCGATTCCAGTGGAGCTAGCATCTTGAACAAAGACGATAAAGACACCTGCATAGCCTACTACTAATGCGTACCACTGAAGGCGAGAAACAGATTTTTTTAAAACGAAATAGGAGATTAATAAAACAATCGTTGGTGTAAGGTAGAGAACGATTCTTTCTAGGCCAACCGAGATGTATTGCAGTCCCAAGAAGTCAATATAGCTCGATAAAAAATAACCTAAGAATCCTAGGAAAAATAATTTAGTGCGATCAGCCCAAGTAATTGGAATCATTTTCTTGCGATGAGATTCCCACCAGAAGATCCCCCAGAATAAGGGGAGAGCCATCAACATACGTAAGGCTAAAAGTGTTTCTGCATTCGCACCATACTCAAAAGCGAGCTTTACTAGAATCGCTTTTCCTGAAAAAAGTATCGAGCCAATCCCGGCCATCAAAATGCCATAGAGGTAATGTCGATGATGGTGTGCTGCGCTTGCTGAATGCATCACTATTTATAACAGTTTATTTAGCAGAGATCGCATCTCTAAAATAGTTTCAGAGGGCGTAAGACCAATCGGACCAATACCCTTGGTAACCAAGCTATCTGCTGCACTGGCGTGTAACTCCACCGCGATTCCAGTGGCTTGCCAGAGATCTAGGTTGTGCTGGATTCCTTGAGCAGCGATAGCGGCAATACTCCCTGTCAGAACGTCACCCATTCCGCCAGTACCCATTCCAGGATTTCCGGCTAGGCATTTAACCGGTGAATGTTGCGGGGAGGCAATCAAAGTATGCTGGCCTTTAAGAACCACAATGGATTGTGTTAACTCAACTAATTGTTGGAGAGATCCCTCACGATCAGACTGAACCATTTCTGTAGTGGTCTTTAACAGTTTGGCTGCTTCACCAGGGTGGGGAGTAATTACCGTGAGTTCTGGAAAGCGGCTATTTCGTTTCCTCAAGTATGCCAATAGCTCATCAGACTCACTAATGAGATTGAGAGCATCCGCATCAATGACTAATGGAATTGTTGCAGTACTTAGCACTTCGTAAAGGTACTGAGATGCTAGTTCAGAATTACCAAGGCCGGGTCCAATGGCGATGACATCAGGCTGAGTTACCTTTAAATTTTCTTGGGGATTTGAGGATGCAAGATGAATCATGAGCTCAGGCTGATTATCATCCGCACGTGCTGAGGCGGGATCGAGCATTTCTAAGATCGTCCAACCTGCACCTAAATGTAGGCAAGCATTACCTGCCAAAAGTAGGGCACCAGCCATTCCAGGTGCGCCACCAATCAAAACGACTTTACCCGCATTGCCTTTGTGCTCTGCGGGTTTACGTCTTAAGTGTGTAGCAAGTGAAAGGGTATTGAGTTGAGTAAGGGAGGGCATAAAGACAGTATCGTACTAATTTAATCTGCCACTCTTGCACCCTGAATATTATGGCGCTTCATGGCCTCAGCTATAAATCCAGATTGTTTCAGCTCAGTAATGATATTACTTAAATAGGCGGTAGTAATTTCATAATTGGCTCTAGCTTTTGGAATGCCGATTGCTTGATTAATTACCATAAAGCGTCCAGGCAGCATGCGTAATCCTTTATAGCGCATTGCATCGCTCTCTAGCTGTTGCTTAACACCTGCTGCAATATTACCTTTGCCAGACATAAAGTCATCGACCACAGCTTGTGAGCTAGCAGTACGCAAGAGGCTGGCGTTCTTAATCTCCCTGGTAAGGTAAAGATCATAAGCACTTCCTTTGCCAACCACAATTTCATTGCCGGTAATATCAACCTCTTCATTAGTCTTAAATGGAGAAGAAGCCTTGACCATATAAGCGCCCTCGATTTGAATATAGGCTGGTGTGTAGCTAATGTCTGCACCCCGAACTGGATCAATTGCTACAAATACAAGGTCAATATTTCCATCCTTAACCGCATCGACTGTTGTGCCTGCTGTTTTAAATGGAATTAGCTCTACTGGTAAAGCGACGCGTTTACCAATCTCATTGGCGATATCAATCGTGACGCCTTGTAATTTTTTTGAGCTTAGATCTTCATTGGCTAGAATGGGGTTTCCTAAATTAATGCCAACACGCAGAGTGCCAGTTGGCGCAAAAGAGGAGAGCGAGAAAGAATCGAGTTTTTTCATGGTAATAATTGATTGGCTAATAGCTAGCGAGGAGAAACACAAAAGTACCAGATAAATGACCCAGGAAAGTATTAGTTTCATCGAACTGTGGAGATAAAAAAACCGCGGCGGACCGCGGTTTTATAGGTAAAAGAAGAAATTACTTCTTTGCATCAGCTGCGGGAGCTGCTGCTGGTGCTGCAGGAGCTGCTGCCGGCGCATCCTTCTTGGCTTCTTCCATATGAGCAGCTTCTGCGCCATGTTTTTCACCACCCATATCAATGTTGCCATCACCTTTGAGGAGTAAATAGGCTGTGGCACCTACTAATACTAGTACCATGATGATGATTGAACGGTTGCTCATTGCTTTTCCTTCGATTTGGTTGAAATTACAATAATATTAACTCGGGATGGGTGCTGGGTAAATCCCAACAATCCCTACAACCCCATATCTTGTCTAAACTAGGTGTTAACACTAATTTTGGGTACGAGTTAAGATGATCAGATATATCAGGAAGGTGGCGATATGAGCCCTAAGCTCCCCGTTCATAATTCACAGACGATCACCCAATTTTTAAATCTTCATCCCAATCAAATATCTGAAGAAGACTCTGACGAGTCTTATAAATTTGCTTTTGATGACGAAGCTTTTTTAGCTCGTAGAGAAACTATGGGCATTCGCTTTGAATTAGAGTTGCTCAAACCTGAGGTGCTTCTTAAAGAAAATGGCATCGAACATACGATTACAGTATTTGGTTCCACTCGCTTTATAAGTCATGCGCAGGCATTAGAGCTTGAGCGAAATGCGAATACTCCAGACGAAGTAGCTGCAGCTAAGAAAGCAGTCTTGCACAGCCAATATTACGAATCCGCTCGAGAGTTTGGCGCATTGGTGGCTCATTACAACTCAACGCAGAAACAAAACTCTAATAAGCTGCATATTTGTACAGGTGGTGGACCTGGAATTATGGAGGCAGCTAATCGTGGAGCCTTTGAAGCAGGTGATAAAACAATAGGTTTTAATATTAGCCTTCCTAGAGAGCAGCATCCCAATCAGTTCATTACCCAGGGACTCAGCTTTCGCTTTCATTACTTTGCGCTACGTAAGATGCATTTCATGTTACGAGCCAGGGCAATAGTGGCATATCCAGGGGGCTTTGGATCGTTTGATGAGTTATTCGAAGTTCTCACTCTGATCCAGACCAAAAAAGTCGTTCCAATTCCGGTGATATTAGTCGGTAAAGATTATTGGAGCGAGATGGTCAACTTCAGGCAGATGGTTGAGTTTGGTGTGATTGATCAAGAAGATATGCATAGTATTCACTTTTCAGAGACAGCCCGAGATGCTTGGCGAGTGATTACAAATTGGTATCAGTTGGGCTAAACATAAGAGCCCCTGTAAAATATATCCTATGACTCCATCGCACTCTGACCTCGCCACCACCCTTGATCTCCCAGGTTATCTACTGGGAGGAGTCATGCTCGTAATCATCTTAGTTTTTCATGGTGTAATGTTGTTGCAGATTGCCAAGCGTTATGAAGTAAAAACCTTTTTATATTTAACGGAGAAGAAATATTCTGCTGTCGCCTTCCGTTTTTATATTAGCGTTTTCTATTTGTTCTTGACGCATATCGCTGAAATTCTGATCTGGGGTCTAGCGCTATACGCTTTCAAATTGCTACCTGAATTAGGTGAAAGTATTTTATTTAGCGGCAGCACATACACTGCAATGGGTTTTATGGAAGATATTCTTCCATATGGCTGGAAAATGTTGGCAGTCATCATAGCCTTCTCAGGAATGTTTGCTTTTGCGTGGACTGCGTCAGTCATGATCTCAATGACTAAAAATTTCCGTCAAGCCTATACCAAGCTTCACATGAGAAAACTCAATCTCTCATCTGACATCATTGATCGCTTTGAGTAATGCATGAGTAAAAATTGGGATGCCATCATTGTTGGTGGCGGCGCGGCAGGACTATTTTGCGCTGGTGTAGCGGGGCACTTAGGTAAGAAAGTATTAGTCCTTGATCATGCAGAAGTATTGGGCGAGAAGATTCGTATTAGTGGTGGCGGTCGATGCAATTTTACTAATTTGCATAGCAGTCCAGCTAATTTCTTATCGCTTAATCCACATTTTGTGAAAAGTGCCTTAGCCAGATACCCATCGAGTGAATTTATTAAGCTCGTTACTGCCTATGGAATTAACTACCACGAAAAACACCAGGGTCAGTTGTTCTGTGATGATTCTGCTAAGGAGATTATTGAGATGCTCTTTGCAGAATGCACCAAAGGTAAGGTCAGCATTCGATATCCAGTGAGTATCCAGTCGATTACGCAAGATGGTGATCGATGGTCTATTCAAACTAACGCTGGCACTGAAAATTCTAAATCCATAGTCATGGCTACAGGTGGTTTACCAGTGCCAGCGATTGGTGCTACCGCTTATTCACTGGATGTGGCTAAGCAATTTGGATTAAATGTGGTTGACCCAAGACCTGCATTAGTGCCTCTTTCATTTACTGCAGATAATTTTGGGGATCTTAGTGAGTTAGCTGGTCTTAGTGTCTCCGTCAGAATTGCTTCTGGTTCTAAAGGACATCGGTATGGTGCTTGTAGGTTTAATGAAGATCTTTTACTTACCCATAAGGGGCTTTCTGGCCCTGCGGTTTTGCAAGCCAGTAGCTATTGGGAGGAGGGTGAGCCGATTCATATTGATTGGCTTGGTGCTATAGAGCGTCCCGGTGGATTTAACTGTGACACACTTTTTAATAATGAAGAGAATCGTTTAAAGCTGACTGAAACTATTCTGGCATCAGTTCTCCCACAACGCTTGGCTAAATCTTTTGCGGAGCAGCGCAAATTAATAGGTCGTAAATGGGCAGAGGTATCTAAAAAAGATCGTCAGGCTCTAAAAGAATTCATCACCAACTGGACAGTAAAGCCTGCAGGCACCCTAGGTTGGAAAAAAGCTGAGGTGATGTTGGGCGGGGTCGATACCAAGGAGCTGGATGGTCAAACTATGATGTCACGCAAGCACCCAGGGTTATTTTTTATCGGTGAATGTGTGGATGTCACTGGCCATCTCGGCGGACATAACTTCCAGTGGGCTTGGGCAAGCGGATTTGCTTGTGCACAATCTCTATGAATTTCTTATCAAGCTTAGTCTTACTTAGACTCTTTCTTCTTTTCTCTTGATCGGATATTTAGAAGTTCAACCGATAGTGAAAAAGCCATGGCTACATAAACATAACCCTTGGGGATATGAACTCCCATACCCTCTGCAATCAGCACTACACCTACAACTGTTAGAAAAGATAGAGCTAGTACTTTGATGGAGGGGTGGCGGTGAACAAAATCACCAATAGGCTTTGCAGCAATCAGCATGATGAGTACGGAAGCTAGAACTGCTGCAATCATGACGCTAATTTGGTCGACCATACCTACCGCAGTAATCACGCTATCTAGTGAGAAGATGATATCCAGCAGGCCAATTTGTAAAACAGAACCAAGAAACAATGTCATCATTGACTTGCTATTATTTTGATCCTTTGCATTGCCGATTTCTTCACCATGTTCACCTATTTCAACCTCAACATAAATCTCTTTTGAGGCTTTCCAGATTAAGAAGAAGCCGCCGAGAAGTAAGATGAGATCTCTACCGCTAATCGATTGTTCCGCAATCGTAAATAGAGGAGCAGTTAAGCCCATGACCCATGAGAGGCTAAGCAATAAGAGAATACGAGTGACTAAAGCAAAGATCAGGCCAAAGCGACGGACTTTCTCCCGAATCTCAATAGGGAGCCTGTTGGCGATCACGCTAATAAAGATGATGTTATCGATGCCCAGAATAATTTCTAAAGCAGAGAGGGTTAGAAAGGCGATCCAAGCATTCGGGTCGCTGACGAGCTGCATCAGGCTTTCGATCATTTTTTACTTTGCTAAAATATCTATTATTAGAGTTTAGCGAATAACATCAAACTCATTTTTTAACTCAATGACCACGTCATTAGTTGGGTTGATTTCTCATCCAGTCAGCAGTGCTAAAGAGTGATTCCTCCAGCTGTTTGGCGATATTGCCATCAATGTTGCACTCTTCCAATGCCTGATACATGCAGGCAAGCCATTGATTGCGTTCTTTGAGACCAATCTTAAAAGGCAGGTGCCTTGCTCTTAGCATAGGGTGACCATACTTGGGAGAATAGATATCAGGACCGCCCATCCATCCTGTGAGGAAGAATTTGAGTTTTTCTCTGGAGTTTGAAAGATCTTCTGGATGCATGGCTCGGAGATCCTGAAAACTGGGCTCTAGGTCCATCAGATCATAAAAACGATCTACCAAGGTGTCAATTTGGTCTACGCCGCCTATAAGCTCATAAATGGATGATTTTTTACTCACATTGTCATTTTAATAGGGTAAATTCAGAAAATTGGCAGTTCCTTCATTTCGGTATAGAGTTAATACCTAAATCTTATTAACCCTTGTTATAGGAGCGTAAAAATGGATGCAAAAGAACTTCAAAAATGGCAACGTGAAAAAGCAAAAGAATTATTCGATTACTCGCATACTTTGCTGGATGCTGCAAAAAAATTAAGCGAGCATCATTTAGCTGAAGTTGAATGGGGCATGAAAAATGCACTCGATAGCGCTAAGTCAGCAGCTAAAAATGATCTGGGTAAATTAAAAGATCTACAAGAAGAGGCGACTAAAGAAACTGCAAAACGTGCGGCTGCATACCAAAAGAAGGTGAAAGCAGTTTTAAAGCAGCTCGGTGATGGTGCCGCTGATGAAACTGAGAAGCATCTTGAAAAGGTTCGTGGCTCTTTGGTAGCATGGCTTGAGGACGCTGAAAATAAAATGCCATCTCATGCTGACAAGTTATCAAAGGTAGTTCATGAAATGTCAACAACAGGGCAAAACATGTTTAAAGAAGGGCGCCGCATTGTCAATCAAGTAGCTGAGACTGCGGAAAAGAATCTTGATGATTTGGTTAAAAAATCCTCTTCATCTAAAAACAAAGCTGAGTAAGGTTCTTAGTAGAATACGGTAAAGCTGAAGACCGCCTCATTTATGGGGCGGTTTTTCATTTCCAGCCTTGTAACCATAGCTCGCTATTGGTCAGGTCTCGCCAAGCGATCTGTGAAGTCTTCTTGGAGTAGACCGCTTCAATCTCAACAAATTCTATTTTTTCATTTGGAGCCTCAGGCAGGATGACCTTGCTGACCAAAAAATGCTTTTGCTTGGCAATAGGCTTGACCGCCGTCCACTTAGTCAGTAACAATTTTTTAGGACTTAATCGGTTCATAAGTATCAGATAAATAGATCGGCCAGTTTTTTATAAAGCCGTGCACTGAAACTCTTGACCCTTTGTCAGCAGGTAACCAGAGGATGGTGTAAACACCGTCTTCGATTGATCAGTTTGACCTGAGCATTTTTCATCAAAGTAGCTTTGAGCACCCAAACTACCGCAATAATCCAGTGCTGCTCCCTTAAATTCCATTTGAGCCTTTCGAAGAACCATCTGAATCTTTAATTCGGAGGAGGATTTACAGCTCCAAGTGGTATATACCTCTTGTCCACACGCGCTAAGCCAAAGAAGGTTCGTAAAGTAGATGGCTACACGAATTAGGCGAGGTATTTTCACGGGGTTCACCACTAGAGGATAGTGATATTTCCAATATTCTGCCTAGGAACGGCGTTTGGCATTAATATTTACGGCAGATTGTTTACTTACAACGCAAAAGTAATGGTTTGGTATTTAGAATAAAACGGTATTCAGAACAAAAATATTAAAGGAGACGCTGTGGATACAAATCGGAGAGATGCGCTTAAATTGGGTGCATCCGCTGCTATGAGCAGCATGTTTATTTCAAATGCAATGGCTGCGCCAGATGGTCAGCCGCCAATTGTGGTGGAGCCATTGACAGGTAAAGCAGGCTTTCGTATCGCTAATTATTTACCGAAGATGGGTGCGACTTCTAGATTGGGCTTGGTAACGAATGATGGCATGATCATCGATATACCTGCTGAAGCTGCTCGTCAAAAACTGCAACTGTCCTTTGACCCAACATCGATGATTTCTTTAGCAGGCTCAGGCAATAAAGGTCTAGCTGAATTAGCTGCTTTATTTAAAGGCCGTGGTAATAATTTGACTAATGTAAATCAAGTTGTTTTACTATCGCCCATTCCTAAACCACAGAGCAATATTTATTGTGTGGGCTGGAACTATTTAGACCATTTTGAAGAGGGTCTCAAGCACCGTGCAGATACAGCCGTGAAGGAGTATCCAAAAGTTCCAGTGCTGTTTACTAAGGGCACGCAAACCATGAATGGCCCGTTCGATAGCATTCCTTATGATGCCGGCATTTCCACCATGATTGATTGGGAGGCTGAGCTAGCAGTGGTGATTGGTAAAAAGGGCAAGAATATCTCCGAAGACAATGCGATGGATTATGTCTTTGGCTATTCTGCATACAACGACACTACAGCGCGTGATATTCAGCAAAAACGTCAGTCCGGTCAATGGTTTAAAGGCAAGAGCTTAGATGGTCACGGCCCGATGGGTCCCTGGGTGGTTACTGCAGGTGGCGTCAATTTGGATGACACTCGCATTATTTGCCGCGTGAATGGTGTTGAAAAGCAAAACGCTAGTTACAAGCAAATGTATTTCAAGATCCCAGCAATTATTGCTGAGCTATCGCGTGGCTTAACATTACTGCCTGGTGACATTATTGCAACTGGTACGCCTTCCGGTGTTGGTGCGGGCAGAACTCCGCAAGAGTTTATGAAGCCAGGTGATGTTATGGAAACCAACATCACTGGCATCGGTATCATTCGCAATAAGATAGTCTAAGTATGCTTAAGCAAGCTCATTGATAGGTCTCTGAAGACAATAGCAAGGACGTTAGTATCGTTTTATAGAACCCAAAAGTGATGGGTTCCGTCCTTGCCTAGTTGTTCTACTAAACCAAATTCCCAATCTAAGTACGCTTGCATTGCAGTGGGATCTACGCTAGTGCCTTCATAAGGACGTTTATAGCGATCCAATGGAGGGGAAGCTAAATGGCTTGGGCCTTTCTCTAAATCTAATCTTGCTTTTACCCAAGCTGCATTTCCACCTTCCAGAACGAGTACTTCAGCTTTAGTAAGCTCTTGTAGTTCCTGTGCAGCAAAAAGGCTTAATTCAGTTGGAGAGCTAGTAATTACATAGCGATCCATCTGAGGAATTTTCTTAAGCGCATCAGTAAGTTCTGACCGTAAGACATACCAGCTACCAGGAATATGTCCTTTGACGTAGTTAGCATGTGTGCTGAAATCAATCGCAATCGTGTTGCTATCGGTTTTCAGCCAATTTGAAACTGTCTGCGCATCTACATTCTCAATTGTTGGCAGGGTAGGTAGGGGTGCCTTCCAAATATCTTTTTCCGTGAGGTCTGAGTTGTTGATTTCGTCGAGAACGTAAACATCCCAAGCCATTTGTGCCAACCATGATGCTGGCATATTGGCACGCACGCTGCCGCCACTAGGGTCAACTAAAACAATGCGAGCACCACGAACAGGAGCAACCATTTCTGTTTCTTGAACTAGTTGTCCGCCAGGTACTGATCTAAAGCCAGGAAGATGGCCTGCTTCATATTCTTCTGGAGTGCGAGTATCAAAAAAGTAGGTGGTACGTTCCGTTTGCTTCTTCCACATCTGAACATCATCAAGGTTAGCGCGCTTTACGCCAGCTCGATCAGCAACACTGCGAGCGCGCTGGGCAGCATCATGCTTGGTGGTCTCGCTCACTTCCTGGAATTTTCTACTCTGACCTTTATCTAGATCCTGGCCTGCTAGAGTCCAGCCAATGGTGCCATTACGTAGGGCATTCACTTCATTAGGAATACCAGCATTAATGAGTGACTGTGTGCCAATGATGCTGCGAGTTCTTCCAGCACAGTTCACGATAATTTTTGTTCTAGGGTTAGGTGCTAACTCAGGGAGACGGAGGACAAGTTCTGCGCCAGGGACGCTAATGCCGGTGGGAATGCTCATGGTGTTGTATTCATCAAAGCGACGAACATCCACCACAAGGACATCTTCTTTATTATCGATTAATTGCTTAACTTCTTGCGCTGATAAAGAGGGGGTGTGACGTTTGGATTCCACGTATTCACCAAAGGATTTACTAGGAACATTGACGTCTTTGAATAATTCACCACCAGCAGCTTTCCAGCCTTGAACACCACCCTCAAAAACAGACACATCGGTGTAGCCAAGATTCATTAAGCGTTGTGCAGCTAAGTGCGCAAATCCTTCGCCATCATCTAGGGTAACGATGGGAACATTCTTCTTGGGCAATTTCGTGAAAGCGTCGATCTCTACTCTAGAAAGCGGCAGATTTGCAGCAAAAAGAGGATGTTCTTGCGCATGAGGATCTTCCTCACGCACATCTAAAAATGCAATTTCCTCCTTGTTAAGAAGTTTATTGCGTACAAAGGAATAATTTTTAGCCTGAATGGACATGCTGTCTCTCTACTTTTGATGGAGCTATTATCTTTTAATCTGCTATTGCGCTGATTTTTGGGTGATCAGGGCGCCTAATTAGGCAAAAGATAGGCGATAAAGGCAATTTTTGCGGGATTTTGGCCCTTTTGGGGCAATTTTGGGTCGATTTCAGGTCGATTTCAGATCAATGGGTCATTTTGGATTAACCTGCAAATATAAGAGTTATCCCTGATTTAGGGGGCGATTTTCTATGCTTTTTATGGGGATATACTGATTTCGCTGTCAGGAAAACACTCATTTGTTAATAGGAGACGAGATGTCACAACACGATACATTGTTGGCTGCTTTTGAAGCATACAAAGCTGAAAACGAAAAATTTATTGAAAAAGGTATTAAGGCATCTGCTGCTCGCGCACGTAAGGCCTTACAAGAAATTGCTGGTGCTTGTAAAGAGCGCCGTAAAGAAATTACTGCCACTAAAGAGGCGATGGAAGCTAAGAAGTAATCCTCACTTCAGGCCGATCAAAAAGCCTAGCTTAAAAAAGCTAGGCTTTTTTAAGCTAGGCTTTTTTGTTTGTATCGCTTCAGGACAATGCAGTGCAATAGGCAAGTTAGATTGCGACACTGAATAGCGTCAACTTCATTGCCTTGCTGCGAATGGGTACTAATGATTGATACTCAGGACTATTGGCCCATGTATGAACATCTTGTGCGGTTGGAAACTCTAGTTCGACAAAGTTTCTGAAGGGTGCGCAGCCTAATTCATTCCAAAATAGTTCGGTAACTGATCCTCGATTTTTAATAGAGCCCTGATAAAGCTCAACTGTTTGGCTGACCTGCGAGCGGTATTGCTCAAAAGCATTTTGATCTGTTAATTCCATTAACCCAATTACTTTGACCATCATGTCTCCTTCTAAGGATTGCTAGATGCTAAGAGTGTATATCCACGCTATAGTTGAGGCATGAATACTGAGCAATTTTTGCATTTACTTCAACAGGATGGATTTCCTGAGCCAGTAGAGGTTCAACAAATCCCTAATGGCGGTCTTGGTGTTCACGAGCATCCCTTTGAAGTGAGGGCTTTAGTGATCGAGGGCAGTATTAACATCGTGACTAACAACTCATGTAAGACCTACCAGGCGGGTGAAATTTTTCAGTTGAGCTTGAAGCAGCCTCATTCTGAATCTTATGGATCTGAGGGTGTGAAATATCTCGCCTCCAGAAAATAATAAAAGCTATTTAGATATTAGGAGCAATATGAAGATCGGATTTATTGGCTTAGGCAATATGGGCCTACCAATGGCTCTCAATTTATTAAAAGCAGGGCATCAAGTAACTGGCTTTGATTTAGTTAAGGGTCAGCTAGATGTATTTGCTGCAGCGGGTGGAGCCATTGCGGATAATGCAAACGCAACAGCAAAAGATGCTGATGTGTTGATTACGATGTTGCCCGCCTCACTTCATGTGGAAGCTTTGTATCTTGGCGATGCTGGTCTATTGGCTCATGCCAATCCTAAAACGCTGCTAATTGATTGTTCAACCATTTCACCCAAGGTAGCACAAGCGGTGGCTAGCGCTGCCAAAGCCAAGGGCTTTGCCATGATTGATGCCCCGGTTTCTGGTGGCACGGCCGGTGCACAAGCCGGCACATTAACGTTTATGGTTGGTGGTGAGGCTGAAGCTGTTGAGTGTGCTCGGATAGTTTTAGAAAAGATGGGCAAGAACATCTTTCATGCAGGGGCTAGTGGAGCAGGGCAAACGGTTAAAGTCTGTAACAACATGATGTTAGGTATTCAGATGCTGGGTACGAGTGAAGCGCTTCGCCTTGGGATTGCCAATGGCCTAGATCCTAAAGTACTCTCAGACATCATGTCTAAGAGCTCGGGTCGTAATTGGGCTTTGGAGCTGTATAACCCCTGTCCAGGCGTCATGGATAACGTCCCCTCCTCAAAAGGTTACGCTGGCGGTTTCGGTGTAGATCTCATGCTCAAAGATTTAGGTTTAGCAGTGGAGAATGCAGAAAATCTAGACGCTAGTATTCCACTGGGGAAATTGGCGCAAGCACTTTATGAGACCCACAGCAAAGCGGGCAATGGTCAGCTAGATTTCTCTAGCGTATTTAATCTCAAGAAATAAGTACCTTAACGATTAAAGCTTCTTTTGGGCGGGCTACTGCGTTTAGCAGCAGTCTTCTTCGCTGGAGCGCTACCTGCGCCAGCGGGTCTTGGTTTTCTGGATTGCTGGTGCTGTTGGCTGCGTAGCTGAATTGGCTGTGCCACAGCATTGGGATCTGGCTCAAAACCTGCGATCACTTCTTGAGGAAGCTTTTGCTTAATGAGTTTTTCAATATCTTTCAACATTTGATGCTCATCAATACAGACTAAGGAGACAGCTACTCCATTAGAGCCAGCGCGGCCAGTACGTCCAATACGATGCACGTAGTCTTCAGAGACATTAGGAAGGTCGTAGTTCACTACATGAGGTAGTTGATCAATATCAATACCACGTGCGGCAATATCGGTGGCAACTAAGGCAGTTAATTTACCCGCTTTAAAATCAGCTAATGCTTTGGTGCGAGCAGTTTGGCTTTTATTGCCATGAATAGCCATGCTAGTGATACCATCTTTTTCAAGTTGAGTAACTAACTTGTTGGCACCATGCTTGGTACGCGTAAAGACGAGTACTTGCTTCCAGTTATTGCTCTGAATGAGATGCGCTAAGAGTGGATGTTTCTTCGCTCTATCAACCGGATGAATCAACTGGGCAATAGCCTCATTGGCGCTATTACTACGAGCTACTTCAATCAACTCAGGGGCATTTAATAAGCCATCTGCTAATGCTTTGATTTCAGCAGAAAAGGTTGCTGAAAACAAAAGGTTCTGACGTTTCTTTGGAAGTGCCGCTAAGATTTTTTTGATATCACGCAAAAAGCCCATATCGAGCATACGGTCTGCTTCATCAAGTACTAAGATTTCGATATCACTGAGAGAGACACATTTTTGCGCCATTAAATCTAACAATCGACCTGGTGTCGCAACCAGAATATCTAATCCACCAGCAATCGCTTTAATTTGTGGATTGGCGCCAACACCACCAAAGATCACTGTGGACTTTAAGCCCGTGTACTTGCCATAGGTTTGGACTGATTCTTGTACCTGAGCAGCAAGCTCTCGTGTCGGTGTCAGAATTAACACACGTAGCAAACGTTTGCCTGAACTTGCTTTAGTAGAGCTTAGGCGCTGCAGAATCGGCAATGTAAAGCCAGCAGTTTTACCTGTGCCAGTTTGTGCTGCTGCTAAAAGGTCGCCGCCCTTAAGAACAGCAGGAATGGATTTTGCTTGAATAGGGGTGGGGCTGGTATAGCCTTCTTCTGCAATAGCGCGAAGAAGGGGTTCTGATAAACCAAGATCTGTAAATAACATAGGGGCCAATAACGTATTGACCCGTATTCAACGTACTTAAAAATCGACTATCCCGGTCAATGGGGTGAGCTGCCACGCAAGTGCGTTTGCAGTAAGAAGTTCTATTTTAAGTCATCCCTCAGATATCTTGGGGAATTAGTGAATTACGCAGGATTCCACAGATTTGGTACGACTTTATTGGCGTATCCAGATACGAATGATTTCTCGGCCCCAGTGGCGGGATCAAACACTGTGCGATGAATACGCCCAATATTGCCGCCATAGACATGAATGCTGATAGAAGTCTTATCGCTCAGACTGTTCTCCACTACATGAATATCATGCGTATCTGGCGATACGGTATCCACGTGTCCAGGGTGACTAACGCAGGCCTCACCAGCTTTAAAGCTGCCATCTGACTGGCGATAGTAGGGCGTGCCAGTTTCTTGACCACGTAACTGGCCAATCATTCCCCAGACTGTGTGATTGTGGAGTGGCGTTTTTTGACCCGGCTCCCACACAAAACTCACAACTGAAAATCGATCTAATGGATCGGCATATAGTAGATATTGCTGATAGTATTGTGGATGAGGTTTAGTAAATTCTTCGGGCAACCAATCGTCTACCGTAATCAGTTTCTCCAACATTTTTTTGCCGTGAGAAAAAATAATCTCTTCGCTGGGTTGCTTCTCAAGTAGGGTACTGAGATCTTTAACAAAGCTCAGTAGTTTTCCATCAGACATATTGCGCTCCATTAGCAATATTACTCAGCAAGAAATAATCCATCAGGCCAAGCCTTAGGTTTCAGGGTATTAGTGTCTACACAGACGATATGTAATACAGCACTGGCAATGACCTGCAGCTCTTCGCTGTCGGGGAGTTTGCGTTGTGCAGTCTGCTTAACTGAAACTTGCGCACGGCCACGGTGTTCAATCACTTGATCGATATACAGAATATCATCTAGGCGACCTGGCTTATAGAAGTTCAAAGTGAGCTCGCGCACAGGCATCACAATATTTAATTCGTCGACGAGTTTGGTGGGGCTTAGTCCACGCTGAGCAAGCCACTCTGCACGACTGCGTTCAAAAATCTCCAGATAGCGTCCGTGATAAACAAAGCCAGCAGCATCCGTATCGGAATAGCACACACGATGAATATAGGTAAAGATGGAAAGGTTTGGATTAGTCGTAGTGTTCATTACTTGTTAAATCAAATTTGGTAGTAGAAGAATCATATTACGATGGGGAATGCCTGCTTCATCATAGGTAGGGCCCTGTACCCGAAATCCGTATTTTTCATAAAAAAAGATGGCTGCTACTTGCGAGTGCAAGACAATAGATCTTGCCCCTTGTGAGCTGGCCAGCTGAATGAGCGTTTCTAAGATTCGCTTTCCCGTCCCGGCACCCCTAAATTGAGCTAGGACGGCCATACGCCCAATTTGAGCTTGCCCACCACCGAGATCAATCAGTCTTCCCGTACCAATGCAGTGCCCATTTAGATAAGCAAGGGCATGCGCTGCCAAGGGGTCGTATTCGTCTAATTCAAGCTCTGCTGGAACCTTTTGCTCGTGTATGAAGACATCTTGGCGTACCAAAAAGGCGTCAGCTTGGGCTTCTTTCCAGGGTTTAATCAGAATTTTCAAGATTTTCAGTACCTTTAAGCCCTAATTCCTACCCAATTTACCAAATAAAGAGAGGTATTGGCATGGCTCGATAACATATAAAAAGTACCTCATTCCATTGTTACAATGATTTTGGCTCTAAATTGAGCCCGTCCGAAACCTTTTACTCAATTAGGAGTTATCTTGAAGAAATCTTTATTAGCCAGTTTGTTTGCTACAGTCGGCATTACCTTTGCAAGCTCTGTTTTTGCACAACTTCCTGCAAAGATGTTGCCTTTAGCTGCTGATGTTGTGGTTTTGAGTGCAACTGTTGATTCAGTAGATGTTAAAAAGCGTATCGTTGTATTGAAAGATGCTAATGGTAATTTAGCGCAGATGAACGTTGCTAAATCTATTAACGATTTGGACAAGGTTAAGAAAGGGGATGTCTTCATGGTTGAGCATGCTCAAGCTATTGCTGTTGGCTTAACCGCTGTTGGTAAAGACCAGAAGCCAGGTGTTTCAGGTGTACGCTCTGTTGTGATCGCTGGCAAAGGTTCTGCTAAGCCATTTGAAGAAACTACAGAGACTGTTTACGCAACTGTGAAGATTTCAACAATTGATCAAAAGACACGTATCGTAACTTTCACAATGCCAAACGGCGAGAAGCAAAAAGCTAAAGTTGATCCAGCCGTTCTCGGTCTTGAGAAATTCAAAGCTGGTGATGACGTCATGATTGAGTTTGTTGACGACACAGCGATTGGTTTTGTAACACCAAAGAAATAAGTATGTATTAAGTAGTAAGCAGCTAGCAATATGCTAGATGTAAAAAAGCCCGCAGAAGCGGGCTTTTTTATTGTAGGTTAAGGCTATGCAGATTAAGCGCTTTTGGCAACCATAACATCAGAAGCTTTAATAACTGCCCAGGCCTGATCTCCCACCTTGAGGTTGAGCTCGTCAACGGCCTCGTTGGTAATAGATGCGGTCACAATGTGGCCGCCACCAATATCCAGTTTCACGTGAGAAGTTGTTTGACCCATTTTGAGTTCAACTACTTTTCCACTAAGGGTGTTGCGCGCGCTAAGTTTGACTTTGAGTTCCATAATTTCTCCTAATGAACATACTGCTTTGCATATGCAGCGTCATTATAAAGAGGCTCTTTGTATTTTGATTTTCCATAGTTGCGGATAATCGCCTGACCCTCATCGGATGCCACAAATTGAATGAATTTGACAGCAATATCACGATTTGCGGTAGCGCCGGCAGGGGCAGCGAGAGCGTCATAAGTATTTACCAAATATTTATCTCCGCGAAAGAGGATCTGCAAGCGCGGAGCCACATCCTTTTCGGCAACCCAGGTGCTGCTATCGGTCATAAAGTAAGCATTCTCTGCATTCGCTTTTTTAAGAGATGCTGTCATAAAGTCATTAGTGACAATGTACCAATTACCTTCAGGTGTAATGCCCGCTTTTTTCCAAATATCCATTTCTTTTTGATGGGTGCCAGATTTATCACCCCTGGATATGAAATTGGCCTTTACATTTGCTATCTTGGAATAGGCATCTGCGCCACTGCTTGCAGTCTTAATATTCGCTGGGTCGTTCTTAGGGCCAACAATATAAAACTCATTTGACCCAATAAGCGTTCGGTTAGTTGCCCAGCCGTCAGCAATGGCCTTATTAACCGCATCTGGTGCATGCACCATGATCATATCCACTTGGGCTGTTTTGAGTAGGTTTAAAGATGCGCCACTACCGGCTTTGATCCAAATTAAGCGAGCCCCTTCCTTCTTATCAAATGCCTCGCCAAGATCTTGGAGTAACCCTAATTCACCTGGGCTGCCAGTGGCCAGGGTAAAGCTTTGGGTACCTTTCCCATAAATGGCCTCTGGTTTCGGGGCATTATTTTGTGCCATCACAGTTTGCAATCCAAGGCCAAGTGCAATGCCTGCAAATAAAGTCCTAAATGTAGTTAATAGTTTTACATTCTTCATGTAGATTATTTCTTAGCATTCGGGAAGAAAAGTTGCTCACCATCGATCTTGTAGCTAGCAATCACATCTTGACCGTTCTTAGAAATGAGCCAATCAATAAACTCTTGGCCTTGTGCTTTCTTCACATGAGGGAATTTAGCTGGGTTAACCAGCATCACGCCGTACTGATTAAATAACTTTGGATCGCCTTGAACTAGGATGACGAGGTCGCCGCGATTCTTAAAACTTAACCAAGTAGCGCGGTCAGCCAGGATATAGCCATTCATGGCAGATGCGGTATTCAGAGCAGGTCCCATGCCAGAGCCAGTCTCTTTGTACCAAGATTGACTGGAGCTAGGGGAGATGCCAGCACCTTTCCAGTAGCGAAGTTCTGCGGCATGTGTACCACTTTTATCTGCGCGCGATACAAAAGGGGCTTGTGCAGCAGCAATTTTCTGTAGCGCCACTTGAATATCTTTGCCACCACTAATTTTGGCTGGATCTGCTTTAGGTCCAATCAATACGAAATCGTTGTACATCACTTCGTAGCGCTTAGTTGAGAAGCCATCTTCGACAAACTTCTCTTCAGCTGGTTTGTCGTGAACAAAAACAACATCAGCATCTCCGCGACGACCAATATCTAATGCTTGACCAGTGCCTACTGCAACCACTTTGACCTCAATACCAGTCTTCATCTTAAAGATGGGGAGGATGTAGTTGAATAGACCGGATTGCTCTGTAGATGTGGTGGATGAAACCACAATACTTTTATCTTGGGCGTAAGCCTGGGTGCCCTGAACAGCTGCCACTGCAAAGAGGGATGAAAGTAATAGTTTGGAGATTATTTTTTTCATGAAGTCACTCTAGTTAGTTGATTAAAGTCTTATCATCGCATACATTAATACTTATTGAATATGCAAAAGATTACATATGCGAATTGAAGTCCGTCCCACCCTTATAGTTAAAACCCAGGGAGATCGAAAGAGCTCTGTGGATTTAATCTGGTTATCTCAATTACTCAAAGATATTGGCCGTGGTAGTTCCTTGGTGGTTGCCAGTAAAAAATCTGGCGCTTCGTACAGGGGCGCCTGGGGAAAGCTCAATCAAGTCGAAGAAGCTTTGGGTATGCCCTTGATTGCTAGAACTAAGGGGCATGGTTCCATCTTGACCGATTTTGGGAACTTTTTGATTCAATTCATTGGCGATATGCAGGCGGGTTATACGGAACATGGCAACCTTTATCAAGATATCTTGTTGAAAGAGGTTAAAAAAATACAAAAGGCAGAAAGCGTTCGCTGGAAGTTTTTCTCAAGCAGCGATACGGTAATTCAAAAGGCAGCTGCTGAAATCAAAGGCCTTGAATTAAAAATTGCTGGATCAGGAGAGTCTTTAGAGAGACTTCTGAGTAAAGAGGCACATATTGCTGGCTATCATGTTTCTGATCAAAAAAGCTCAAAGGCAATTTATCAACGTCTGTCGAAAAATGATATTGAGATTTATCCCGTTATGAAGCGTACCCAGGGATTGATTGTTAATAAAGGCAATCCTCTTCGGATTCGTTCTCTGGAGGATTTGACTGGTAAAAAGATGCGCTTTATTAATCGACAGATTGGATCTGGCACCCGACTCTTATTAGATACTTTACTCATGGAGGAGGGTGTTGATCCATCAGATATTAATGGCTATCTGGCTGAAGAGTTTACTCACTCTGCTGTGGCAAACGCCATTCTTGCCGGTAAAGCGGATGTTGGCTTAGGGGTTAAGAATATTGCCTTGGAAAATGGTTTAGGTTTTGTGCCGCTCAAAGATGAAATTTTCTTTATCGCCATGCATCAGGAGATGGCGAAGCAGCCGGAGTCTGCGAAATTGATTCGCAAGATCCGCAGCATCTCTGGAGAGTCTCCAGGGTATAAAGCAGTAAGTCTGAATCGACAAATTCAGGATTGGTTGTAGGCTCTTACTCCGTCGGCTTAGGTGGGTTAATCCGCTAGAATGATTCTCATATGAGTAAACGTCTTCTTGCTTACTTTCTTAGTCTGCTCCTATTTTCGAGCGGAGCCTTTGCGCAAGTGCCTACTTTTGCAGTTGCGGCAAATATGAAGGATGCCTTTTTAGAAATCATTACTACATTCAAACCAAGCGGCAGATCTGAGATGAAGGTCGTTTACGGATCATCCGGAAACTTCACTACACAAATTCTGAATGGTGCGCCATTTAATCTTTTTATTGCAGCTGATGAGCATTCCCCTTTGGAGCTATATAGGAGCGGCAAAACAGTAGATGAGGGTGCGGTATATGCCATTGGAAAGCTTGCCATCATTGCTAAAAAATCTTCCGGCATTCAATTGCTCGATGGCAAAGCGGAGATGGCTAAGGCCATCCAAAGGGCAAATAAGATATCGATTGCCAAGCCAGATCTAGCACCCTATGGCAAAGCCGCAGTGGAGTATTTAAAGGCGGAGGGTTTGTGGGACCTTGCGAAAAATAAGCTGGTTTACGCTGACAATATTGGGGTAGCCACAACTTATGTGGTGAGTGGGGCTGCTGATATTGGATTTACTGCGGTATCGCTGGCCAAGTCCTCAGAAGTTGTGAAGGAGACCAGTTTCTTGCCTCTCAACCCAAAGTTGTACGAGCCTATCAAGCAGCGAATGGTATTGATTAAGGGGGCACCTCAAGAGGCGGTCGATTTATATCGCTTTATGCAAACGCCTGAAGCTAAAACTATCTTGCAAAAGTACGGCTATACGACTCCGTAAGTGCTTCTAACTTGCTATGGAGCGACATCTTCAGGCTGTAGAGCCGTTTAAACGAATGATATTCATTCTCATTTATCGCTATAATGGCCTATATACAAGCTAAAAACCATATTTCATGAATTTAGACCAAGTCGACCTAGGCAGTCTTTATCGCGTCAGTGAAGTAAATGCCCCAAAGGGTGCTCCTCAAATCAAGGGGCAGTTGGAAGATATTGGCTTCCTACCTGGAGAGCAGGTGACAGTGTTGCGTAAAGGTCTCTTGGGCAAAGGTCCCTTCATGGTTCGTGTAGGCGCCTCAACCTTTGCATTGCGCCAATCAGAGGCGCGCATGATTGCAGTTGAATCCGCATCGCATGTCTGAATCTAAAGTCCATTTTTTTTCGAGTGAACCACTCGTTGCCTTATTGGGCAATCCTAATTGCGGCAAAACTGCTTTATTCAATTTACTCACTGGCAGTCGACAAAAGGTTGCAAACTATTCTGGGGTCACTGTTGAGCGTAAAGAAGGTCGTTTAACACTAGAGTCAGGAAAAAATATTCGCATTCTGGATTTGCCGGGCGCATATAGTCTTTATCCAAGATCTTTAGATGAGAAAGTTACCTGTAATGTATTGCTTGGTCGAGCGGAAGGTGAGAAGCGTCCTGACTTAGTTATCTGTGTATTGAGCGCAATGAACTTGCGTCGTAACTTGCGCTTGGTATTGGCTGCAAAGCGCTTGGGCTTGCCCTGCGTAGTGGTGCTCAATATGCTCGATATCGCTAAGCGTCAAGGTTTACAGATAGATACCGCTGCACTCTCCAATGAATTAGGTCTTCCAGTTCTTACTAGTGTCGGGATTCAGTCTGATGGCGCTGATGAAATTAAGCGGTTTTTGTCGGATCTAGATTGGCGCAATCTTAATGGATTGCGCACTGGTACAGGTGACGCCACTCTCGAGAATGTCGCTTCCCATATTGCCCATGCAGAAACTGATAACGTTCAAGTTCAACGCATATTACAAAATCTCAAGCTTGAACAAATCATTCCTGATCAGTTAAGTGATCGCTTGGATACAGTACTGCTTCACCCTGTCTTTGGCCCTATTATTTTAGTGGCGCTACTGTTTTGTATCTTTCAAGCAGTGTTCAGTTGGGCTACGGTTCCAATGGACCTCATTAAATCTGCCGTTGAATATTTGGGCGCACAGATTATGGACATACTGCCTAATGGGTGGGTGCGTAGTTTGCTAATCAACGGAATTTTAGCGGGCTTAGGTGGTGTGGTTATTTTCTTGCCGCAGATATTGATTTTATTCTTCTTTATTTTATTGCTTGAGGAATCTGGCTATCTTCCAAGAGCTGCTTACTTACTTGATAGGGTCATGGGATCCGTGGGGCTCTCTGGTAGATCCTTTATTCCTCTGCTTTCTAGCTTCGCGTGTGCCATTCCTGGGATTATGGCGACTAGAAGTATTTCAAATGCGCGTGATCGGATGGTGACGATTCTGATTGCACCGATGATGACGTGTTCCGCGCGCCTTCCAGTCTATGCTTTATTAATCTCAGCATTTATTCCAGAGCAAAAGCTCTGGCTTGGAATTGACTTGCAGGGGCTGGTGCTGTTCTTACTCTATTTAGCAGGAATATTAGGTGCGATGGCAGTGGCCTGGATTCTGAAACGCTTTACCAGTGAGCAATTTAAGATGAACGCGCTCATGATGGAGTTACCTAGTTATCACATGCCACGCTTAGGTAATTTGGCCATTAGTCTGTGGCAGCGCGCTGAAATATTCTTACGTCATGTTGGTGGAATTATTTTACTCATGACGATAGGCTTATGGGTCTTAGCCAGCTTTCCATTTCCGCCTGAGGGTGCAACGGGATCGCCTATTCAATATAGCTTTGCCGGCATGATAGGGCAGGCCTTAGCCCATGTATTTTCACCGATTGGCTTTAATTGGCAAATTAGTATTGCCTTAGTTCCTGGCATGGCTGCTCGTGAAGTGGTTGTGAGTTCCTTGGCAACGGTCTACGCGCTGTCTAGCTCAAGCATAGATGCAACGGAAGCATTAATACCTTTAATCTCTAGCGGTTGGTCTTTGGCTACCGCACTTTCTTTATTAGCTTGGTTTGTATTTGCGCCTCAGTGCTTATCGACTATCGCAGCGGTTAAACGCGAAACCGGTGGCTGGAAAATTCCAATCATTATGTTGAGTTACCTGTTTGGCTTGGCTTATATTGCCTCTTTTATTACCTATCGCCTGGCCATTTTCCTTGGCTTAGGTTGATTTAAGGTGCTCTATAAATTTGCTGCACCACCGCATAAAGGGGTGCAGTAGTATTCCTTATGTAGTTAAAAAAATAGGTAACAACTAAATTACAACTAAAGGAGATTTAGATGAGTTCTCGTCGCGAATTTATGAAGACCGCTTCAGCTGCTGGTGCTGGTTTGGTTGCAGCTTCGACTATGGGTGTCATGAGCGAAGCGTCTGCCCATCCTACCTCGGTTTGGGGTGGAGAGGTCTACACTGGCCCACGCGAGATGGTACGGAATAGCAAAATTCTCTCAATTCAAAATGCGGATGGAACAGAAACTTTGGGCGTTGTTACTCCCAAAGGCGTAATTGATGTGCGTGCCGTCGCGAAGAAGATAAAGATAGCAGCCCCGACAACCTTGGACCAGTTACTACAAGAAGGTAATGCTGCTGGTTTTAATAGGGTAGTAGCTGGTGCTGATAAGTCAGGTGTACCGTATTTGAAAGAGTCCGACATTACTTTCGGGCGTTTATTTAAAAACCCTGGAAAGATTGTTTGTGTTGGTTTGAACTATCGCGCCCATGCTGATGAGGTTGGAATGGCTCATCCGCGGGTTCCACCGCTTTTTAATAAGTACAACAATACTCTTACATCTCACAACTGCTTATTGCAAATTCCACCACCATCAGTCTCTTACAAGCTAGATTATGAGACTGAGCTTTTGATTGTTATTGGCAAGCAGATGCGTAACGTTCCTGAATCAGCCACTTTGGATTATGTAGCCGGTTATTGCACTTCAAATGATTTCTCATCACGTGACCTGCAGTTGGAGTTGCCAAGTGGGCAGTGGATGATTGGAAAGACACTTGATCAATATGCACCGATCGGACCTTATTTTGTTACCTCTGATTTGGTAGGAGATCCTAATAAGCTTCAAGTGAAGACTTGGGTTAATGGTGAATTGCGTCAGGACTCCAATACTGCTGACTTTATTCATAACACTCAAAAAATGTTGTCTTACATCAGCACCTACTGGGCGTTGGAGCCAGGTGATATTGTTTTCACGGGTACACCTCAGGGCGTCATTGCGGGTATGCCAAAGGACAAGCAGGTATGGTTGAAGAAGGGCGACAAGATTGTCAGTTCAGTAGAAAAGCTAGGGGAGTTGAAGTTCACTTTAGCTTAATGATTACTGAGATTGCATTTAAAAAGAAAGCCACCCTAGGGTGGCTTTTCTTATCTTCGAGTTTTTACTGACTTGATTGCTTCATGCATCTATTAACACAACCTTTACACAGCAATAAAAGTATTTTCTAGTTTGCCAATACCACCCATTTCAACGACTACGACATCGCCGTTGACTAAATATTTAGGGGGCTTAAAGCCAATACCAACACCTACTGGTGTGCCAGTAGCAATCAGATCGCCTGGGTAGAGGGTGATACCTGCAGATACGGTGGCAATCATATTGGGGATATCAAAAATCAAATCTTTGGTATTCGAGTTTTGGCGTAGCTCACCATTTACCCAGCACTTGACAGGAATATTCTCAGCATCAACTTCATCGGCCGTCACAACCCATGGCCCCATTGGGCAGAAAGTATCAAAACTCTTACCTAGAAACCATTGCTTATGTCTTTGCTGCCAATCGCGTGCGGTGACGTCATTGATTGCTGTATAACCCCACACATGCTTCATGGCATCTGCTTCATTGATTCCTTTGCCGCCTTTGCCGATCACAATAGTGAGCTCAGCTTCGTAATCAATGCAGGTTGATACTTCGGTTGGAATGATGACGTTAGTATTTGGGCCAGTTACAGACTCAGGCGGCTTCGTAAAGAAGATCGCATGGCTTGGAATATCTTCGCCTGGTTTAGCGCTGCCATCAAAACCGCTGTTTGAAAACTCTTTAGCATGCTCATGATAATTCTTACCAACACAGAAAATATTGCGACGTGGTCTTGGCACTGGTGCAAGTAAGCGAACATCGCTAAATGCATGTGTAGAAGTGGGCTTCGGCAATTTGCCTGCTAGATCGGATTTAAGTACTGCAACGATGCCATCTTCACTAACATCTACACCTAAATCGAGCTCTTGAACTGTATTGCCATCGGCGGAAACAATGCCAACGCGTGTTTTATTGGGTTCTTCAATTAGAGCAAAAGCTGCATATCTCATAGTTACTATCTCCGGCTGGGGTTTTGTCTACGCTAACCCTTGTTTAATGTAGCGAATCTTGTAGTAGGATAAAGAGCATAAATAATAACTAAATTACGCACTAAGAGACAAAAATGAGACAAAAATACCTAATCATTCCTACCTATGCCTTTATATGGGCTTTATTAGTCTGTCAGAGTGCTTTTGCACAGGCTCAGGAAGCCTGGCCTACAAAACCCATCACTATGGTTGTGCCGTTTCCACCGGGTGGGGTTGCTGACACAGTAGGTAGGCCAGTTGCAGAAGCACTTTCACGCAGCTTAGGTCAACCGGTGATCGTAGAAAATAAAGCGGGTGCAGGTGGAGGCATCGGAATGGCTGCGGTGGCTAGAGCTAAGCCAGATGGATATACGATCTTGATGGCTCTATCTTCGATTTCCATTATTCCTGAGGCAGATAAAGTTGTAGGTAGAGAGCAATCATTTCAGCTGAACCAACTCAAGCCCATTGCGCGCTTTACTGCAGATCCAACAGTGTTGGTTGTCAGGGCAGACAGCCCTTGGAAAGATTACAAATCTTTTGTAGCGGCAATGCGGGCCAATCCAGGTAAATATAACTTTGGCTCATCTGGAAACTACGGAACTATGCATGTACCAATGGAGATGCTCAAATCCTCAGAGAAGTTTTACATGGTGCATATTCCTTATACAGGTGCTGGCCCAGCTATTGTTGGTTTATTGGGCGGGCAGGTCGATGCAATTGCTACTGGACCTTCTTCGATTGTTCAGCAGATTAAAGCGGGCAAGGTTCGTGCCCTAGCTCACTGGGGTGATGGTAGGTTGGCTAGCATGCCTGAGGTGCCTAGTTTCAAAGAGATGGGCGTGAAGATTGAATTCTCGCAATGGGCTGGCTTATTTGTGCCGAGCGCAACGCCTGACTACATCACCAATAAATTACGTGAAGCAGCCAAACAAGCGGCAAATGATGAGCGTGTGCGCTCAGTGATTAATGGTGCTGGAAGCCCAATCCAATATATGGATGCTCCAGAATTTAAAACCTATTGGGATAAAGAATCCGCTCAGATGGGTGAGGTTGTCAGAAAGATTGGTAAGGTAGAGTAATGAAAAAACAATTTCTTCCATATCTTCTCGCCATCATTTGTTTTCAAGCCGGCGCTGCAAGTGTTCAAGAGCAGATGGAGCAAAACCCAGCGGTGAGGACGGCAGTTGAAGAGCTTGTCTTAGCAAATCATATTCTATACGACCAAAATGCAGTTGATGGTTATGGCCATATTAGCGTTCGTAATCCTGCTAATCCCAATACATTCTTTTTGGCGAGAAGTGTTGCGCCATCCGTAGTTAAAGTAGAAGACATCATGGAATTTGACATGAGTGGTAAAGCTTTAAATGGCGATACTAGGGTGGCTTATGGAGAGCGCTTTATTCATAGCGGTGTTCTGAAAAATCGCCCTGATATTAATTCGGTGATTCATGGCCATGCTTCACCTGTTTTGCCTTACGGAATGACTGGTACCACTCTCAAGCCTGTTTATCACATGAGCGCATTCTTGGGTGATGGCGCACCTATTTTTGAGATCCGCAATTTTGCAAAGCCTAATCCCGATACCGATATGTTTATTAGTAATGTAGAGCTTGGAGATGCCTTATCTAAAACAATGGGCTTGCAATATTTTGTGCTGATGCGTGGGCATGGCTATGCTGCAGGAGCAGACTCGATTAAAAAGGCAGTTTTTAGGACTGTCTATGCCATTCAGAATGCCAGCATCCAGTCTGAAGCGATGAAAATGGGTCAGGTGCAATACCTTACTCCTGGTGAGGCTGTTACTGCACAGGAAACCATTGAGAAAACCATTGGACGTCCATGGCAACTCTGGAGTGAGCGCGTCAAAAAACCCTAATCGTTGTTAAACTCTCGCATCATGCACATGCGAGCCCGTCCTTTAGCCAAAGTCTTTTTACAGAGATTATTGACAATATCCATATTGATGTTGCCATCAGTGAGTATGGCCGTCTTGCAAGATGAAATTCAGGTTTACGACGATGAAATCAATGCCAAAGGTGAGGCTAGCTTAGAGATTCATGTCAATAGCACCCCTAGAGGCATTCAAACTCCCTCCTATCCCGGAGAAGTCATGAATAACAATGGAGTGCGAGTAACGCCAGAGTTTGCTTATGGCCTTGGGCATGACCTAGAGGCTGGCTTATATATTTCTTACGTGAACTATGACAATAAGTTTCAATATGCTGCATCTAAGGTGCGTATGAAATGGTTGCCTTATCGCGAAGATAAGGGTGACGCTTTCTTTGCGGGTGTGAATGTAGAGCTTTCTAACGTACAGCCTCAGTTTGAGGAGTCTAGGTATAACGGTGAAATGCGTTTCATCATCGGCAAACATTTTGATGAGTGGCTTTTCTCTTTTAATCCGATTGTGGATATGCCGCTCTCGCAACCCTATGTTCATCAGTCGCCCTATTATTCGACGGCAACACGCTTATCTAGAGAGGTGACGCCTGAGTTGGCTTTGGGGGTAGAGTATTACTCCAACCTCAATCAACTTGGTCAGCCAATCAATTATCAGAATACCCAGCAATTGGGATTCTTAATGATGTACTACGATGGCAAACCAATTTCTTTTCAGGCTGGAGTGGGTAAAGGCTTTTCTAACAGCACGGACTCATTAACGCTGAAGGCAATCTTCTCCATCCCACTAAATTAAGCGCTTGCCAGCTTCAATCGGGCTTGATGTTGGCATCCTTGATCACTTTGCTCCACATAGTCATTTCCCGTGAAATTCGCTTGCTCGAATCTGCAGGTGAAAGGTAGTTTACGTATACGCCTGCTGCCAACATACGTTCTTGAACTTCAGGGCGCTGCAAAATGATTTTGATATCTGCACTGAGTTTATCGATGATTGGCTTGGGTGTTCCTGTTGGAGCCAAAATGCCAAACATACTCACTACATCAAAGTTTGGTAAACCGGTTGCTTCAGTTACTGTTGGAACGTCAGGCAGTTGGCTAATGCGTTTAGCAGTCGTAACTGCCAAAGGCCTTAACTGACCAGCCTGAATAAATTGCAGGGCTGCAGGAACTGTCTCAGACATGGTTAATACTTGTCCGCCAACCAAGTCTGTCATAGCGGGGCCACTACCCTTATAAGGCACATGCAATAAATCTAAGCCGAGTTGATAGCGAAACATTTCCATTGCAAGACGCTGTGGGGCGCCGGCGCCAGATGAGGCAAAAGTAAGTTTGCCTGGATTGGCTTTGGCGTAGGCAATGAACTCTTTCATATTCTTTACCGGAACAGATGGATTTACTACAAATACCAATGGCACCACGCCAACAACATCAACGGGCGTAAAATCCTTTTCGAGGTTATAGCGAATCTTGTCTTTATCGAGATTGGCATTAATAGAGTGCGATGTAAGAGCCCCCATTAGAAGCGTGTAGCCATCAGCTGGTGACTTAGCAACCATATCTGCGCCAATATTGCCGCTATCGCCCGCTCGGTTATCTGGCACCACTTGTTGATTGAGCGACTTGGATAACTCTTGAGCCATGATGCGCCCAATCACATCGGTGGCGCCACCAGGTGGATAGGGGATGACGAGCTTAATAGGCTTATCTGGATAGTTTTTGATTGCGGCGCTATTATTTTGCGCAAGAAGAGGGGCGCTCAATAAACTGGAGCAGAGAAGTAGGCTAAGCCCCTGAATTATTTGTTGTCTCATTTTGTTTTTTAGTATTGGGTTGAATAGTAATTTTCTATTATCTACAGAAAAAAATTCATGCGCTGCATCAATGATTTGTGAATTTCCCAAACTACAATGGAAAAATGACCCTAAAACCACACCACATCGAGATTATTGGATATTGTGCTGCATTCTTGACTACGATTGCCTTCTTGCCACAGGCAATTCAGTCTTGGCGTACCAGAGATCTTTCAGGGATTTCCTTGGGAATGTATTCTCTGTTTACAGTAGGGGTGGGCTTGTGGCTGGTTTATGGTCTCATTATTGAAAAGTGGCCTCTGATTCTGGCAAACGCTATGACATTTACCTTGGCGCTTAGCATCCTTTTATTGAAATTGCGTCATACTTCTAAACAGCATAAATAGAATGCGTTTTCATCATAATTCTTAGAGAGGTTTTTATGTCTTCTGCATTTGTGATTGATCCACCAGCGGTGATTTCTTTACCTGTAACTGGCGATAACCGTCGCTTTGTTGTCAATCGTATTTATTGCGTGGGACGCAACTATGCTGATCATGCCCGTGAAATGGGTCATGATCCTGATCGTGAGCCACCGTTCTTCTTTATGAAGCCTGCTAATTCAATCGTAACGGATGGTAAGGATATGGCTTACCCCAATTTATCAAGTGATGTGCATCATGAAATTGAAATGGTCGTTGCCATTGGCAAAGGCGGAGCAAATATTGCTGCAGATAAAGCTCTAGATCATGTCTATGGTTATGGCGTCGGTTTGGATATGACCAGACGTGACCTTCAGGGGGAGGCCAAGAAGATGGGTCGTCCTTGGGATACTGGGAAAGCATTTGATCAATCCGCTCCTTGCGGTGAGATTACGCCAGCAACCCTGTGTGGCCATCCTGCAAAGGGCCCTGTTAAGCTTTTGGTAAATGGTGAAGTTCGCCAAGAGGGCGATCTCAATCAACTCATTTGGAATGTTCCAGATACGATTGCCTATCTTTCTACTCTATTTACTTTGGAGCCAGGAGACTTGATTTTCTCTGGTACACCAGCGGGGGTTGGTCCAGTGAAAAAAGGGGATGTTCTCGAGGGCAGCGTTTCTGGGTTGCCAAACTTAAAAACAAAGATTTTTTAAATGCAAAAGAGAGTTGGCGTGATGAACAGTTTTCTCAAGAAAGTTACGCTATCGTGTATCGCGCTAGTGTTACCCACCCTCTTGATTTCTTGTGCTAGCCCTGAAAAAGTAAGCTCAACTCCATCAGCTAGTCTTTATGCTGAAGCTGCGCCGCTAGATTTGCGTTTAAGCAAGTGGCCATATCCATATCCCTTAAAAGAATTTAAGACTTCTTTACAAGGTCAGCCCGCTAGTATGATGTATATGGACATAGCTGCATTGGGTAAGGCAAAAGGTGTAGTGGTGCTATTTCATGGTAAGAATTTCTCTAGCGATTACTGGGCGCCAACCATTGCTGGACTCTCTAAAGCTGGCTACCGAGTAATAGCGCCTGATCAAATTGGTTTTGGTAAGTCTTCCAAGCCAGATGTTGAGTACCATTTTGATGATTTGGCTGCTAATACCCAAGCCTTATTGAAGTCTCTCAATATTCAGCGAGTTTCCGTGATTGCTAATTCGATGGGGGGTATGGTGGGAATCCGCTTTGCTCGTTTGTATCCGCAGACTGTACAAAAGCTTGTGCTTGAGAATCCATTAGGCCTTGAAGATTACAGTAAAGATATCCCCCCGCAAAAGAATGAGGACTTACTTCAGTTGGAGATGGCGCAAACAGAAACAAGCTATCGTCGTTTTTTACAAAGTTATTTTCCAAACTGGCAGCCAAGCTATGAAAAGTTTGTGGAAGTGTATGTACGTGTACAAAAAGGCCCAGACTATCCTGCTTATGCAAAGACTTCAGTCTTAACTTATCAAATGATTGCAGAAAAACCAGTAGTCAATGATTTGCCGCAATTGAAGATGCCTGTTTTACTTGTGATCGGTCAAAAAGATCGTACGGTATTTGGTCGTCGCTTTGCGCCACCAGAGGCAGTGAAGTCTTTGGGTAATTTTCCGGAGCTAGGTAAGAAGGCGCAAGCAGTGATCCCGAATGCAAAACTTGTACCAATCGAAAATGTAGGGCACGTCCCTCATGTTGAGGTTCCTGAGCAGTTCTTGAAAACCGTAGTAGATTTCTTAAACTCCAAAGCCTAGGGCTGATAGCCACAAACCCATCTATTCAAAAGACCTTTCTCTGAGCTCTGTATTTACAGAATTACCCTTAGGGTGATGTCCTGAGCTAGAATTCTCTTATGTACATGTTCCTACCTTTTCTGACAGCTTTTATCGGACTTGTTTTAGTCTGGTTTGAGAAGCGTCTTGCTGGTTTGACAGTCATGGCGATTACTGTTGCCATTCTTCTGGTTTGGTTCCGTTTCCATGCAACTGATCATCTCAACGTTAGTCTGTAATTGATTGTGAGTAAATATTCTTTTCCTTCGTTGGCAGCATTGGGAAATCAACTTGCTTTGCTGGCTGTCGTTGGCATGCTGTCGTATGCATTTTTAGATCAACTCTATTTCGGCGAGCTACCTTGTCCTTTGTGCTTAATGCAGCGCGTTGGATTCGTGATTATTGGTTTTGCTTTGGTTCTCAATATTCGTTGTGGCGCTTACTCATCTCACTACGGATGGGGCATACTTGGTGGCTTAGTTGGTATGATGGTTTCTCTACGTCAGGTGTTCTTGCATATTCTGCCAGGGGACAAAGGATTCGGAGCAACTTTCTTAGAGCTCCATTTTTATACCTGGGCTTATGTTGGCTACACAGGACTAATAATGGGCCTGGCAATTCTCTTAATGCTTCCAAATCGAGAGGTTCGCTCACGCTCTTGGTTTGCAAATTTCTTAGTGATTGCTTTCATCCTCTTGGTATTCGGTAATCTCGTTTCCACTTTGCTTGAGTGCGGCATCGGTCCCTGTGCTGATGATCCAGTGAATTATGAGGGCTGGCTCTGGTTGCGTTCTCGCTTCGGCTTTTAAGCTAGACCATTCGCGGTCTAGTTTCTAGCTCTTGATAGATTGAGTATGCATTTTTCTAAAGTTCTGAAGAACTTTCTTCTTGTGTCTGCGTTATGGATTTTTAGCTTTGCTGTTCATGCGCAAAGTGCACCCCTTAGGAATCTAGCTTGGCCAAAGCAAGCTATCCGCATCATCGTAACCTTTACCCCGGGAGGCGCTCCAGATATCTTGGCGCGTATCTTGGCGGAAAGCTGGCAACAAAGTTTAGGCATGCCAGTCCTAGTTGAAAATCGCCCTGGCTATGGTGGCAATATTGGTGCTGACCTAGTTGCTAAAAGTGAACCTGATGGCTATACCTTGCTAATTGGTACGGTAGGCATTCATGCGATCAATGGGGCTCTTTATGAAAAGATGTCTTTTGATCCTGTGAAGGATTTCACGCCCATTAGTTTTTTAGCAAGCACACCAAATGTATTAATCATCAATAAGAAGCTAGGTGTTAATAATTTGCATGAGCTCATAGAGTTGGCAAAAGCAAAGCCCAATCAACTGACTTTTGGTTCATCGGGTGTTGGCACCTCTTTACATATGTCAGGTGAATTATTTAAAGAGATGGCTGGCGTCCAAATTCGTCATATTCCCTATAAAGGGCGAGCTCAATCTCTGCCAGATTTACTGAGCGGTCGTATCTCAATGTTGTTTGATAATCTTTCCTCCTCTTTGACTCTCATTAAAGCAGGGGAGGTGCAGGCTTTGGGGGTTACTACACTCAAGCGCTCGCATGCTGCCCCTGAAATTCCTACCTTAGCTGAGCAGGGCCTAGTTGGATTTGAGGCAGTATCTTGGTTTTCCTTAATGGCACCAGCTAACTTACCATTAGATATTCAAAAGCGCTTAAATCAAATGGTTCGTCAAACCTTGAGCAATCCAGAGATAAAGGCGCGTCTTTTAGCTGGGGGTTTAGATCCTGCTCCAGGTAGCTCAAAAGACCTTTCTAAGTTAATTGCTTCAGAAGCCAGTAAATGGGCTAGGGTAGTGCAGCAATCGGGTGCAAAATTAGAGTAAATATTAGAGCAATTAATGTAGTAATAAAGTGATTACTTTGTCAGCCCCGACCTATTTTCAAGCGTTAAAGGTATGAGAACTATTTGCTTGAAATCACTTTCCAATCTTCATCCCATTACAAAGTCTCTAAATTTGCCTAAATTTTCAGCATTAGACTTTTCTAAATTCGGGGTAACTTTAGCTGTTTGTTTATTAGCAGGCTGTGCAACCCAGACTCAGCAACTGAGGATGAACGAGTCCAAAGAGCAGTTTAAGAATGGGGACTTGCAAAACACAACAGCGGCTATACAAGGCGCATTTAAAGATAAAAATACTTTGTATTACATGGAGCTAGGAGGGGTGCAAAGATTGCAAGGCCCCTCTCAGATTCCAAGTAGTACCCAAAATTTACTAGCTGCGGATCAATTGGTGAGTCGTTGGGAGATAACGACTAGTGACAAACTGAGGCGCTCTTTTTCAGGAGCAAGCTCTTATGTACTATCTGAAGGGTTGAGTAGTGAGTACGACCCCAAGCCCTATGAAGTCAGTTTATTAAGTCAGACTTTAGCCTTAAATCATCTCTCTCAAGGTCGATGGAATGATGCTATGGTGGAAGCCAAAAAAATGGCTCAACGCGAGAAGGTCATTGAAGAGCTCATTCAAAGCCAAGTTGCTGCGGTGTCTAAGGTAGAGCGAGAGCAGCAAAATAATCCCAATACTCAGAGCGCCACTAGCCGCGTTGAAAACATCAGCGGCTACCCGATTAATTTATTGGAAGATGAAGAAACGCGCAGTCTTAAGAACTCCTATCAAAACCCTGGTGCGTACTATCTATCAGGCTTTATCCACGAGTCACAGGGGGAGGCTAGTCTAGCAGCTCCAGGATATCGTTTAGCAATCGAGCTTAGACCTCAGGTGAACTTTTTTAAGACTAGTATTGCTAAGCTTGATTCCAATATCGCTAATCAAGGTAAAAAATCCTTTGCCGATACCTTGATCATTATTGATACGGGGTATATGCCAAAAATTATCCCTTATCAAATTAGCCAGTCTTTTCCGATTGGCGGAAATTCAAAGTTGGTGACCTTAACTTTTCCAGTGATTGAAAAATCGACTGAGCGGTATAAACCATCGTTTGTGCAGCTGGGTGATAAAGTGGCGAATCCAGAGTTAGTAGCCAACATCGACGCAATGGCCCGCAAGAACTTACGTGATGAAATGCCCGCTTACGTTCTCAGAGCTTCATCAAGAGCTCTGGTATCGCTCGCTGCGCAATATACAGCGGATCGCGCCGCACAACAAGCGGCTAACAGAAAGAGTCAGAATAATCAAAATAATGGCAGCGCTGCTCTGATTGGCGCTATTGCAGGAATGATTGTGGGATATGGCTTGCAAGCAATTAATGTGACCGATGTCCGTCACTGGTCAACTTTGCCCGCACAAACGTATATGGCCAGAATGGGATTGCCGATAGGGCCCACTATTCTCAAGTACACCTTGCCTTCAGGCATGATCGCTTCGCAAACTGTTAACTTGGTAGGCGGCTATAACGTGGTTTATATCCGCATGTTCAGAAACCGAGCAACGGTACTGACTTCGAATGACCCAGCCGCACTTCCGCCCAAAGCAAATACTGTGATGACTCCTACGGCAGCGTTCCCAATCACTCCTAATCCAATCACTAATCAGTCCCCTAATGTATTGCCAGACGCGATAGAGCCCAAGCCAGCAGAGGGTGCTTTTGCAGGTTTTCAGAAGTTATGGGGTAGGTTTCAAGATCCTCAGCCTGAGGAGCAAACTCCGGCGCTTATACCTATCCCTGCGCCAATCATAGTGCCGGCGACCCCAGCAGTTACCGAACCGATTTCTAGTCCCAATCCAGGCCCCAATAGCAGCCCTGCTAGCAGTAATATGGAAGGGGCTAAGCCTTACGAGCCACCCAATCTGTTGAATAGTTTTCAGCAGCTTTTTAATTAGGAAAACCCAGATGAAAAAATACCTTTCAATCCTGATCGCTGCACTGGTCGCACTTACCGCAGTTACTCTAGTGGCTTGTAGCTCAACACCGTCCATGAAAGATATGACGGTGCGGATGGGTGATACCGATAGTATTCAAATTACTGATATGCGTAGCTTAGTACGCAATGGCGTTCTGACTGCACAAGTGACGATTCAAAATGACAGCAAATCAAACCTCGTTTCTTATCGATTCAAATGGATTGGTAAAAACGGTATGGCTGTAACAGACGAAGAGCCATGGAAGCCGGTAACAGTAGGAAAGGGTCAGTCGACCGTTATCATGGGTATAGCCCCAACACCCGATGCTACTGACTTTCGCTTTGAGTTAAATCAATATAAATAAAAAGTAAGAAAAATTTAAGCAACCATTCAAAATTAAAAAGATTTAGGGCTAAAAATGATCATGAACACTAAAACCATCCGCTTATCCGCCATTGCATTATCAGTAGCTGCCCTGGCAGCCTGCTCTGGCCCTCAGGTTCGTTATGGCGATGCAAAAGCTGTTGAAACAGTGAATGCCAATTATGGATCTACCGATCTGCAGATGATTGCTGAGGCGATGACTAGATCTCTGTTGCAATCAAAAGCGATCTCTGGAAGCAAAGATGCGCCGATTGTGACTTTGGCAGATGTGAAAAACAAAACTTCTGAATATATCGATACGCGTGTGATTACTGACAAGATCCGCACGCAACTGATGAAGAGTGGCCAAGTGCGATTTGCGGTGAGTGTTTCTGAAATGCAAAATCAAACTGATGAGCTTAAGCGTCAGAACCAGTCGGGCTTGTATAAGAACAGCACGATTGCTAAGACTGGCAATATGCAGGGTGCTCAATACCGCATTGAGGGATCCATTGCATCTATCGTGAAGAACACCAAGGATGTTAAAGATGTTTACTACGTCTTTAATTTGAACCTGATTAATAATGAATCAGGCTTGCTTGAGTGGGCTGATGAAAAAGAGATTCGAAAGACTGCTACACGCTAATACGCTACTTCACACCACAGAGAATTGAGCAATATATGAAAAAAATCTTATTCGCTTGTACGAGTCTGAGTTTAGTCTTCTTGGCTGGCTGCGCCACCAAGCCACCTGCACCAGTAGTTGAGTCAGCAATTGTGGGGCAGGCTCCTGCAGATCCTCCGAAGAATCCAGTAATGAGTGCCGAGGCACTAAAAGCAGATTCGAAGTCAATTGCCGTCACAGACATCTACTTTAAAAAAGAAGGGAAGAACTTAACCTTTATAGAAGAAACCAGAACCACAACTGATAACAGTATTTCTTCTGTAATTACACCCAAGACAATAGAGATAGACGCTGATAAAGCCAATGCTTCTGCCATTACCGGGGGAGCTAACTCTTCTGCATTTCCGGTGAAGTTCACTAACTTGGCCGATCCAAAAGCGACTAGCCCAGGTGCGGCAATTCCGCCTGTGCCTGCAGTTAATGTAGCAACGCCAAGTAATAGCTCTTCAAGTGCCAATACCCAAAGCATGAAGAAGTCAGGCTATCAAAGTAATAATGAATACGGTGAGTTACGCTATTTAGCCAATCCGATTCGTGGCTTATTGATTAAGTCTGGCTATAAAGTGGTGCAGGCTAAATCTACTCCTGCCATGCCTAATCAAGGCGATGAGTACTTTGATATCGTTAAGCGTATTAAGGCTGGTGATTTTGGTGATGCTGACTATGTGTTGTATGGTGTTTTAGCTGAAATCTCTAGCACTGATAATGTTGCCGATATACCCGGTACAAAATCTACCTCGCAACAAGTAACGCTTGAAGTAACAGTGGACTTTAATATCGTCGACACTAAAACCACTCAAATCATCGCTTCATTTGTAGCGTCTGGTGAGGGTAAGGATGTCCAAATCGACGGCCGAGATACCGGTCACAAGCCGAGCACAGCTAAGTTGATGAAGTTAGCCTCGTTGGATCTGGCCGAAGATGTCCGTAAGAATTTAGCTGATCAAAACTTTATTACAAATAACCCTGGCTCAGCAGGGCAGGTACGTAATCTCAAAAGACGTTTAGATGACGACGCCTCTACTTTGAAGGTTTATAAATAGAAGCAATCAAACCTCTACTGGCGGATGCGTTTTTTCATAGCGCTCCGCTGTTCTTCTAAAGAGATAGAGTAAGAAACATGCAGCCAAGCCTAAGCTCAGACTATTGCCAGCCCAGAAGCCATTAGCGCCTTGCAAGAGAGATGGTGTATTACCCAAGACATTAAAGCCCATCAGGTAGCCGCCACCAAGGCCCACTCCCCAGAGTGATCCTGCATAAATCAACATAGGCCAAAACGCTATTCGATAAGCCCGCAGAATAAAGGCCGCAGTGACTTGGAGCGCGTCAAACACTTGATAAAACGCAATGAACAAAAAGAGAGGTATAGAAAATACTTTCACTTCTGCTGGTGGATCATATAAATCTAGCAGCTGGATTCTAAAAATCCAAACGGCAACACCAATAATGATGCAAAGCGTGGTTGTAAAAAATACCGAAGACCAACCAATCTCTTCAGCACGCTCTGGCTTGTTAGCTCCAATCGATTGGGATACTAATGTCATCGTGGCAATCGAAAGCGACAAGGGAACCATGTAAATCACAGTACCCATATTGGCCACAATTTGATGTCCTGCTAATGCTGTAGTTCCAAGACGAGCAATAAATAAAGACATAAAAGTGAATGAGGTCACTTCAATCAAGTAGCTAAAGCCAATCGGAGCACCTAGCTTTAATAAAGTCCAAATGCGATGCCAGTCAGGCATGCTAAATCGAGTAAAGATCTTAAATGGCCTGTAGAAGCGATCAAACAAGACAAATCCTAGAGTCATTAATAACCATGACCAATTGATGATGACGGTGGCAACAGCACAACCCGGACCACCCATGCCTTCAATGCCTAAACCACCATAGATAAAGAGCAGATTTAAAGGAAGCTTGAGTGCCAGACCGATAATTTGCACCACAGTAATGACTGTAGGGCGTGATACTGCGTTGTGAAGCGCCATGAGGACACGCATGCCCATGCTAGCCGGTAAGCCAATAGCCAAGATATTGAGATATAACTTTGCAATGCCCTCAATAGCTTCATTCATTTGCGAGATGGCTAGTAAATGATCTGCATTAAGCAAAATGAGACAACCTAATACAGTAAGACCTAAAGCAAGCCAAGTGGCCTGACGAACTTCTTCGCCGATTTCTGAAAGGCGTTTAGCACCAAATAATTGTCCAGCTATTGGTGCAAGAGCGGAAATGACTCCAGTTAGGCCAACGTAAATACTAATGAAGATGGCTGAGGCCATTGCTAGTGCCGCTAGATCATCCGCAGAATAACGAGCCGTCATGGCGGTATCTAGGACGCCAAATGCAATCACGGCAAGCTGCCCAATTAACAATGGACCAGCTAGTTTTAATAGGGAAGGAATATCCTCGCGGAGGCGCGATAACTTAAAGTGCAGCACGATTTATTCTGGAATGACTTCGTAAAGACGCAGGCGCTCGTCGCGGTCAGCTGCACGCCGATCTTCCCAAAGTAGGGTGAGCTTTTTATTATTTAATTGTGCATATGCTTTTGCTTCAGATTGGCTGTGTGTCAGCATCCATGGGCAATTAGGGTCATCACGCAAATTGAGTTTGGAGAAGTATTCAAAAGAGGCGAGCTGTGCAAAACCAAGGTTGCTAGTATTAATACAACCGCCGCCCGAGGGAACTACCTGAACCAATCGTGCTGAAACTTGACGATAGGTTTTGGCATAATTAATTGTTGGCAACCACAAGGTCATCAGTAGAACCCACATTAAAGTGGTGCCAGATGCAGAGATGATGAGACAGCGCCAAATTTCTTTTGGAGCACGTGAGGTTCTCCAGCGTACTACTGCTAACCATAGCCCCGTAATCACAAGGGCAATGATGAAGGCTAGAGCATTAAATTGGCTCTGAAAGCCTGGGAGTAGACGTGCAATATTGGCTGCAGTCGATTCTGGGTAGCCAGTGACTTTTGCCAACCAAATAATCCAAATAGCAAGAGCGATCAGCGTAAAGCTAAACATCGCAAACCAATCAATAAAGCTAATGACGCTACGCTTGAGAACAGGCAAGCTAAATGCAGCAATGATCGAAAGACTCGGAATCAAAATCATCAAGTCATGTTCATTCGCTTCTAGGCGGAACAGGACAAAAATTAAGCTACCAATAAATAGACTGAGTGGAATAGCAAGATGCGGTGCACGCCAAGCGCCGGTTTCTTTAGTGCGACCCCAGTGGGCCAGTGAAACAATCGCTAGTGGCCAAACAGGCCATGCGTAAGCCCAGAAGTTCACACTTAAAAAACCTAGCGACTCAATTGATGGTGTAGCACGCATTTCTGGCATATTGCGCCAGCCTTCTTCGGCAATGTGATGCCATTGCGGCGGTAAGTCAGATAAATACCAAACTAAGGGCCAAATCGCGAATCCAACTAATCCCAAAATAGTACTCGTCAGCGTCCAGCGAAAGCGTAGCTTTGCATTGCTAATAATGACTGCAATGATGGTAGAGGTAACGATGATGAGGCTGAGTGTGAGATTGGAAGATAGCGCCACGATAGCTATACCAAGACCAGTCCATAAACCCCCTTGCCAAGGTTTATCTAAACCACGAACTGTGCCGTACAGCACAATACTGATGCCCATCAGTTGTGCCATCATTGGCGTAGTTTCATGAGCGCGTTGAGCCAAGCCAACACAAGCCAAGAAGATCAGTAGTGCACCATCAGCTAAGGTCATGCCATAACTTTTCATATCGGGCTGGCCACCAACGGCTAGTGCCATTGGCTGAACTTCACGACGACGACCTAATAAATAAGTGGCATACCAAATTGCTAGAGCAGCAGAGAAGAAGCAAATAGCAGCATACAAGCGAGCAGCATTAGCGGCGCCAATGAAAGGACCAAACCATTCGATTAAAGTTGCACCCATCCAATACGGTAAAGGCGTACCAAGAGAGATATCGCGACCTGCTAGATGTGGAACAACCCAATCTAAAGAGTTGCCGCGAAAGAGTGTCCACATACCACCAAAGCCAATAGCATCTTCATTCTTCCAGGGATCTCGGAAGAAGAGACCAGCAAAACCATAAACCAAAGTCAACGCAAAAATAATAATGCGTGGAATCGATTTAGTGGCGGCAGCGGTAAGTTTGACCATGGGTGAAGTTCAAAATAAAAAAGGCAGCAAACGCTGCCTTGATTATCTCGCAGAGCATGTATTTAACATACCCCGCGAATAGAAATGGTTTAAGCCTTCTTCTTGGCTGGCTTTTCAGCAGCTTTAGCTTCTGCAGCAGCAGCTTTTTTCTCAGCTGTTTTAGCAGCGCCATCACCAGTAGCTTTAGCAACAGCTTTAGTACCGAATTTCTGACGGAATTTCTCAACACGACCAGCGGTATCCATAATCTTCTGGGTACCAGTGTAGAAAGGGTGTGATTCAGATGAAGTCTCGATCTTGGCCAATGGATATTCATTGCCATCTTCCCACTTGATTGTCTCTTTAGTAGACATAGTGGAGCGAGTCTTGAAGCTGAAGTTATTGGAAACGTCTACAAAGACGATTTCGCGATATTCGGGGTGAATGCCAGGTTTCAT
>Ga0209188_1000223_pt1 | contig 62541 bp, 52 predicted proteins | sample C_130625_EF_Meta_FD_187307 | JGI IMG/M metagenome (GOLD analysis project Ga0209188, IMG submission 187307) | Freshwater microbial communities from Lake Croche, Canada to study carbon cycling - C_130625_EF_MetaG (SPAdes) (version 2) | ecosystem: Environmental > Aquatic > Freshwater > Lake...
ATGAACAGTATGAACAGAGAGTAGTGAGTAGAGAATATATTTAAAGTGAAGGAGTGTGTATAAATTAGATAGGAATAATGGAGCCGTTAACAAGTTTACCGAGAAGAGCATGAGAAGTATGGTGGAAGACGCGATTATTGTCATCGCAAAGGAAGGTCTGACCGGCAATGTCGATTTCAGAGACGTCAAGTTCAAGTTCGTCCGGGTCGTTGTCGTTGTCGTTGTCGAGGTCTTTGTCCAGGGAAAGAGTAGGTTCAGCAGACGGCTTCTTGTTGTACTTGCGTTTGGGCTTTGCATCAGCAACCACGGCCGCAGTAACAGCGTTAGTAGCAGTAACAGCGTTAGTAGCAGTAACGGTCGGTGCATTGGCAAGTGTGACAAGCTCCTCAACAAAGGGGTCAACCGCAGCAGACTTCTTAGCCTTTCCCTTCTTAGCCTTCTCAACAACCGTAGGCTGCAACACAGCATCTTCGATCACAACCTCGGACTCACTGACAGAATCAGTCTTGAGTTTCTTTGCCACCTTCTCCTTAGGCTCCTTTGCCACCTTCTCCTTAGGCTCCTTGGCAACCTTCTCCTTAGGCTCCTTGGCCACCTTGTCCTTAGGCTCCTTGGCCACCTTGTCCTTGGGAGCCTTGGGAGGCTTAGCTGCCAACTTGGCAGCCTTGGCATCGGCCTTCTTTTTATCGGCCACAAGCTTGCGAAGTTCCTTGTTGATGTCCTTGGACTCATCAAAGAATTCTTGCACGAAGGCCTGCTGGTCATCGACGGAGGCATGGATTTGCAAGAGGTCCATGACGGCCGTATCCTCGAGAACCACAAATGAGCCATCGTCATTCTTCAACTTCTGCATGAGGAAGTAGCCAAATTGTAGGAACTTGGCGAACTTGGCAGGAAGCGTGGGAACGCGGGGCTTCTTATCCATGACCACCGCAACGATGGCCTGTCCCTGAGAAGGGGTGGAAGGAGTAGAAACAGCGGAAGTAGACATTTTTGCGACGGTTTGGGGGGGTAATTGTGCCTAGAATATGATGATAAAAAAACCATTCAATTTTTTATACCAAAAACGTTGGTTTTAAATCGGAGAACACAAAATGGTGCGTTTAAGACCGTTTTTTAAAAAACTTTGTAAAACCGGTAAATCAATATCCTACTCATTTCTCGTTAGGGTTATTTTTGGTATAAACCATATATGTAGTCATTTATAAAAAAAAATAATATTATATAGTAAAAAAATAATATTATTAGGTCGATTGATGGGTTCTCAATTTTACGTAAAATATTTGTAAAATCTCTGAAACATGGAAAATAAAGTGCACTTGGTTTTTGAAAAAAGGACATTTTTAAAAATGTCCAAAATGGGAAAAGGTCGATTACGAATTTATAAGGGGTATGTGTGTTTTGGGTTTGACAGCAAAATGCAGTAAAATGCGTAAAAAGATAAAAAGATTGGCAGCATAAAAAAATCAATAATTTTATGCGGAAACAGATTTAAAGGATTTTCTGGTTCTCTAATATAGAATGGATTTAGGAAAAAAAATCCCAAAAAATCCCAAGTTTTATTTGTGTGAGTGTTGTGACTATAATACGAGCAGTCTGAAAGATTTTAATAAGCACAATTCTACACGTAAACACATGAACAATTTGAAATCGAAACAAATCGAACAAACAAATCCTGAAAAATCCCCATATTATATTTGTAAATTGTGTAAAAAACAATATAATTCAAAGAGTGGTTTATGGAGTCATAAAAAGAAATGTTCTCAAAAAGAAGATAAATTGGAGAACACAATGACAACTTTAGATGTCAATTCACTAGTAATAGATTTATTAAAACAGAACCAGGAACTGCAAACACAACTGATAGAATTATCAAAAGAAAAAACAATGACAAATTGCCACAATAATAATACAAATAATAATACAAATAATAACCATTTTAACTTACAATTTTTTTTGAACGAAACCTGCAAGGATGCGATTTCTGCGGACCAATTTGTGAAAGATATACAGATTAGTTTTGGTGATTTAGAGAACATTGGGAATCAAGGATACGTACAAGGATTCACAGATATAATTATGAAACAATTGAGAACTTTGGATATAACAAAACGTCCGTTTCATTGTACGGATGTGAAGCGTGAGACGATTTATATAAAAGATGCGGACGCGTGGAATAAGGATAATGAAGACAAAACCAAACTAAAAAACGTAATTGAAAATGTGGCACACAAAAGCCGAACGAATATACATGGTTGGCAACGTGGTCATCCCGAGGTTGTGGTTCTCGATTCTAATGATTATGATATGAATCATAAGATTTTGAGACATACATGGGGTGATGGAGACACAGAAAAATTACAAGATAAAGTAGTAAAGAATTTGGCGAAGGAAGTTCATGTGGATAAATAAAATGCGTAATTTTGAGAACACGGATTTAGGAAAGAACCAAGATAACATTTATTTTCTGATTGTTATTTATAATGCCAGCAAAAACGCCAAAGGGAAGTCCTCTTCCAAAGCATCGTATAGATCACATTTTAGAATTCGGATATGGTGAAAAAACAGCGAGTGCAATTGCTCGTCGTAGAGAAACATTAGAAAGTTATAGATACAAAAGGGGAACCGATTATTCAAAAATAACATCCATGGAATCGGCTTATCATCATGCCATTAAAAATTAAGAATTTACTTCTTTTATTTAAATAAAGAAGTAAAAAAATACACTATGTACAGCCAACAGCCCAATAGTTTATTTTTTACATGTCGTTGTAGCCGCCCTCGTAATGGCAATCAATGATGTTGTTGTTGTTTATGTAATCACAGTCATCGTCCTCGTCCGGGTTCTCGATTTCCGTGTTTTCTTGTAGATATTGAGAACCTTGACGAAGAATATTGGAGTGTTGGCGTTGAATCCAATGAGAGAAACCGGAGGAGAACTGAGCCTCATCCTCCTGCTCCTGCTCCTCATCTTGATTCTCCTGCTCAAGATCCTCAGGACGAACAATGTGTGGTGGCAGTTTATGATAGTCGATGCGTTGGGAAGACGTTTCGAAGGGCTGCCACTGGCCATCTTTGTATTGCAAAATGGCAGACCGAACCTCTGGCTCGTAGACAATTCCCCAACTGCCACACCTCCACTCCCAACACGGGTTGGACGGGTGTTCATTCTCTTGAAGAGCCCGCCATTCGCCATCGTCCTCATGAAAGTAGATGACAGCGGACTGAACATTGTTGGGAGCATGCATCCATTGGCCGTGACGCCACTGCACACACCAACCGGGATGAGCAGCTGCGTCACGGAGAACCTGGCACTGTGCAGAAAGCGGGAGGATGATCTCGGACTGGCCAATGGGCGGAGCCTGAATGGTCGTGATGTCAACTCCAGACAAATAGGTGTCGAATGCACTAATGGCATGTGAAGCGTGACGCTCAATGCCATCCCCTTGGAAACCGCAGCCCCTCTTCCCGCCATAGTGGAGGATAGCACAGTTGGAACAGTAGCCGATGAAGACACCATTGTAGGTGCCGTAATGGGCACAATTTAAACAACCATATGGGCCACGCACATCCTGGTTTTCAACGTCCTCTTCGAACGACTCATCGTGAACTTGAGCATAGTGCTGCATTGCCCAGGGAAGTGGGAACTGGTCGTGGAACCATATACCGCCCAAGCGGTACTTCCCCTCGTAGCAAACGAGCTTGCTCGCAGTGTTCGTGGTCATCTCTCTCTTGTTGCTATACCTAGCCTTTCTCTGAATACAATGATTATAATTGTTAAAAAGTTATTCAATTTTTTAATCTGAGAACATGAAACTGTGAAAAACCGGTAAATCAATATCCTACTCATTTCTGGATAAGACTATATTGGCGTCTAAAGCAAATATGCAGGCAGTATAAAATAAATAATGATATTATCTTTATTCGAAGATAATATTATTAGATAGATTGGTGGGTTCTTTTTTTTTTATAAAAGCAAAACTCGGACATCCATTTATAATGTTTAAAAAAACAACATAAAAAGGTAGCCTGATATAAGTATGTAAAGAGATGTGAAAAAACGTGTTCTCGAACACATGAATTTCATAAAAAATTGAATTGTGAAAGAAGCAAAGGAAATTAGAGTTGTGGGCTCGTTTAGCTCAGTTGGTTAGAGCATCAGTCTTATGAGCTGAGGGTCGTGAGTTCAAGTCTCACATCGAGCAAAGAGTTTCCCTGCACTCATAAAAACTGGAAAAACAAAACAGTACCCGGTTAGCTCAGTTGGTAGAGCGCAGGACTTTTAATCCTGTGGTCGAGGGTTCGAGCCCCTCATCGGGTGTTAGGCTCTATGGTGTAACGGTTAGCACACAACCTTTACACGGTTGAGACAAGGGTTCGATTCCCTTTAGAGTCACCAATCCTACATAGTCTATCGGTTAGGATATGGCCCTTTCAAGGCCGAGAGCCGGGTTCGATTCCCGGTGTAGGAAAATAGGGTCTCACCCAAAGACCCACGAGTTCTTCTAGTATTGTCTCACAAAACAATCTAGGTAGGCTATATGCCTGGTTCGGAGCATTGGTTCGAATAATTTATTTAAAATTGACGAACCAATGTTCGTGGGAGAAAACCCACTATAATAAAACGCTGGTCTAACCAGTACATGCGGAAGGAATATTACCGCGGGAAACAAACCTGAGAGTAAACTCGTTAAAATCACCAAGCAAGTATGGCCGAGTGGTTTAAGGCGACGGACTTAAGACCCGTTATCTATGATGCGTGGGTTCGAACCCCACTGCTTGCAAAACACCCTACAAAAAAGGAGTCACCCAAACCCTTTTTTTATTCATTAGATAAGATTTTTATAAATGTTCAGTATATATATAGAAGGAAAATGCCAAAGGAAGTAAACTTTGAAGAATTAGAAACACATACTCCATATCAAGTTAGAGTTTACCACGGGTTAAATGGAAAACTCGATACTCCGGAGAACTTTAGTGGGATATATTTAGGGTTCAGAATTGAAAACGGCATAAAAGTTGCTCAGTTTAATAAACGGGACTTTAACCAACCCGAAAATAAACGTGAAATTACTTTAAAAGAGGTAATTTTTACAACCTCAGATGGAAATAGAGGAGATGCCGTTTATGTTAGCAATGGTCACTATAAAAACGCTTTTTGGGAATTGACAAAAGATGGGAAGACATTGTTGCCTGATCCTGCTGCGGAAGAATGGGCTGCAGCTTATAATGATGGTGGAAAAAAAAGTAAAAAAAACAGAAAGAGTAAAAAAAAGAAATCAAAGAAAAGAAAAACGATAAGAAAAAAAAGATAGTGGTGGCTTAGTGGTTTAAGGCGACGGACTTAAGACCCGTTATCTATGATGCGTGGGTTCGAACCCCACTGCTTGCAAAACACCCTACAAAAAAGGAGTCACCCAAACCCTTTTTTTTATTGCGATTTGATAATTGAATAACTTTGTGGACCCAATATTGAAATTCTTTTTGCCGAATAAATTTTTACCCAATTGGCTCAATTGGATAGAGCGTAAGACTTCTACTAATGATGAAATCTTGAGGTTCTGGGTTCGAGTCCCGGATTGGGTTATAACTCATTTTTTAATATCCTACTCATTTCTTGATATCCCACTCATTTCTCGATATCTCTGTTTTGATACCTTTTTTTTTTATATTTATCATATGGTCTAATCAAAAGACCATATGATATGACCCGTCGAGCCATTGTCCCATTGTTCCATTGTTCCATTGTCTGGTTCCCCAGTTACTCATTTTATAATGTCACTCGTTTATTAATATCCCACTCATTTCTCGATATCTATTATAGGGGTATATGATGACACAGGGTTGACTCGATTACTTTGTCGATTGTTTGGGTCGAATGAACGGCGGCCGGTGGATTGTCGGGTCTCTTTTCGAAGGGTCCTTTGTCAAACGGTTCTCTTTTCGAAGGGTCCTTTGTCCAATGGTTCTCTTTTCGAAGTGTTCTCTCTCAAATGGTTCTCTCTTTTCGAAGGGTCCTTTGTCCAATATCTTTCGAAGGGTTCTCTTTCGAAGGGTCCTTTGTCTAATATCTCTCAAATGGTTCTCTAAACCACAGTCTTATCAACATGTACAGCACCAGCTATGTTCTTAACAACTTTATCTTGTAATTTATCTGTGTCTCCATCACCCCAGACATGCCGCAATATCTTATGATGCATTTCATAATCATTGGAATCGAGAACAACAACTTCAGGGTGACCACGTTGCCAACTATTCACGTTTGACCTACTCTTATGAGCAACCTTCTCTATTACATTTTTCAATTTCGTTTTATCTTCATTATCCTTATTCCATGCGTCCGCATCCTTTATATAAATCGTCTCACGTTTCACGTCCGTACAATGAAAAGGTCTCTTAGTAATATCCAAAGTTCTCAATTGTTTCATAATTATTTCTGTAAAACCTTGCACATATCCTTGATTGCCAATGTTCTCTAAATCTCTAAAACTAATCTGTATATCTTTAACGAATTGGTCCGCGGAGATAGCATCCTTACAGGTTTCATTCAAAAAGAATTGTAAATTAAAATGCGTATTATTATTAGTACAGTTATTCATAACAACCGATTTTTCTTTCGATAATTCAATCAATTGTTTTTGAAGTTCCTGATTCTGTTTTAATAAATCAACAACCAATGTACTCAAGTTTAAGTTCTCCACAGTACTGCTCGGACCATCTAAAATTATTTCATTCAATAATGCAGAAACAGGTTCCCTAATACATTTCTTTTTATGATTCCATAAACCACTCTTTGAGTGATACGTTTTTTGACAAACCAGACATAAATGTTTTTGAGTTTTTTGGAGTAATTCTGGTTCATTTTGGTTCGATTTTGTATTTTCTAAATGTTTACGCGTGGATTCGTGACGTCTATAATCGTTTTTATTACTCGATACAAAGTTACATATTTTACAATAATATTTTTTGAGTATTTTAGAGTTTTTTTGTTCTAAATCCATTCTATATTATAGAACCAAAAAAAACTCTTTAACCTATTTATCAAAAAACTATCGAAAAAGTTATGCAGCCAAAAAAACATTAAAAATCCCAAAATCAAAGCATAATGCAGTAAAACCCCCAAAAACAGTACCCCCTAAAAAATTCACAATCGACCTTTCTGAAAAAAGGACAAAATAAAAATGTCCTTTTTTCAAAAATCAAGCCCATTTTATTTTCTCTATTTGAGAGAACCCACAAAAAAATCATACAAATATAAAACTATCTAAAAATCCTAACTGAAATACCTAGCACATATCCTTTTTCTTCACAGCCACCCCACGAACAACCACAACCTTTTGATAAATCAATTCCTCCTCAGTCATAGTATCCAAAAGTCCATCAACAACAATATGATTTCGCCGAATAATACGGTCAATCTTCTCACCACAAAGCTCAAATGCTTTTACATAAAGCAAAAACGCAGCAGTATCAGGTGAATCATAACACCGGTTTTTTTGATAACTGCAAATCATTTCCAACATAATATCACATGCACCGATAATTTTATGCCAATAAATTGCATTTTTAATACTAGCAAAACGTGCCGAATTATTTATTGCTAATTGCATCATTATATATATAAAAAAAACAAAAATAAAACACCCAACCCTCAATTTTTTATATTGCACTCTCAATATTTTTTGTGAGAATCAAGGACAACATAAATAAAATAATACGAGTTTTCTTATGGATATCACTATATATTTTAATATCAGACAAACGGCTCTGTGTTTGTGGCTCCGCGGTTTTTATCAAAGATGCCGTAATAAGTCCAAGATAGATCGCATCTATTTCAGGATGGAAATGACTTTTAAATACTGCTTCAAAGATAGAATTATCAGAAACCAGATCCTTAAGAATACTACTATAAATAGAGGAACCGACAGCCCTGAAAGACACGAGTGTCTTCAACGGACTTAATGGGCCCAATGGAACCATTGGGCCAAAGCCTTGAACCAACGCCCCACCAAAGATAAACCACCACAGAAAAACAATATTTTGAAACGCCATGCTTTGCTACCTTTGTAAGACTTTTTATATAACAAGACAAAAAGTTCTCATTTTTCAATTTTTTATGTGACCAAAAAATTGAACAATCTAATAAAAATATTTCCTCAAACAAAAACCTCCACAAATCCGTTAAAGTAATGTCGCTAATCACCAAACTGTTTCAGTTTGTCTTGATGACAACAAACAAATACGAAATCGACGAATCACATGGATTAGCACATAGTATGAATGTTCTCCATTTTGCTAATAATATTTATGAAGCGGAAAAGGAAAACTATCCTATATTAGAGAGCCAGGCAAAAGTAATCTTTGTATCCGCAATCATTCATGATATGTGTGACAAAAAATACGTAGACGAATCAGAGGGGCTTTATAACATTAATGCGTTTTTAGACGATAAAATGACAAAGGAGGAGATTGATATGACTAAAAAGATCATCAATACGATGTCTTATTCCAAAGTAAAGAAGCAAGGGTTTCCAGAACTCCATGAATACCAAATGGCATATCACGTGGTTCGTGAGGCCGATTTATTAAGTGCCTATGATTTTGATAGATGCATGCTTTATAAAATATATAATGAAAACGGCAAACGGGACCAAAACAACAACAATAACAATCATGATAATATGAATGTTTTGGACGCATTTAATAACGCAAACGAACTCTTTCAAAATCGGGTTTTAAAACACAACACGGATGGATTATTTATAACAGAATATTCAAAGCACCATTATTTTCCACTACACATAGAGGCAGTAAAACGGATTCAAACATGGAAGAAAATACTTCGTAAGCCAATGTTATAACAAACGTCAAAACCTCAAACCCTCAAAAAAACAAAAACAAGAAAAATTGATTAAACAGAACCCATAATAATAAATATACATTTTTTTATAATTATGAATGGAAGCACACAAGCGTCTAATTCAAATCAAGTATCATACAGCAGCGAGGCAAACTGCAAAAAAAAATACAACATGCTAACCAAATTTCCTATACCAAAGGACCCCATAAGATATCCTTTTAATAATGACCCAGCTATAGGATACAGGTCAAACTTCAACGATTTATTATTAGCAAATATGAGTGCACTTGTTCCAAATATTGATATAGGATATCATACCAATACCCATACCCCAGAAGCCCTAGAAAAATGGATACAAACAACCAATGATTATATGTATTTATTAACCCGAAACATCCGAAAAAAGTGCGATGCCCAACTAAAAAAACTCACAAATATTGAGAACCAGAAACGCAAATCGAGAGAACTCGACATAAAAAAGGTTCAAGAGTTACCAGATGATATAATCCGACATATCCATGGCTTTTTATTACCAGAAACTCGAATAGAATTATATGTAGCAAAATATCCCAGTTTTGCAGAGGCAATAGAAAGAATGACAAGCAAAAATCTAAAAAAATACGTGATACATATTTACAAAACCTATTATGAAACTGTTTTTAATTATAATGGTCAAATTCCAGAACGTCGAAGCTGCTTACAGCGTCATCCAAAATATTTAATCTCTTATTCTAACAAAAGACAAGCAGTAGATCAAATCACACTCTTATTTGATTTAATGCGAGAAGCCATACCGAGAACCCCGATATATCATCAATATTTTCAAACCCATGCATTAAAATTAATACAATCAATGATTTATGTTGGGGTGTATAAAGGGCCACAATTAAAAAGGAATCGAAAACCAGCGAATGAATTATTGCACGTATAATAAGGTTAAAAACCAATCAATCGCCTGCAAAATAAAAAAAACAATAGAACATACAATATACGATGAACCATCGGGTTTTTTTCAATAACAAATACGGGCCTACATGACAACAAGCAATTATCAGATTGATAATTTTTGTTTTTTTCCTTTTTCTGAGAAATAATTGTTTCAGATAAGGATTCTACTTTATTAACCAAATGACACTCAGCCTTAGAATCATTAGAATCATTAGAATCATTATCCTGATCAATAATAGAAATTTCATTCTCTTGCAAAGAGGAATCGAGAACAATATCTGATTCAAAAGACGGAACACATAGAGAACAGGTACTCAAATAATCACGCCATGGCTTTCTGAACATGATAAATATAAAAATAGAGGGTTTATATTTATGTTTTTATTATAATTATTATCTTGTAAAATAAACCGATTAGGGAAAATGGGGAGAAATATGATGTTTTGGAATAAGAGCAGCATCATCCACAGGTTCTGCCACATGAGTATTTAAATCACCAGAACCAGAAACAGGACCAGGAACAGGACCAGGACCAGGACCAGCCAATTTATCAAAAGAATAAATCTCCAAAATCTTAGAGACAATCGGACTACGTTCTATATCGCCCTTATTCATTTTCACCATAGCAATACCACAAAGAATAGAAGAATTCGTAGACAAGGAATTCAAGTTAGAATGTTCTCGAAAATCCGTAATCTTATTCATAATATCTAAGAGACCATTAGCTGCACAACGGTCAGATTGTTTTAAATCCCCCGTAATTGCCATTTTCGATCCCTCCCCAATACGCGTCGTCAACATAAGCATCTGATTTGGCGTAGAATTCTGCATCTCATCCGCAATAATAAAACAGCGTTTAAACGTCCGCCCACGCATATAAGCCAGTGGCGAGATTTCGATAACCCCTGACTGAATCATGAATTCGAGCTCATGCTGAGGATAATACTCTAGAAAAATATCCATCAATGGCCGTGTCCATGGGTCCATCTTTTTCACCAAAGATCCAGGTAAAAATCCTAGCTCCTCTTCCTCCACGGGTACAATGGGCCGCGTCAAGACAATCTTTTGAAACGTTCCCTTCTTCAAGCCATGAATAGCAGTTACACATGCAAAAAGCGTTTTACCACAACCAGCGGGACCAATACCGAGAACAATGGGCACATCAGTATCGAAGAGATGGGATACGTATTGCCGCTGATTTTCGGAACGAGGTTGATAGACGGGGGCCAATGACTTTGACTTACGAGAACCACCACTTGCCTTAGAAGCACCAGACTCATTAGAATAATCAGGGTCATAGTTATTGGACATGGTTTTTTTAAGACGCATCGTCATATAGGATGGTTTGAAACGACTATGACCGAGGGATTGGAATGCGATAGATTTTGCAAAAAGAAGCATGATTGGCAGAACGGGCTTGAAATACATGTATCTAGAGATTGATAGAGAGATGTATTTAATAAGTGTTTTTAATATATATTATTATTGTTAATATTTAAAATTACAAAAAAAAATAAAAACAACATAAATATTATTATTTGTAATATGTATATAAATGAGCAGCACTTATTCTTTAGCCGCAAATATTTCCGGACAGGCCGCAATTTGTGATAAGCTAACATGTAGAGAAATTAATACCCACAATAACTTATTATCATAGAGGAGGAATACCAATTTCAGATGACAACTACATAATAACGGGGTGGATATTATACAAAATTCCAGGTTATTTTTAACGCAAAACCCTGAATAATGAATTACTTGACGCTCAAAATTAACTGAACTCTTAGATAACATATATTAAGAAACGCGACCATAAAATTAAAAAAACCATTCGCGATTTTAAGATGTGTTAAAACAATTTAGATTCATAAATTGAAACGTTAGTATTTTGATAATAATTTTAAAAAAACCGTTAATATTTGATAATATGATTAATTGTAAAACACGGAGGCAAAATACTTAAAGGGGTTATACTTGCAGCATCATAACCAGTGGCAGCCGACGTAAAATCATGTTTGTGATTCGCACTTTGACCACTCGTAGTAAGAACTACTGCGGACGCTGCTACCCTAATAGCAGTACCACCGTCCCTTAAGTTAACATTAACGTATGACGACTCGGCAAACCTTGTAATTCCATGTGCATGGTTTGCCGACTGAACACCAGTAGTTCCTGAATGTGTATGACTAGGAATGGTAGAACTTGTCAATTTTATAGTTGAAGACCCATTGACCGTTCCTATATTGGAACTAGTAGTATTAGAACCATATAAGAATCTGCTTCTTAAATCAGGTGGAGTAACACTATTAGAATTATTTGTTAATACTCCTTGAATAGTATTAAATATGTCAGCTAAATAAAAATAACGACCATCATTATTAGGTGCTGTTCTGGGCTGTCCATCGCAAATAATCCAACCATCAGGATCAGACGTCCCATTCCCACAAAATTGTATAATTGTTCCAACGGGATATGCTACTTCTTTCCCTTTAAAAGTAAAGCCACTCATTATAAGAAAAATAATAAAAAAGCTTTATATTTTTTAAATTGAAAAATATTATAAAATCTGAAAATTTATAGGACAACTTGTGTTATATTTAAAAAATAATGTTTACACCGATGAACATTTAAGTTCGCACACTTCGTGTGCGTCTTAATTGATTTATCGGTAACGTTGCCTTTGAACACTATCCGCACTTTGTGCGGATTATAATGTTCAAAGGTGTATAATGTTTATTTGTAGATTAAATTTTTAGTTAATATTTAATTATATGATTTATTATAAAATGTGCTGGTAAAAGACTAATCGGATTTCCACTACCCGTTGGAGCATTAAGGGTATATGTATGCGTGTGGTTAACAGAATTTCCATCAGATTTTTGGCCAGCCACCGTATCATCATTGCCGACACTTGTAAAATCCCCTCCGCGCTCACCCATTACGGCATCACCAGCCTCATTACGTCTATTATGATTATGTGTATGATTAGTTAAATTATCCCCAGTAGTTCCTCCATCATGTGAGTGTGCTGGAAGATTATCAGAAGTTAAAGTTATACTAGATAAGCCCCCAAATGTCCCAATTCCAGAAGTGGTGGAAGCAGAACCATATAAGAATCTGCTTCTTAAATCAGGCGGAACAATATTATTAGAATCATGAGAGGTTGTTGCAGTAAAAGTAGTAGAAGCAACTGTTTTTGGAATAGATACGGTATATGTACCTGTTCCTCCGGTTCCAGTACCATACGCAGTAATTTTGGTACCAGAAATAGTTTGCCCAATACAAACAATTCCACTATTTACGCTAGTAACCGTTAAAACAGTACCTGCAATACTACCAATATAACTGCCAGCCTGTATAGTATTCAATAATGCGGCTAACTCAACATAACGTCCATCATTATTTGGTGCTGTTATAGGCTGTCCATCGCAAATAATCCAACCGGCTGGATTTGAAATTCCATAATATTGTACAATTGTTCCAACAGGGGGGACGTTAGCATAATTTTTATAAGTAAAACCGCTCATAATAATAAATATTACTAAAAACGCTTTATATTTTTATGAAAAAAGTTGTTATTTAATTTCAAATTATAAAACTGTCGTTTGATTTATTGTATAAAAACATTTTAATATTTCATCATATAATTTATTATAGAATACGGCGGCATAGTGCCAAATGGAAGACCTGCACCAGTGGTGGATGACAGACCCAACCCATGCGTGTGATTTGTATCCTGATTGCTCGTTGCAGTAGTTATAATCTTCCTTTCGTAATAACCACCATATATGCGAACACGGTCTTCAGTTCCTGTTCCACTATTATATGTATGTGTATGATCAGGAGAATCATTATCTGTAGTTCCTGGGTGCGTATGACTAGGAAGATGAGCAGCAGTCAATGTTTGAGTAGCTGACCCCCCAAATGTCCCAATTCCAGAAGTGGTGGAGGCAGAACCATACAAAAATCTACTTTTTAAATTTGGTAGAACAATATTATTAGAATCATGAGACGTTGTTGCTGTAAAAGTAGTAGAAGCAACGGTTTTTGAAATAGATACGGTATATGTGCCTGTTGCTCCAGTTCCAGTACCATACGCAGTAATTTTGGTACCAGCCGTAACGTTAGTGCCAGAAATAGTTTGCCCAATACAAACAATTCCACTATTTACACTAGTAACCGTTAAAACAGTACCTGCAATACTACCAGTATAAACGCCAGACTGTATACTATTCAATATCGGAGCTAAATCAACATAACGGCCATCATTATTAGGTGCTGTTCTGGGCTGTCCATCACAAATGAGCCAACCATCAGGGTCAGAAGTGCCATTCCCGCAAAATTGATTAATGCTACCCACGGGCGGGTTAATGGAATGATTACGATAAAACAATGACAATCCGCTCATAATAATAAACAATAGTAGAAAACGCTTTATATTTTTTGAAAAGTTTTAAGTTTATATCATTTTAAACCTATAAATCAATATTAATAAATCTATATTTAAAAGCCCATGCCCGGAAGTAGAGCGTACAATTTTAAATGTTCATCTGTTTAAATGTAACAAACCTCTCCATAAAAAAAATAAATACTAATCATAAATTTCTATAACCAAAATCAGAATCTAAATATTGAAAAAAATCTATATTTGCAGGTTGCCATACAACGGCCATCAAGTCCTCAAATATAAAATTAACGTAATCTTTTTGATTGTTTCTATATTGAATATATTCTATTTTTTCGTCCTCAAAGGATTTTGGAAAAATATCCAGACAGTTATTCATATTTAATAAGTTATTTTCAATAGCATATTCTAAGACCGACCAATTAAAATTTTTATTATTTTTAATAAACAGATCAACATTCAAAAGCAAAAAATTTCCCCATTTTGTATCTTTTTGTTGTAATATTTTTTCAAATGTAATAGATTTATTCATTGCCAATATGTCTAATTGCCATGATTTATCAGGGAAATTACATATGTAATCAAAATCAAAATGTTCATTTTTAGAAAGTATTTCAAAAATCCAGGGATAATCAGGATTATTTTCAACTATAAAAGGAGTTATATTAATATTATTAGATATTGCCGTAAAATTCATAATTATATTATTAGACGGATCAATAATATCTTCCCAAAAAATATTAGGATTTGCAGCTAAAAATTCATAATTCCAATTTAGATGTGGATATTTTTTAATAATATCGAGACTTATGTTTGGGTTTAAAGTTAGATTAGTATAATTCCAATCTAGCTGAGGATGCTCTAATACAATATCAATAGTAATTGCCAAAGATTTACTCAACAACTGAAAATTCCAAGACTTATCTAAATTATTTTTTATAAAATTCCAAGTCATATTATTATTAAGCGACAAATACTGATAATTCCATAAAAAATCTGGATGCCGTTCTATAATTTCGGGCGTGACGTTTTTGTTTTGACAAAACAAATTAACCGACCAATTGTAATGAGGATATTCTAGCAGGGTTTCAATAGTAATATTATCATTAAAACTTAAAAAAGGAAAACACCAATTTATAGAAGGATGGTTTGTTATATACAAAAACCATAATTTGTTCCAATGATTTACATATTGATTTGTTAATTTAACATCAGACATATATGATATATACCCAAAATTAACGCAAACACCCGAAAAACAAATCTACTCTATATACAAAATCAATAAAACAAATGAATCAAACCACCTCAGGAAAACATATGATTTGTGATATAAAAAATATTACGAATCATAAACTTCTTAACGACCCAAAACAAATATCCCATCTTCTAGACCAAATATGCCAAACCTACAACTATACAATCCTCCAAAAATCCCAACACATTTTTGAACCCCAAGGCTTCACCGCAATCTATCTCCTCTCAGAATCCCACATATCAATACATACCTTTCCAGAAAAAAACTACGCTGCCATAGATATCTATACGTGCCGCCAATATCCAGATAACCAAGTATATTTAGAAATATACGATTACATAATACAACAATTCAAAGCCGATCCTAAACAACAGCCCACTATCATAGACCGCGTCTTTACGTAAAATCAAAACAAGACAATCTCCGCAATATATATATCCAGTAAAAACTAATAAAACCACTCGAATGAAAATCCAAAATACATTACTGATTTTATTGTTAATAATGAGTATAATAACTGGACTCTATCTAAGTCAAAATACGCTGGTCGAAGGTTATAAAAAAATAGTTCCAACAAAGAAAGAACAAACTCAGATAACAATTTTTGTTATAATAACGATCACAATAATATTATTATTAGCCGCATCAGATAAAAATCCAAATATTATTGCGATACCAACAATGTCGTCTTAATTAGATAACTCCGTAATTAAAAATTGTCGAAAATGCTTACAATTATGCGTAAACAAATTCATTTCTATTGGCCATTCCTTTTCAACTTTATGCATTATTTTTCTTACTTTTCGATTATGAATATCACAAATACGCATACTTGGACTTTTATGCCACTTATTAAGCGACCAAATCGGAAGTTTCCGAATACGAATTTCTGCATGTACATTTTCACCTAATATCATTTTAACAAACTTACGTGGTTCAGTAGGAGTAAAATCAATACACAAAACCGACCCCAATGCCTGGTAATTAATAACTACAATATCATGCTGTTTAATAAATGGTACAAAATTCAAAACCTCCGCTCTTTCAACTCGAACATGAAAAGAACCAAAAACAATAGGCAAAAGCATAAAAAAAGCACTAGACAAAAACATAGTAAATATAAAGACCGGCTATATATTTATTTTATCCGACCAATTTATTTTCTTTCATTCGCCGATTGCTAATTTCTTTTTTGTAAAAGCCTCCTTAATTTTGACCCGATATCCTAAAACAAGTCCTTTCCACCAAGCCACGTTCTGATTCTGTATCTTTTGTAATTCAACAAGACCCTCCGCACTATCACGCATTCTCTTACAAATAATCACAGCTTCTTGCCATGAGGAAGCACGAATACACGAGGGCATATTCCCCCCATAACAATAAGCCACGTCAATTTCATCAGAAGGTCCAACCACAATAGGAATCGCACCGCATAACAACGCCTCATAAAACCGGAAACAATCAAGAGTTACCCACCCCCGCCCTATTGGTACAAACACAGTTTTACGATAAATATCCGCCATATCAGACGGCCGAACAATCTGATTTTTTGAATCCCACGAGTTATTACCAACACTAATATATCGTTTTGTAAATGCCTCGGCAAAACAAGTACACATTTCTTGACGATCAGATTTTAGAGAACCAATAAAAGCCCAATCTAACGAACGCTCACAGATAGGCATAAGTTCATTTATAAAATCAAAAGACGACAAACTATTAGACGTTGTCGGATAAGGCGTAGACGAACCGACAAACATGGTCGGATAAGGCGTAGACAAACCGACAAACATGGTCGGATAAGACGTAGACGAACCGACAAACATGGTCGGATAAGGCGTAGACAAACCGACAAACATGGTCGGTACATATCCCAAACATAACTGAATAATATTTGGATGGGTATCTATTCGGCAATGCCGATGATTATGTTGTTTAAACAAATACGTACAATGGCTAGCTAATACAAACCAATCTGATTTACTGCCAGTTTCATCAGATAAATGAAAGATACAAACCGGTTTTATTTTTTTTACTATTTTCAAAACACGTTCCAAAGAATAGCTATCATTGACAACTAAAAGACAATTTCCTATATCGCTTGGTTCCAAAAGCATAGGTTCAGTTTCATTAAAAAAACTGACATCTAATCCAACAAAGACATCGCGTACCAGAAAATCAATTTCCCAAAACGCATTCTTTAAATAAAATGCTTTTACCATAAACCCAAATAATAATATAACCAAATCGTGTTTATATTATTACCACTGCACCAATATTATGACAATATTACATTAATCTAATATACTTATCAAACATAGAAAAAGAATGACAAATTAATTCATCTCTCTCTCGTTCTAATGCTTCAAAATCAATTGTATGTAAAACAATTTCGTCATGAGCATGTTTCTCAAATTCAATAACGTTTTTAAATTGATAATAAGAGTTTGTTTTTTTTGATATAATAAGTGGTATTAACAATGAAAAAGACATTGGTATGGCACCACTCATGCTATCATGTTCGTAAATAAAATCATTAGTTGCATCAGTCAAAATAAAGTGACATGTTTTTGCGACTTCAAGCATATAAAGAGTATCAATTTGCTTATAAATACGAAGTTCCGTAATTTTATTAAAGTCTATTCCCTGAAATTTATTGTGATCCATATCCTTTGAGATAGCATGAATCACAATTTTGCCTTGAAAGCGTATACGATGTAAGATAGAAACATTATATGTACAATCTGTCCAGCCACCAATAATCGCAATGTGTAATTCAGGCATATTATGAAAGTATTTCAATCCATTTTTTTGGTTTTCAATAGCAAAACAAGGCAGTGCCCAATCCCTGCAATAAATTCCACCGAAAGGCCGAGTAGCCAATTTGTTTAAGAATTCAGACCGTCTATCTTTATAATAATGATCAATGCAAATTGTTTTTCTGTTTATTTCTGGAATAGTAGAGCAAAAACTATAATCATCATCTGTAATTAAAAAAAACAAATCGTAGGCGTTTTTTTCTTCTAATGAATAATTTATAAATTCATCTTTGCTTTTATATTCTATTTGATAATCTGAAAAAAAAGAATTATAAAGTGATAACCAGCCTAAATGAGAATTATTGAAGCTGCAAAAAATAGTAAGCTCATGATTTTTTAGTTTACAATATTCAATAATATATCCAAACATTTCAAAGTGGAAATGAAACCCATTAAATATGGCAACTTTCATAATAAAATAATAAATTATAAAAATAAAATAGTGGGGACGCAAACATCTATAGAAAATAATTGTCGTTATCCAACAAAACAAATCATTTTTCTATCCCCAGAGAACCGGCGTTCCGAAGCTCCGCCAATTAAAACGCGGCTGTTTTGTAACATTTTTGTAATACTAGTATCGACTTTATAACCATTAGCAACAAGATAACCTAAGACAGAGGGTATATCATCCGCACCCATAAAGATATCTGTGTTTTTACCTATACTAATACTACACCCATTGCCAGAACAAACAGATTTTGGATAACGTAACAGAACATGAAAACAAGAACCCATGCCTCGACCCAAAGAAGGTGAAGAAAAAACGCTTGCTTCTTGAAAAGAAGACAGCTTAGGCAAATTTATTAATGTAACCATATCCGCTAATGGGCCATGCGGCATGTCACTAACCGTAATAACATTTTGATAAGTTTTATAATAGGTATTCAAAATAGGTTCTAAATAGAGAACAAATGTTCCGTTACCTTTGCCGTTACCTTGTCCAAATGGGCTTTCCATATAATATCTATCAGACAAATAGATAGACATAAATATAAATACGTAGTAAAAAATAGTTAAAATGATAAAAACAATATATGAAAATGTCTGATTTTTTGAATGCCTATAATCAATTAATCCAGAACCCCAAATCCAAACCGCAAATAGGAACCTATGTACTAAATCTAGGATTAACAAACATAAAAAACACATTTGACATAGCAAACAAAGAAGATATTTTATTAAAATTAATTTTTATTTATCCAGAATCTTCACAATTATATTATGAGATGGGCAACTTATTTAAAATTCAAAACAAAGCAAAAGCAATTACATGGTACAAAATCTGTTATCAAGTTGACCCAAACCATAATGACAATATCGTGGAACTAATTAAAATATTATTTGAAAATGGTCTAACCAAACAAGTGTTTGAAGTGATAGACCCAATAAAAAACAGTCCCATTTTCCAAAAACTAATGGATAACCCTCAATTCTTAGGAACTTATTCTCGCTGTAATTTCCAACAATTATATTATAAAAATGGCGTACCATGTTTATTAAAACTAATCAAACAGGCATCCAATAAGCCATGCCATACAAAGGACGAAAAGGTAGCAAAATGGTCAAACTATCACGATTTGGGATATGTGTTTTGTGCAATGGGCGAAATAGAAAAATCGCTTCAATATACAAATAAAGCAGTCGAGCTTGCTAATAAATTTAATCTAGATATGTGGAATAAGCTTTTATCGTTTAGCAATTCACTGTGTTATGCGGATTTTTTATACGCAGATAACAGCGAGATATTCCAGCAATATTTAAAAATTAACGATTATTTACCTGACATGCCAAGTTTTATGTTTGAATCGCGAAAAAAGCTCATCAAAAGTATTGGTCAAAATAAAATCAATAGCAGTCGTAAGATAAAAATTGGATATTTATCTAGCGACTATATGTATCATGCAGTGGCAAATTTTATTATACCAATTCTAAAAAATCACAATACAACAAAATTTGAGATTGTTTTGTACGCAAGCCAGCAAGAGTTTGATGCAGAAATATTCACTAGTTTAAAAATACCCCATCATATGATAAAGGACTTATCCGATAAAGATGCCGCCACTCTGATAAACAAACACGGAATTGATATTTTATTTGATTTAAATGGTCATACTGTAAATAATCGCCTAGGTATCTTTACATATCATCCGGCTCCTATTCAAATAACCTATCTGGGATTTCCAAATACAACGGGCCTAAAATCCATTCAATATCGTATTACTGATTCGACAGTAGATAGCTCATTGTCAAAACAGCAATATTCAGAGACACTTTTAAAACTACCCCGATGTTTTTTATTATATAAATCTATTAATCAAGACAGTCCAATTACACCTAGAAAAACTAAGGGGAAAATCATATTAGGTGCCATTAATAAAGAAAATAAAAACTCCAAGACGGTATTAGAAACCTGGAAAATTATTTTAAAAGAGTGTCCTAATGCTAATATTTTAATCAAATTGGAAACATTTGATAATAATGAAGAGCGTATGGAGTTTTATTCATCAAAATTAGAAGTAGGTCGTGACCGCATCATTATAATAAACAAACTTCAAAATGACGAATATAATAAGCTTTTTTCCATGGTAGATGTTCTTTTAGATACCTTTCCTTATTCTGGAACCACAACAACATGTAATGCATTGTTTAATTCTGTCCCACTTGTATCATTATATCATGATAATTATCATGCACATAATGTATCTTGTTCGCTTTTAAAAAATAGTGGCCTCTCAGAATTAGTAGCAAACTCACAAGAGGAATATGTTGAAATAGTGAAGGGCCTGGTAAACAATCCCGATCAAATAGATACATATAAGAAGACAATTCACGGAAAGTTTTTGAAATTAATGGAGCCAGGACCTTTTATGAAGGATTACGAAGAATTATTAGTTGATGTCTATAACAAATTTTATCATCTTCAAGATATATAAAAGTATTTTATCTTTTTTATTTAATAAAAAATAAAATTTTCGCTTCGTGACAGGGTCGAACTGCCGACCTTTCGGTACCTGCCTAACCGCATAAATGAAGTCAGTTTTTAACAGCCGAATGCTCTACCAACTGAGCTAACGAAGCATAATTGACCTAGATGAGGTCCCAGCGGGATTCGAACCCGCGTTATGAGATTCAAAGTCTCAGGTGCTAACCGCTACACTATGGGACCTTTTTTGTCCCAAAACAGTACGACTATTATGATGATTAAATGAGAGCAAAAAAAATATTATATACACAACAAAAATACACTTTATACACGCCCCCACAATAATACATTACAAAAAGTCTTTATATCAATTCAACAACTAATTAATCACAACATCACAAAAATATAAAAAATTGAAAAGCTTTTACAAATTACAATTTCACACAAACACAGTATCCAAAAATGGAGACAAATCTTTCTATAAAATTGCAAACGCACAGGTTTGTCTTTTCCCAACATGTAACCGAACTACTCGTTGACTTTGCAAAAATTCATCAATTTGATGAAAGAAAAGACTTCAAAGAGGCTTGGGAAAACTGGATCAATGATGAAGATGTAAATCCAATTTTAAAAAAAGAGGAAGAGCGTATTCAAGAACTAGGATTTCAAGGAGATATTTTAAATAAGATGTTCGTGAGTGTTCGTTATTATTATAGAAAAAAACAAACCAAGACGCTCACGGATGAAAGTAATGAAAATGAGGGAACCGTTCGTGGATATCAATCTATTTCAAAAAACGTATTTACAATAATAGATGAGCATATTAAAAATCAACTTAAACAGCATATACAAAAAAATGAAAATGTCATAAAAAGTACAATTTCTCCAGCAAAGGGATTTGAGAACTTTTGCTCAGAGAATAAGACGTTGTTTTTGAATCAGTTGGGCCAAAATACTAGTGCAACCAATAAAAATATGAATGAAATTGTTGCAAAGCTAAAGAAGAGTTATAAGAATCGGTTTTATAACATAAAAACCAAAATCGAAACTTACGCAATTGAGTAAAATTTACGAATAAAACCTACTAGCTAATAAAATGCAAAAAAGGTTCCCACGTAACAAAACAAGTGCATTAATCCATGAAAAAGGATATGTGATTCAGAGCACCATTCAATGTTAGAAAAATGATTACTAAGATAAAAAGAAGTTATTATACAAACTGTTATAAAACCAGCAGATAAACATCCCCACCAGGGGTGTTTTTTAAAAAAGACAATATAAAAAATAAAACAAAAAATACCGATTTTAGCAACAAGTGCATCGACTTGATGAATTAATGAATATTGTATTGGATTACTCCAAAAAAGCTGTGAACAAATAATTATACATACTAAAATAAGTGCGAGAAAGTATTCATAACAATTTTTTTTGGAATGCAAATAAAAATAAATTAATGAAAAAAACAATGAAAAATTTGTTATACAAAGATAGGCAGTGTCCATTACTCTAATTACTCTAATTCCTCTAATATATAAAAATACAAAATCTAAAAACTATATGCGAGATCTTGAAAATATTGTCATACTACCTTGGGTTACAATAGTAGGTTCGGCCCAATATACATTAAATTGAAAATGTCGCGAAACGTTATTTAACCACCAATCAATCGCATGGTCCATCAAATGTCTGTCAGACAAAAAACAGTCAATAATTTTTTGTGCACATTTTTTAGAAATCAAATAGGAATCAGTACACCGTGTTGCACCATCTCCCCCCCATAGTGTAGGTTCAAGGCATTTCTTAAAAATATTTCCTTTGCTTTTACAAATTACATCATTGGGTATGTGTAAATGACATCCATCACCAATAAACAACATATCCCAATCTTCTGGCAATTGGCAAATATAATCAAGTAAAATCTTTTTAAAATTATTATTAAACACCGCGTCGTCTTCTAAAATAAGTGCATATTCATATTTTTTTATAATCTCTTTGTAACAATACAGGTGTGACAATGAAATTGCTATATCATCGTCTTTGTATTTTGTAACAAATTTTGCTTTATCCTCTGAAGAAAGTTGGTCTCGATCGTATTGAGTAACAAATTCTGCATCAAGACCATTTGTAATAAGTTGCATGACCATATTTTTCCGTCGTTCAATTAATTTTGCATAATGTATAACAAATATTTTCATAATATAAATATTTAATAAGATACTTATTCTTTTACGCCATTTTTCTATAATATAAAAAATTGATTTTCGGCAAATTAGGTTTAATCTCCGTAAACAAAGTTAGCAGAATGAATCCTTCTTATGAGAGTGAATTTGTCCATTTTATTAAGACCATTTTAATAAATTGTGGTCATGTTGAATATTGTAGGCAAGTAAACATTGAATGTAATAACAGTTTGGATACAGTTGAAACTCAAGAATACAGAAAGGCATTGATTCGCCATAAGAAGGACATGCGAGTTTGGGATAAGGTTTTTGGTAAGGTTCATGATTTATTTATTTATTATTTGCATTTATCAACAAACTTCCAAAACACATTGTTAAATCAACCTAAACTTAGTTATGAGCAGAGCCAGCTAGCATCTACCTATTCACAGTTATCGTTTCAAGATTATATTGACGATTCTGTTAATTTCCTGAAGGTGGGATATAGAGAATATGTTAATTTTACAAAATCAATGCAAAATGCGAAATTCAAAGAAAAGATGGTAGAAAAGTATAAAACTGATGTGGAAACCAGAATATTAAAAAATCATTTAATCTATGTTATTCAACTACATTTAGCTAAGAATATCGGAAATTCAAAATATTTTACAGAACAAGAAGGAAATGTTATGGATTGTATGATAAACGCAATTCCTTATTTTGAACACGTTAACAAAGTCCAGTGTGGCTACTTGGCAACAAAAAGAATAGATACAAATTTATCAAGTGGATTTTTAATTTTGGAAGAGCGTGTGTTTGAAAAAATAAATAATATGATTTAAAATAAATACAAACTCTAATTCATAATTATAAAATTATCAATAGAAAATATAGAATGGAGTCAAATAAACAAGAACATATAAAACAATTAAGTCAAGGAGCATACGGTTGTCTTTTTTTAATAAAAAATCCTAACAAAACTCAAGAGAAGCAGCCGGACCAATTTGTTACCAAGATACAAAAAAAGAAATCTGTATCAAATAACGAAACGTTGGTAGGGAAAAAAATTATGAAGATATTGCATTATGAAGATTATTTTGCACCAGTGCTGAAATCTGAAAAGGTAAAATTAGGTTCAATTGATGAAGAAGAAATAGACAAATGTAATTTTTTAAAGGAAGACAAAAAAGCAGGAGAGTTGGGTTCTTATGAATCAAGTGAAATTTTGTATGTAGGAAAATTTAGTTTGGCTGATTATTTAACACAATTACCGCCTCCTCAATTTATGGAAATATTTGTAACAGACCATGTCGTTTTGTTAGAAGGTTTACAAAAACTAATAGATGCCGGTATTATTCATTTTGATTTGCGTGAAAATAATATTATGATAAGAGACTCGGATTCCAGACCAATTATCATTGATTTTGGTTTATCTATAGATACAAAAGAAACTGTAGAGCCAAAAGCCGCATTTTATATTTACTATAACGAATATGCACCATGGTGTATAGAAATAGTTATAGAATCATATATTTCAAACGAAATAGATGATGAAAGACGTAATCAAAATGCTACAATATCCGAAATAACCAAATTGATTGATGAATACTTTGAAAAAAATATGGGAATGAAAGAGCTTTTGTTACCAGAAGAGAGAACATTGCTCCGCCAAAAATTAATAGATTTTTTTAGTACGTATGATAATAAACCATGGCAAACCATTTACACAGAGTTATTAAAATTTCGTAATTCTTGGGATAATTATGGTATGGCGATTATTTATTTATTTTTATTTGAAAACCTAGAATTAACAAAATATGAATCAGAATTTGCTTTTTTGAAAGAATATAAACAACTTTTGAAAACAATTGTGCTTTCAAGTCCATCAGAAAGAATGTTGCCAAAAGATACAATTTCAGAAATAAATAAGATATTTGGAACTATTCAGAGAACAATGAACAAACAATTAAAAACTTCTTTGACGATCGATTTACGTAATCCAGAAATAATGAAAACAAAACAACAGAGCGTTGCCAAAGTAAGATTAGAAGAACAGAAAATAGAGCAGTCAGTTTATGAATAAATACCTGTTATTTACAAATGAGAGTTGTAATCACATTACTAGTTTTTTAATCACAGTTTAGCTGCATAAGTAGTGCGGTTAATTATTTAGGGCAAATATATATACAAAATGAGTGACATGGTTGGTGAAGGAATGCTTGAGACAAATGAGATTTATTTGGGGTGTTATGACCCAACTGGGGCTATTCCTGGTAAAAAATACATGAAAGTTATAAGTGAGACAACATGTCCATCCCCTTGGAAAAAAGGGTCTTATACGGTAAATTTTTCAGCAAGCCCGATAAGTGGTCCAGGTATTAAGACCTTTTCTAGTTTTAAAGATGCTTTTGCCACATTAAATAGGGTAAAAGATGCTTTGGCCGAGTTGAGCGGGGGCAAAAGAATGGGCAAAAGAATGGGCAAACGTATGAGCAAAAGAATGAGTAAGGGCACACGGAAACTGAGAAGAATGGGCAAAAGAATGAGCAAAAGCATGAGCAAAGGTCTTAGAAAACTATCTCGCAGAATGTGGTAAATGAAATGGCCTGTGGTAAATGAAATGGCCTGTGGTAAATGAAATGGCCTGTGGTAAATGAAATGGCCTGTGGTAAATTACTACTTTTGTAGATCACGTAAATAATTGCTCAAAATATCATATCGAGAATTTTTTAATATTGTCAAAATGTTCTCAAACATGGTACATTTTCCTCCAATTTTGGAATTTTCTAATAAATCTGGAAGACCTTTTAGAATACCATTACCAACACCAGAATAAACAAGAGTTTTATGATGAATTCCACAAGGCAGTTCTCCAATTTTATATTTTCCCAAATTCCAAAAAACAATATTTGGGAAACGCGATAGGGAGCGTTTTGACTTGTATTGTAAAAAATCACTAAAAAAAATTAATGTTGATTTATCAATAAATCGCTTAGTGCATTTTGTTAAAGTAAGCGACAGCATAATTGTATCAAAAGCATCGTTTACATTCATAATTGTATTAGAATTTGATTTTAAATTTGTAAATATTGTCTCAATCATATGAACAAAAGAGGAGCATGATTCCAAATTTATCCATGTAGAGTTATGATCTACAGCCATAATTTTTTTCCCGAAGGAACTTCTTTCTGCTATCAAAATGGCATATCCAATAGCATAATAAAATGCCTCTGAATCATTTTTTTGAATTGAAAAGGATACGTCGATAACAGGAAGAGTATTTTCAAATCCATGTTTGGAAATAGAATTTGAGAACCAACTCCATTGTTTGTTTAACAATAAAAAATCGTAACTATCAACAGCAGAACCAATAAGTGAAACGGCACGCTTTACAAAAATAGAAACAGGATAAAAATTTGCACAACCAACCCTTCTGGAAAAGTTGGGTAAATCAAAATATTTTTTAAAAGAATCCATCTCTAGAAGCCAAGGTTGTTTTAAGGTCGCATAACAAGAGACAGAAGAAGGTTTTAATTCATCTATTTTTTGAGAGCATTGTTTTATTTCAGTAGTATCTAACAACTTATTTAACCCAGCTATTTTCTTACGATAAATGCCCTTTGATTTTGTAAATGCGGGAATCCAAGAAGTAGATATGTTTTTAAAATAATGTGGCATATTGATTTTCATCCAATCAATAACTAGCATATCAAATAACCAGTCAAACTTCTTTTTCTCACGAGGAATCCATTTTGCCACATTTGATATGTGGTTTCGAGAACCAGCAAAAACAGAAAATTTCCATGTTTCCAAGTCCCTTTTTAACTGCGAATTCATTAATCTAATACAAATATGTATTAATTCATGATTCTCTCGTTTTTTAGAATGTAAACGGATGTATTCACACAAATATTTAATATCACGCCATGATCCAAAGGGTACAAATCCATTCACGGGTTGAACAAACCGATGAACTGCGTAAATAGCTAATATAGGAAAAACCTCATAAAAACATAGAATCATCATAAATGATAGTTCTTGTTCTCCTTTTCCAAATAAAATATCACGGGTTTGTCCAAGCATTCTATAAAACAGCTCTAAATATAACAATAAGGTATCCGTTTTACCATGAACATCCATTTGGTTTTTTAAAAGCATTAATACATCAGTAAGTTTTTTGGACAATTCGAGAACATCGGATGAATCTTTTCTAGTTAAATGAAAGTAAAAAAAAGCAACTTGTTCTTTAAACATTTCATCATAACAAACTGGTAATAAAGGCGGAAACTCAGAACAATTATTCACCTCAGAAATCATAAAGAAAATAACCTAATATAATAAAATAACCAACCAAATTTTATATAGTTTATATTATTCAATATGGGTAACCTTTATATTTTTGCGGGTCTTTTTGATACGATTACGATAATTGCTAGAATATTCGATACTATCATCTTGAATCCGAACCTTCTTAGTTATAGTTGGAATCTTATGAAGTTTTAGTATAGATTTTAAACTACGGCGGTTATTATGTACCTTTTCAATTTCAACTTCTTGAAAAACAAAATAAAGTGAATTTATGCTATGAAAAATAAAAATAGATGGCGTAATAAAAATTTCATCAAAAATTGGTACAGGTTTTAAAGTGGAATTGTTCTCAAAAGTATCATTTGAATAATCCTGTATACGTTCTGGGTCTAAATCAACATTGTATAGTAAAATATCAATCAATTTGTATTTGGAGAATACTGTTGTTTTTTTTTTAGATTGAATAATTTTTAGAACAGTTTCTTGACTAATAAAAGAACCAGATTTATCCTGTTTTATTTGTAATATTTGATTTTCACAATAAATTTTATCTATATATTGGTTTCGGTTAATATAAATAAAATAGGTAGTAATAGATTCTATTGGTTCTCTAGAATAGCTAGCTTGAATATTTTGAATACGTTCTTGTTCTTCAATCCAGGATATATCTAAATCGTCTGCCTCCATTATATTTTTACTTTATTTGTATTTTTGGTTCTTTCCGCAACACAAATAAAGAAAACAAAACAACTTAAAAAGAAACTAACTATATAATTTGTCTCGAAACAGCATAATCGCCCAAAATTTAACCATTTATAGCTCCTTAGCTAATCGTGTAAATTCATATGATAACCATATTATCTATGTACCACATCTAAACTGGTCTAGCTCAAAAAAATTTTAAATAAATATTTGGATTCATTTTATTCGAGACAGCGATTAACTATGTTAATCTTTGGGAAAAAATAAAAACAACTACAGTTTTTGGTTTTTTGATGACATATGCATGTGTTATTTGTCATCAAAATTGATTACACAATTCTATAAATAATTGCTCGCATTTGGTAAAAGATAAATTATCTATAACAAACTGCCGTGGCTGATAGGTTTCTATTTTTGACAAAAAATTATTGAATTTAATTAGGAAATCCTTAATATCATATACATATTCTCCGCAGTTTTGATTCCAATAAGGTATAGTAGTGGCATTAATATCTTCATAGTTGCATTCATACTCCTGGTTCATAGATTTTACAGACCAAACAAATAAGGGAACATTACAAGATAACGCTTCTTGTAACGCAAATCCTTGACTTTCATGGCATCCCAACCATATGCCAAATTTAGATTGATGTAAACAATCTAAATAATCAGTTTCTTCGTAACGAGTTTGATAATCAAATAATGTATATTCAATATTTTGTAAAGATAACAAATATTCAAGAAATTGCAACTCTAATGGGTCTCTATTTTTAAAATAAATAAATCCCTTGTTTCGATTACAAATGGGGACAAGTTGATTAAATTTATCTGTATCAACGCCAAACGGTAAAGATTTAATTTTTAAACCATTGCAGAAAGAATATTTTTTCCACATATTTACAGCCCAATCACTTGGTTGTATATAAATTGAATTACTTTGTTTAATATGTGAAATATCTGTTTTTGGTAAATTAGAAAAATGTGGACCAAATATAAATTTTGTATCAGGAAAATGAATAACGTTTAATGGCTTAGATGGACTATAAACAACGTCATATGCAGACAAATCAGATTCCAATATTTCATTAAAATTATTAGTAATATGAAAATCAATTGATTTATAATTTTGTAATGCATGTAAATTTTTGTGGTGTAATCCCTCACTATAACAAAGGATTTTCATATCTATATAAAAATATATATAATTGATTATATATATTTTATGAATATAACGTTAATTACATCAATTATAAACACGCCGCCAATTCCATTATCTTATACGAATACTCGCAGTATATATAATAAGGATGAACGTTTTGAGCAAACAAAAAAAACAATTGCGACCATAAAGGAAAAAATACCATCTAATAAAATTATGGTAGTAGAATGTTCTCAATTAACCAAAGAAGAATCCGAATTTTTTAAAGAAAACACAGATATATTTTTGAATTTATGCGATACAAATGATATGCAATTAATAAATCGAATGTTTACACAATCAAAGGCAATGGGAGAAGGGACAATGACTATTTTTGCATTACATCATTTATTTACATCGGGAATTTTATTTAATAATTTATTTAAAATAAGCGGACGATACTGGCTAACAAACGAATTCAATTATGAAGAATTTATTAATAATTATGCAGTATTTAAATATATAGATGAAGAAAATGTCATAACCTCTCTGTATAAATTGCCATTTTTACAAACAAAACAATGGTATAATTATTTATTATTTTCAGAAAAAAAATTTATAAAGGCAATTGCGTACGAAAGAATTTTTTTAGATTTTTTACAGACTATAGAAGAAAAAAAGGAAGTCGACAATAAAATTGGAATTGCTGGAAATATTGCAGTTTCAGGAGAATTGAAGAATTTCTGAAAACAACATAGATTTTTTATTTAAATAATTATTTGCCAAGTGATATATTTTACACGATTCGTGCGGTTGTTCATTAATAACAGGAATAATAGTAGTATCATACCAACATGAATGTTTACCATGAAGACCAACCGCACTTTTTTCTCTAATTTTATAAGATTCAATATTTGCAATGTCATAATAATGACTATTTACAAACCGATTAAATTCTTTTTTATCATAGATCCAAAAGCCACAATAAGGATTTTTATTATTATTTGTAAATAATATATCGTTTAACGTGACTGTTGCATCTAGTTTTTCATTTATATCAACCAAATATTCGACGCCGCCTTTATCAACTTCTACGCGCAAAAAACCCAAGTTGTTATTAGATTTTATTACCAAATCTTTGTAGGAAAACCAATAATCAATTGCTTTCCATGGAATCAGTATATCATCTTCTATATGCATAAAAACATCATAATTATAACGTTGTTCTTTTAACATCTTTCTACATTTCCAGGTCAAATAAAAAGGATGTATATCTGTCAAGTCGTGACATACAATTTGAACCAGACCTTTTTTATTTTCAAGTAATTGTAAGCAGTCTAATGGATAATCGTTATTTACATGAATAAATATATCAACATTCAAACAATCGTAGGTATTTGCTTCACTTATAATACGATTTAAATAAGCAACGCGTCCAACAGTAGAATCAGAAAGAAAAAAAGAAATATGTTTGGCAATTTTTATGTTATTTTTAGATAACGAATGAATATGAACACCTAATTTTTTTTGAGCCTCTTCATAAATGGGATTATATTTTTTGTCTTCCCAATCTGGAGGCAATAAATCTTTAAAGGCAACTAATAAATTATTATAATTAAACGAAGAAGCACTTCCTCTTGAATCTTTTTTTGTACATAATAAATCAAGTGCAGAACCAAAATCTAAATAAATTCCCTTAGGAAAACGTTTTTTTAATTCACAAATAATAACCTTTGCACCCATTCCACAACAAGTAATAACAATATGATTTCCATCTGTTCCAATAATTTTTGCGGTTTGTTCAATAACCGTTTCACAGTATTTATCAAACCAATTATTAAAAGGAATTTGGACGGTGAACCCTATATCAAGTAGCGAAGCTGCTTTGACTAATAACTTATTACAAATAATTATTTTTTTTAAAGGGGATAATTTTATATTTTTATATAATTCAATTTTAGAATCTAATACGGAACTAGTTTCACCAAAATCTTCATTACGAAAAATAATAGAATGGTAATCCGCCCAGCGTAATTTTTTTTGAACAAGAGACTCCCAAAAATATTGTTTTATTTTATCTGGCCAAAGTCCAATAAACGAATTATTTGTTTCATCAATCATATATTTAAAAGAGTCAATAAGTTTATCCTTTAATTTTTGTGTATATGTATCGTTATCGCAATTATGTTGGTCGATTGCTTGAACACAGTTATATTCACCATCACCATATTTTGAAAAAGAAATAGGAATATTATGCTTTACACACTCAGACAAAAATTGTGTTACGTTCATATAACTAGTAACAAATACTTATTTTTAAATGGATTCAAACCTGAAATATATTGAAAAAATTGAGAAGCAATTCTTTTAATAATTTTTAAACAAAACTAAGCCAAATACAAAATGATATCGTCACTATGTATACCAAGGATGGAAATATCCATACCTAAAACCTACATATATAAAATAATATCTAGTCTAGATATGGGAAAAATAGACAGAATAACCGAAATTCCCCTAAGAAATAATAGCGAATATAAACGAATTATAATAAAATTTCAATGGAATGATACAGAAGAAAACAGCGTGAATTTAAAAAATCAACTAGAAACGTTTGGTTCATTAAAAATTGTACATGATATGCCATGGTATTGGAAAGTAGTATCTACTCATCCACAAATATAAATTCAAAATACTTATCAATCACGGGATTACCCTGTTTCAATTTTGTAAACATGGGTTTTTTTTTAGATTTCCACAAATTAATTAAAAAACAGTAATAGAAAATCCAATTGTTTTTCTTTGCTTCTGCCATTTTAATTTCTTTTGAAAATAAATCATCAATATAATTATAGGCATTTCGATAATCAATAATTTCCGTTTTAATCTTGTCCTTGACTTGATATAAAAAGTTTAATCTAGAGTTTTCTTTACATGTTTCCGAGTCCGTTATTGCTACCATAGAATTATTTTGTTTTGACTTGAAAAGTATATATCTAATTTCATTTTTAACGTCTTTAAACTTGACAATAAGATTTTTTTTATATATTTCAATTTTTTTTATAAACGAAAAAACGTTACTATTGCAAATGATAGGAAAAATTATTTTTATTTCTTCTGGTATAAGTATCTTATTAGTTTCCTTTATTTCGTTCATTTTTTTTTCAATTTCTTTGATTTTATTGAGAACTAATATTTTTTTTTCACTTTCTTTCTCTAAAAACAACAACTTACTATTTGTAAGTTCTAAGGACGTTTCTAATTTGTCATAGTGATTTGCCATTTGTAAATACATTTCAACAGAAGATTCTAGTTTTAAATAATTATTGAGAGATATAAATAATGCAATAATCGCATTAATAGCAGATATAAACGCACTGCTCCATGGTAGACAATTTATAAATGGTGCTATAATAGATACTAATGCAGTAAAAAAAAAAGAAGGAAATACCAAACAACTTAGTTTTTTTTGCGTAAGATATTTCGATTGGATAAATAAATTTTTCTGACCCCTTACGTAGGTAGTAAGAATATCAAGTTCACTAGAATATTTATTATCAATTATATCATCATAATATTTGTCAATATTTTTTTCAATTTCATGATAAGTCATCTGTTTATATTTTTTATCTATAAATTCAAAACTTTCGTTATCACTACCACTACCACTACCACTACCACTACCACTACCATTATCGCTTCCGCTACCATAATTTGAAATAGTTATTGGGCTGTTACTACGAAGAGCATTTTCATGTAAATTAAATACATTTTCAAAATAGAGAGTATCGTTTTCTTCATTGATAAAAGTAACGTTATTTGTTTTGTAAGCAAATCTAGAATCAGTATACTGAATTAGATTACTTTCACCTTGTATATTGTTTATAGTAATAGGATTACTGTAGTTCATATCTATGTTAATTTCGTCAAGGCTTTTACTAGAAGTATCGCTATTTGTATCAAAATTCTCATCAAAAAAATTGTTCATTTATATACCGCCCTATATTTTTCAAAAAATTGAATATTGTTTTTCCTCTATTAAAAATTGTATAAATATGAAACCAATCATTCCAACAGAAACCAAAATTCACAAAACATGCGTTCAAGATTATAAAAACCAATTACGTAATTTTATATTGACTTCCCGGTTTAATGAAAGTACGTGGTCTGAGAACTCAAGATATAGACAGGCACATAACCAAGTAAGTTGTATATATTGTTCACCAGACCCAATTTCGCAATCTATTCCCAATGACTCGGTAATGTTTATCTTAGAAATGAATAATGATACAAATCAAATTATGGGAATAGGATTAGTTCGTAATCATCCAATTTTAAATAAATATTATGTTTATGATAATGGAAACTATAATCGCTATGTATACGTTGGAAAAAACCGAATTGATAGAGCAGATATGTCTGAAAAAGAAGAACAAATAATGAAAGTATTTGATATATTATGTTTTACAGGGAACCGACATATGAAACGAGGACAAGGGTTAAAATCATTTCCAACAGATATACTGTATAGATGCAGTAAAAAAGTAGATTTAGTAAAATTTATAAGCGAAATGTTCAAGAGCAGAATGACAACCAAAACCCTAGCTATTTCAAATTAGATTAATAATTAAAAAATATAAATGGTTAGTATATTACATAACATGTCTAATAAAATAAGTCAAGAACTATATAATATAAATGAGTATACCGATGAAGAATTGTATGAAATTTTAGATTTGTTTAATCCTACTGACAGAGAATTAGAAGCCAAAATTATCTTTTTTATCAACAAATATAGTAACATGGAAAACAGCTCTGCCTTAGTTACATTCTTTGAACAAACGTACAACCATTTTTTTTATAATGAGGAACAAGATAACAAAGACGAAGGATTTGAAAATCTTAAAACTGAATATTCAGAGCAATCAACTGCAAATTATATTAGTAATAATTATAAATCACCAGGATTTATAAATTCGGGCAATTTAATAGTAGGTAACAAAACAACACCAACTTCGTTACTAGGAAATCTTATAAGCGGAAATAGTATAACGAGGGACGAAATACCGTCAAATGATAACATCATTGGTAACGTTTTAACCAGTGGAAATGTAAGTATACCTGAATATTCTATTAATTATGACAAAAATATCAAACCATCTGAAGATAAAATTGCAGAATCAAAATTAATAAACAAAGATGTAGCTTTTACAAAAACTCTTGAATATGCAAAAGACGCATTAAACCCCCTTTTAAAACAAACCACAACGCGTATTTTAAGTGTAGATAGTCAATACCGTGAAGATAAATCATCATTAACAACAAGTTTTTCGTTTGATTTGTCTGAACCATTAAAAGACGTAGTATCAATAAAACTATATTCATTTCAAATTCCTTATACTTGGTATACTATTGGCAAAAGTTTTGGGTGCAATTTTTTTTATTTGAAAGGGAATAGTCCTGGTATAAAAAATGGAAACCACGACATACAAATTTCAATAAATTCTGGAAATTATAGTCCAGGTGAGCTATCGACTGCTGTAAATAATTCAATTACAAAATGTAGCGATATTTACAAAGATGTAAATTTTTTAAAATCAGGAATAACTTATGATACAAATACATCTCTTTCATCATTAACTATTGATATTGAAAAAAAATATAACGAAAATAGTTATTATATAAACTTTCCTTATTTTACTAGTCCATATCAAATTGATGACAATCGCAAGAGCAGTATTCCAGCGTTTTTAGGGTTTCAAACTAATAAATATTTTACAAATTCGGTAATATCTACTATTACGTTTCCACTGTTAAAAGATGCGAATATAATTACAACAAATCCAGAAGATGAAACAAAAAGTTTTTTACTTTATGAGCTAACTGCTATTTTCACAGCTTCTATTACTGACACAAATATGTCCGTTTCACTAATTAATAGTGGAGAAATTTATATAGGTCAAACGATTTCGGGAACAGGCGTAATAAACGGAACCACAATTGTTTCTTTAAACCAGTCAACTGGTATTTATACTGTATCTCAATCTCAAACAGTTGCATCCACAATAATTACCGCAAATATAGCCAACAACTATTTCACAGTAATTAAATATATTGGTCCAAAAGAATATACTCCTGGAATTTCAATTGTAGACCAACAATTTGATATTAAATTTAGTTATACAACGCCTAGTTTACGTACCAGAAACGAATTAATTACAGATTTAAGTAATCAAATTCATAATTCAAACTATTTGGACAATACATATTTATTAGGGTCATCTATTAAAAGACGAAATATTGACCCAAATAATAATGGATTTAATGTAAATAATCCGAACAATTCTTATTTTGAATTAAAAATAAAACCTAACAGAAAAACAACTAATAATATCATTAATTCTAAAATAGCTATATTTTTTCCAACCGAAAATCAATCAATTGCACAATCAATCGTTTCCAATGCTTTCCCATTACCAATTTGGAAAGGCATGCAATCTTGTTTTCGGTTCAAATCATCAATAACGTATTACGAAACAAATAGTATTTACGCGGAACAACCGCTTTTGAACGAACCGCAAACTTTCTTCTTAGATAACAATGTAAATATTTATTTAAAATGTGTACATGCTAGATTTATTTTACCTGAAAATGACATAACTATAAAAATTCCATTTTTTAAAATTGCAACAGATGGAATTAATTATTTGCCATTTCCGACATTAACTGATTATGTTAATGCAATTAATCAAGGAATTCTCGATGCTGATATAAAATATGGAGGAAGTTTAAATTCAAAAAAATTAGGTGGTACTGCAGGCACTAATGCGTACATTGATGAAAAAGGAGTATTTAATTTATATTTAGATATTGAAAAAATATTTGATGAAACTACCTATGTAATGGATTTGACTAATTCTATTTTCAATACAAATAATATTAAACTTATTGATCCCACAGCAACGACTAATAAGTCGTTATTGGTTGATTTGACCAAACAATATAATGCGTTTGTAAATACTGGTGGTTTGTTTGTAACCGCAGATACAATTTTAGCAGTAATACGCCCAAAAACTGGTTCTACTGCAGGAAACAGAAATGACTTACCAATAGAATTAAAATTTGGAAGAGACCAATCGTATACCGATTATATATTTTTTGAAGCTGATGTAAATAATTTGTTTAATAATTACGTTGATCCAATTTCGGGAAGAAATATATTTGCAGAAACTCAATTATCACATACTATAACAGAAACTGGTTATCAGATTTTTTTGAACATTAAAATTGCTAAAAAACTAGTATCAAAAAATTATAGTGTTCAATTTAGTGATCCAAACCCAACAAACGCATCTTGGAGAAATTACCTATTTATTGATACCTCTATGTTCAATCAGGATTATAGCCTAGAAGCTGCGTTTCAATATCAAACTAACCCTATAATTAATAACAATGAAATACAAATATTATCTATTAATAAATTTCAAGATATTACTGTATCCGGAGTTGCTCCTATTATATCTAATCTTTTAACGGTACAACGTGGTAAAAACAACATCATAGACATAATTGCATACGAAGATGGAGTGGAAACAGAAACTGGTGCGAATGATTTGCAAATTGATATTTTAAAATTTACCCAAAAAAGCGATACCTTGTTAATTACAGTAAACGAGTTAATATCTATTGTTAATTCACAATTTGAAGCTAGTTTATATTTTAGCGGTAGTACACTTTCGACTTATTATATTGGAAATAAAAATTATTTAAAAATGCGAATAAATATAAATCGAATTTTTAGGTCAAGTGACTACAACTTAGTTTTTTATGATGAATTTAGTTTTGTTAGATGTTATGTAGGAACATCGAGTGTCCAAAATACAACATGGGATTCTACCCTAGGTTGGATTTTAGGATATCGAAAATATACTGTTTATCCTTTGTCTGATAGTGCACTATACTCTTCAGCAAGCGAACTATATAGTATAAATAACAACATAGTTACTATTATAGGCGACACTGGTGTTTGTACAAATTTATATAATTATTTTTTAATTTGTTTAGATGATTTTAATCAAAATCATTTGAATGATGGGTTAGTAACAATATCAGACCGTGATAAAAGTATACCTTTACCTGCATATGGAAGTAAGAGTAGTTTTACTTGTGACCCTGTTAGTGGTCAATTAACTTATAATACTTCTTTAGTGACAGATGGTTCTCATTTGACAACAAAACAGATTTATTCTTTGACATCTATAGCAAATAATCAATACAATACAGGAGCTACTGGTGTTACAGTAAGTGCAAAAAGTTACGGAACGGGTCCCTTTGCAAAAGATGTATTTGCAATTTTACCAATGAAAGTCGCTGGATTATCAAACGGTTCTTCTTATATGGAATATGGTGGTACGTTACAAAATCAATCTAGAAATTATTTTGGTCCAGTAAACATTCGTCGTATGTCTGTTTCATTAATAAGTGATCGCGGAAACAAAGTCGATTTAAATAACGCAAATTGGTCTTTTTCTATTGTTGTTGAACAATTAAATAAATTAACAGCGGGCAAATAAAATGGGCAAACGAAATACACAGTCTTATTATATAGAAATGGATTTCTTCAAGACCAATGATTTGCCAAACATAAATATAAATATAATGACCAAACTGTTTAGTGATGGGGAAAAAACGGCAGGTATTGTAGGTTTTTTTGGACCATTAATAATAGCACTAATATGCGTTTCCCAATTATGGAACCAAAAACCATTTTTATATGCATACATAATTGGTTTTGTAATCAATAAATACATAAATCAATTTCTGAAAAATGCAATAAAACAGCCTAGACCTAATAACGGAAAAAGTTTGATAAATGAATCATACAGTCATGAAGATTTATACGGCATGCCTTCTTTTCATGCTCAAAGCGGATTTTATAGTATTGCATATTTGTTTTTTGTAAAACCATCTACTTTATTATTTGGTGTACAAATACTTATTGTATTATCAACACTATATCAAAGATGGTCTTATCGTCGCCATACGTTTGAACAATTATCAGTAGGATCATTTATAGGTGGAATATTTGGATACTTAATTTACTATTTAACAAAACGCATATTAGTATAATTTTTTATCAAGATAAGTTATAGAATGTCCCAAAGTGATTATATAAAATATAAAAAGATAGCTACACAATTAAGAATAGATAACTCAGGGGCAAAAAATAACGTTTTAAATTCACAAAATGCACCAGTATTAAAATCACAAAATTATACTGATTTTGTAGAATACTCTTTAGAAAATTCAATAACAAATAACAAAATAATTTATCATCAAATAACGCCACCTGGTAAACAAATAGTAATGGATATGGAAAAAATAACAACAAATTGTCCTACTTTTGAAATTTGCACTGGTACAAATACTAGGTCAAATCGGATTCCTATGTCACAAGGTTATAATAATCCAACTCCGGTTCCTTTGTCTATAAAACAGATTAAAAAAAGAGAATTCAATCTAAAAAATGGATGTATATGTGCACAAAATAGTGCCAAATATACATATGCGTGTAAATGTAAAATGGCTAATTGAATAAGATAAAATAATAATAATATTTTTATTCAGAATATTATTATTTATATTTATTAAATTTTGTCTTTCTGAAGACGTTCTAACAATTCTTCATAACAAGACTTTAACAAATCGATTTCGACTTGTTGTTTTGCAACAATTTGTTTTGTTTCTTGTAGTTCTTTGTCGACTTGTTGAAGGGCAGACGTAGTAATTGTAAAAATAGAGTCTTTATTAATAGTTAAAAAATCATTGACTTCTTGGCCATATAAAAACAATTCATGAATGTTGGTTTTTTCAAACGCCTCTGTAAGAGTAAATGTTTTATGATCAATTACTTTATCAATCGTCTTATAAAATGTGTTATTGCTTGCATCTAAAAATTGCAATTTAATTGGATAATCACCAAAAGATAAATCCGTAACATATTTATTATTTAATACCACCGTATTGCCATTCGTAGAAACTTGTTCATGAATATTTGGAATAAAATTAGTAGTTTTGGATATAGTATAATCTAATACATTTTCAACTTGTTGAGCAATAAACCCCCAATTAGGTCTAGAATCCGCATTGTTACTAATATATTTGAAACTTACGGGTTGTAACTTTCTCAAGGTATCCAGAGCAAAAGATGCACTAATTTCAATAATATTTGTTTTGATGCGTTGGTCTGAAGTGGCATTGAAGGAAACCGCACTTACTTGACCATTACCATATACTAAAACTTGATTTGAACTATTTATGGTTAACGCAGCAGTGCCTCCTGTTATTGAACCACTAGAATTGATTGATAAAGAAGGCATAGAAGTTGTTGATCCAGCAGAAGCGGTTATTCCAGCAGCAGTAATTGTACCAGTAGTGATAATATTACCGTTTATATCTATTATTAATTGATTTGTTGAACCTACGTATAAATTATTTGAAATAGACAATGAAGGAAAAGGCGTTGTAGATATATGTATACCATTTGAGTGTCCAGTTGTAATATATTGTCCAGAACCAGAGATACAAACATCATTAAATGCCAAATTAAGCGTGTTCATAATAGACCAAGTCACTCCAAAATCAATAGATGAATACATATTTCCATTGCTAGGTATTGAAGGTCCTTGTGTAACTACAATCATATATCTACCACTAGAGCTAATAGATATGCTTTGGCCATACATAGTTGGACCAAAAGGCAAAAAAGAATTTCCAAAATTAGATGAAATATAAATGTTGTCTGGTGTGATAGACGCCTGATTTGATGCGAGTGCACCAACATATTGTCCAGAAGAAGAACAAGAAATAAAAGTCCAATATTGTGCATTTGATGTTACCTTTGTAAATTTTATACCATAATTATTAGAAATATAAATATAACCATCAACCGGATAAGTAGTTACTGCATAAATGTTTTGACCAGATGAAGAAACAGATACATAAGTATATGGCAACACGATTGAATTTAATGAAGTCCAAAATAAACCATAAGATGTTGAAAAATATATATAATCTCCGCTTGAACCATTAGCAACACTAGCAATATATTGACCATTACTAGAACAGCTGATTGATGTCCAAAATTTTGTAGATAAAGTACCACCAATAAAAATCCAATTTACACCATAATTTGTTGATTTACTAATATTTCCCATAAAAGCACTACCACCAGTTACAGTAGGATATGTACTTGAACAAGCATATTGGTATTTGCCATTAGCGGACATACAAATTCCTTGAAATGTGCCGCCAGGAGTTACATTTATTGATGTCCAATTATTTCCATAATTACATGAATAATAAATATATGTTGTATAACAACCTGATTGGTATTGACCGGTCAGTGATATAGCCAAAGCCGTTATAGCAACACCAGGTGAATTTTTATTTGACCAATTTTTAGTAAAATAACTGAAACTATCCAAAGCTAATGATCCTGTTGTAATAATTGAACCATCAAGCATATTAAATGGATTTGTTGGACCAGTTAAACTTGTAGTTCCGGTAACATTTAAATCATTAGTAGTTAAGTATCCAGATATTGCTTGACTAAAATAAGGAGTTAAAGATGTATAAATATACCCACTGTCAAGAGCAGTTGACCCAGGCGATACGGCCGTAATGTATTGTCCGGTCGAAGAAATAGCACAACTAAACCAATCTTGTAACGGAGCATTTGGATTAATTCTCCATGTAAGACCATAATTTAAAGAAGTATAAATTGGTCCAGGAGCACCCTGTGTAACATTATCTTGCGTTGTGGCAACTATATATTGACCAGTTCCTGCCATAGAAACGGAAGTCCATTGAGTTGTTACAGTAGGATTAACTTTATAAAAAGACGAACCAAAGTTAGAAGACATGTATAAATTTCCTGGTATGCTTGTTGTGGCACCAGAACCTAATTTGACAATTGTGCTTGAAGAAGTATATGCCCCAGCAGAAACAATCATATATTTACCAGAATAGGAAACAGAAGAAGAATTCCAATTTGCTGCTACATTACCTGCCTGATTAACAGTAACGCCATAATCGGCAGATGTAAAAATATAAGTAGAGTTACCAGCAAAACATACAAATTGACCATTTGAATTAGTTGATATGGTTTGCCAAAGACCGGAGCCTGTACCATTAATAGTTGATTGAAACCAATTTACACCATAATTAGTAGATTTTAAAAAAAACCCACCATTTGCACTGGCGTATTGGATATCACCAGCTGATGTTGAAGCTAAATAATTTACGGTAACATTTGGTGACCCACCGGCTTGATTCCAATTGATACCATAATTAGAAGATAACCAAATATATCCTGGAGTAGTTCCAGTTGCAAACGAAGCAGTTTGAAATTGACCAGTATAAGATATTGCTATGGCAATCCATGTTTTTTGTTCACCACGCTGACTCCATGTACTACCGTAATCTAATGAAGTATAAATATATCCACCTACAGTAGATGAAAAATTAGGACCATAATCTACCGCACTTTGATATTCTCCTGTTAATGACATTGCGACAGATGTCCAAGAGTGGTTAGCATTATTTATACTAGCAAGCTGATTCCAATTTGTGGCAAAATTATTTTCTCCATCAAATGGCAATATTTCCGCAGTTACACTAGAAACACTGTTACTAGCTTGTGCTTTCCCTAATGCTGCAGACAACGCAGTATCTAATCCATTAATTGCATTAGATGGTATAGAGTTTGCCGAGTAAGCAGATCCTGATACATTGAAAGACCCAGTAACGTTGAATATTCCTCCAACGGTCAAATTTTGATTCATAGTAACGTTTCCACTCACAAATAAACGTTGATTCAATGATACGTCTTGACCAAAATAAACGCGTCTATTAAAAGATGCGTCTCCAGTTACCCATAGACTTTGATTTAAAGATACGTCTTGTAAAACTCGTAAATTTCCAGGAATATAGGTTGTTTCGGTTGAGGTGCCAAGAACAATTTGATTATTAAAAATGCCTGTTATTGGCTGACAATAAGCACCAATAAAAGTATTCATATTATAAATACCAGCTGATGTAGGAACGATATTAGGATTTATTAATGTATTTGTTGCAGCACTAAAAGCATTGGCACCTAAAACCGTATTGTTGCTACTAGAACCATATATATTATTGCTGACCATGGTAGCAAAGCCAATGGCAGTATTATTACTAATGGTTCCCGAATCACTTGGAAATGTTGGAACATTATATGCTATTGGAATACTACCATTTACTGTTATAGACGAACCATTGTTTGTATATAAACCCATATTAGCCATTGCAAGTGAACCAATTGCTGTATTACTATGTCCTATCCCCAAATATCCCATAGTAGAAAACCCCATGGCTACATTATCACTAACGTTACTGGTACTAGATAAGAAAGAAAGTGAATTTCTTGATAGGGCAAGGTTTCTCGCCATGAAAACGGAATTGGGAAAACTAATAATATTTGTTCCTGTGTTTACACCAAAAAGGAAATTATCTCTTGTTTTATCAATATAGAAATTAAATGAAGTTAAGCCACTATCGTTATCACCGTTAAATGTAAGATTTAAACTTGAAGAATTTGTTAAATTTGATACAGATAAATTATTAGTCGGTAAAATAATATTATTAACAAGTAACCGATTTATAGAAACGTCACTTTTAAAAAGTGAACCTCCCATAACGTATAATCGTTGATTTAATGATAAATCGCCACCAACATATAATCGTGAATTAAAAGAGGCATCGCCTGCTACATTAAGACGTTGATTAAATGAAACGTCACTTAATACAGAAAGACGCGAATTCATAGATACATCCCCATTAATAAAAAGCCGATTATTCATAGTAACATCTCCATTTAAAAGTGTTTGTAATGCAACTTGAAAATTGCCATTTGCCGATACATCTTTTGCTATACTAAGACGATTTGATAAATTCAAATCTCCTGCCAAACTCATTTGATTTGCGTATAACGTTTGTGCAATTGTCAAACTATTATTCATAGAAACATCGTTATTTAAAATAGATTTACCAAAGACTTGAAAATTTTTATTAAATGAGACATCGTTTGTAACTGCTAATCGATTATTCATGGAAACGTCGCCTTGAATATTAAGTCTTCCATTAAAAGAAACATCTCCCTGTACAGACAATCGCTGATTCATAGAAACATCGCCTCCCATAACTAATCGACCATTTAAGGACATATCTTCGGTTATAATTATTGAATAGTTGGTTGTAGTCATATTAATAATAGACGTATTGGTATAGTTATTTACGTTGAGTCGTCCATATACAGTCAAATCACTTCCGATAAACACCCTATTCATAGACACATCATTTTGGAAGATAGACTGACCAACTACTTGAAAATTACGATTAAACGATACGTCACTTAGAACTGAAAGGCGGCTATTAAAAGAAACATCTCCACCAACAAAGACTCGTGTATTCAAAGAAATATCGTTTTGAAATATGGATTGACCAAACACCTGCAAATTTCGATTGAATGAAACGTCACTTAGAACTGACAAACGTGAATTCATAGAAACATCACCAGATACAAAAAGCCGGGTATTTATTGAAACATCATTCTGGAAAATAGATTGACCGAATACTTGGAAATTCCTGTTTAATGATACGTCACTTAGAATAGAAAGGCGACTATTGAAAGAAACATCACCACCTACAAAGAGTCGTGTGTTTGACGAAATATCATTCTGGAAAATAGATTGACCGAATACTTGGAAATTCCTGTTTAATGATACGTCACTTAGAATAGAAAGGCGACTATTAAAGGAAACATCACCTGCTACAGATAAACGACTACTCAAAGAAACATCACTAATAAAAATAGATTGTCCAGACACCTGTAACGCACGATTAAATGATACATCACTTAAAACAAAAAGACGACTATTAAAGGAAACATCACCTGCTACAGATAAACGACTACTCAAAGAAACATCACTAATAAAAATAGATTGTCCAGACACCTGTAACGCACGATTAAATGATACATCGCTGAAAACAAAAAGCCGACTATTAAAGGAAATATCACCAGCTACAGATAAACGACTATTTAAAGAAACATCACTATTCAAAAGAGATTGACCAAATACCTGGAAATTACGATTAAATGATACATCACTTGAAACATAAAGACGACTATTAAAGGAAATATCGCCAGCTACAGATAAACGACTATTTAAAGAAACATCACTATTTAAAAGCGACTGGCCTAATACTTGGAAATTGCGATTAAAGGATACGTCATTACCAACAAAAAGTCGTTTATTTAATGAGACATCGTACAAAACAGAAAACCGTGAATTAAAAGACACATCACCTGTTACATTAAACATTCCTGGAATATACGTTGTTTCACTTACTGTTCCCAAAACAATTTGGTTGTTGAAAATACCAGTTACTGGCTGTACGTTGAATCCAATAAATGTATTTTGATTATAAATACCATAAGCAGTAGCTAAAAAATTAGTAAATGCATTTGCACCAATAACAGTATTACTTGAACTTTTACTTCCTATGTATTGGCTATTCATAGTATTATAACCAATTACTGTGTTATAACTTGAAGTTTTGTTGTTTGCACTTGTTATATCATCAAATCTATTAAGTGTATCAACAACAAGATTGATTGGTGCCGGAAAAGGAGTACCGGTAGTTTGACCTCCAGTTGCAATTAATCCAATATTTGACATAGAATAGGAGCCAATTGACGTGTTGTTATGCCCAAAATCTAAAGATGTACTTGCATTATAACCAATAGCTACGTTGTCATTTGTATTTAAACGCGTTCCAAAATAAATAGAATTTAAAGATAATAACGAATTGTTTGAAATAGCAAGATTTCTTCCAATATTATTATCAGTTGTACTTGTCATAGTGCTACCAGCACTGTTACCAAAAAGTAAATTACTACGCAAATTGTCAATATAATAATTAAAGGAGTTTCCGCTATCAGAACCATAAAAAGAAAGATTTATTTTAGCTGAATTATTCCACGTACCAATGGTAATTGAAGATGCGGAATTTGTAGAGACATATGGGATGTTTATATTACTTGTAAACAGACGAGTATTTAAAGAGACATCGTTTTGAAAGATAGATTGACCAAGTACTTGAAAATTACGATTTAAAGACACGTCGCTCAATACAGACAAGCGTGAATTCATAGACACATCGCCACCTACAAAGAGCCGGTTATTCATAGAGACGTCATTTTGAAAGATGGATTGACCAAATACTTGGAAATTACGATTAAATGATACATCACTTAGAACCGAAAGACGTGAATTCATTGAAACATCTCCACCTACAAAGAGTCGCGTATTTGATGAAATGTCATTTTGAAAGATAGATGTACCAAATACCTGGAAATTACGATTAAATGATACGTCACTTAGAACAGAAAGACGTGAATTCATTGAAACATCTCCACCTACAAAGAGTCGCGTATTTGATGAAATGTCATTTTGAAAGATAGATGTACCAAATACCTGGAAATTTCTGTTCAATGATACGTCACTTAGAACCGAAAGACGTGAATTCATAGAAACATCACCACCGACAAAGAGTCGGGTATTTGATGAAATGTCATTTTGAAAAATAGATTGACCAAATACCTGCAAATTTCGATTGAATGAGACGTCACTTAGAACTGAAAGACGTGAATTCATTGAAACATCACCACCGACAAAGAGTCGGGTATTTGATGAAATGTCATTTTGAAAAATAGATTGACCAAATACCTGCAAATTTCGATTGAATGAGACGTCACTTAGAACCGAAAGACGTGAATTCATAGAAACATCACCACCTATAAAGAGACGAGTATTTAAAGAAACATCGTTTTGAAAAATAGATTGACCAAATACTTGAAAATTACGATTTAATAATACATCGCTCAAAACAGAAAGACGGCTATTAAAAGAAACATCTCCATTAACAACAATTCTGCTGTTCATCAAAACATCACTATTTAAAGTAGATTTTCCGAGTACTTGAAAATTATTATTGAAAGATACGTCATTATCTACATATAATTTATTGCTGAACGATGCGTCATACAGTACAAACAACCGACCATTTAATGATAAATCTTCTGCTATGAGAAGTGAGTAATTAGTAATGGAAGTATTAATAACATTTCTATTTGTATAACTATTTACAGTTAAAATGCCGTTTATACTGACATTTCCGCCAAAAGAAGCATCGCTGCTGACATATAAACGCCGATTTAAAGAAACGTCACCCAAAATAAACAATCGGTTGTTCAAAGAAACGTCATTTTGAAATATAGATTTACCAAATACTTGAAAATTTCGATTAAACAAAACGTCATTTGTGACGGATAATCTGTTATTCATAGAAACATCATTTTGTATAATGAGCCGTCCATTAAAAGAAGCATCACCACCTACACTTAATTTGTTATTAAAAGATACGTCGTTGTTTACAAACAATTTATTATTGAAAGAAGCGTCCCCATAAATAAATAAACGTTGTGTTACTGATGAATCACCACCAATCGACGAACTGCCGGTTGGATTTATATTAGTAAGTGACAGAGCTCCTGTAACGGTAAGATCATTAGCAATTGTTTGAGAATTTAAATAAACATAGTTATTGAAGTAGGAATTCCCTTCTACACTTATTCCTCCATTTAATGAGGTATCAAGATTTACATATAAATTACCATTTAAAGAAGTATCTGAAAATACAAAAAGACGATTATTCATAGAAACATCTCCATTCAAAATAGACTGACCAAATACTTGAAAATTGCGATTAAAAGAAACATCAGACCCAACTGAAAATCTGTTATTGAACGAAGTATCGTTTAACACAAATAGATTACTACTAAAAGAGACGTCCGATGCAACAAACATCCGTTTTACAAAAATAGCATCTCCGGTCTGAGAAATATTAGTTGCGTTCAACGTATTTACCGATAAAATTCCTGTAGTAATATTATTAGAATTGAGAACTGGTATATTTGTAGTTCCACCAACACTTATGCCCCCTTGTAATGAAATGCTTCCGTTCAAAGACAAATCGCCTTGACAAAAAGTTTTTCCTTTTATGTATAAACCATTATTAAAAGAAACATCGCCAGCTACACTTAATTTAGAGTTAAATGAAACATCATTTTGGACAAATAAACGTTGATTCAAAGAGACATCACTGCTGACAAAAAGTCGTTGATTCAAAGACACATCACCACTAATAAAAACCCGGTTGTTCATAGAAACGTTACTATTAAATATTGATTGCCCCAAAACCTGAAAATTACGATTAAAAGAGACATCGCTTAAAATAGAAAGGCGACTATTAAACGAAACATCTCCAAATACATACAAACGGCTATTCATTGACACATCACCATTAATAAAAAACCGGTTGTTCATAGAAACGTCATTTATAAAAACAGACTGTCCAAATACTTGAAAATTACGATTAAAGGAAACATCTGACCCTATTGAAAGACGACTATTCATTGATATATCTCCATCAACAAATATGCGATTACTTGTATGAAAATCTCCGGATACATCTAATTGCACTCGTGGAACAGGAACGCCTATTCCTAAGTAAGATGTTGTATAAGTAATTGTATTAATCAAAGAGGAAATAGTTGTTGTTCCTGATAAAAAATATTTACCATTGGTTGTAATAAAATTAGCTCCATTTTCAGATATTTGTTGGATATTAAATGTGTTTCCATAATCAGAAGATAAATATTGTCCAATAAGCCAAAATTGACCATTAGAAGAAATAGCAGTGGAGGCCATCTTTACCGAGGGTAAGAAAGGTATCCAACTCAAACCATAATTAGTTGAATAATATCCATCTATTAACATATATTGGCCTGTATAAGAAATAGAAAAATTAGGGGGAATTGCTGTAATTGTAGTAATAGGGCGTGTCCACCAAATTCCATAATTTGAAGATAGGTATCCACCAGCTAATAACATATATTGACCATTACCAGAGACAGCCGATGAATAATAACCCGTAAAACCATTACTATTTAAACCAATAATAGTATTTCCATATGTTTTTGTGATTGTGGTCCATGTTTTTCCATAATCACTGGAAATAAAATTCCCGCTAGTATTAGTTAAATTTGCAGGTATACTTGCACTAATGTTAGTACCAATACTAGTTATAATCATATATTGTCCACTATTAGACATAGAATAATTACCGCTAAAAAAATTATTTGTATTTAATAAACCATTTATAGAAACGGTATTAAAATAATTTCCATAATTTGAGGAAATATGAAGTCCAGTGTTAAAATAACCATTTATTAAAATATATTGACCACTTTTTGAAATAGTGACACCACGAACATTTGTATAATTTAATAGTGTCCAGTTATTTCCAAAATTAGAAGAAAGATATACATTTGAACCATTTGGTTGTGATGTAGTGCCATCCGATAAGACGGCTGTTCCTAAGCAAAATATAATATATTGTGCATCTTCGGAAGAACATATACTGTAAATAGGTATACTATTTGTAATATCAAAAGCTGAACCCAAAAAAGACCAATTTATTCCTGGTGTCACTGTTGTAGTTAAAATTTCACCAGTAATAAACAAATTGGCACCAAACGACGCATCGTTTGCTAAGAACAAACGATTATTCATGGAAACGTCACTATTTAAAACTGATTGGCCAAAAACTTGAAAATTTCGATTGAAGGATACATCATTTGCGATTGACAAACGAGTATTAAATGAAACATCACCATCAACATAAAGACGACCATTGAATGAGATATCACCAAGAACTGATAATCTTCCATTAAAAGATACATCACCACCAACAAAAAAACGTTGGTTCAAAGATATATCATCACGAAAAACAGATTTATCTAATACTTCAAATTTTCGATTAAAAGACACGTCACTTAATATTGACAACCGGCTATTCAAAGATAAATCTCCTCCAACAAAAAGCCGTTGATTTAAAGAAACATCATCTCCCATAATTGTTTTTCCAAAAACTTGAAAATTTCTATTAAATGAAACATCATTTGTCACAGATAATCGGGTGTTCATAGAAACGTCGCCACTGACAAATAACCTTCCATTAAACGATACATCACCAAGAACTGATAACCGGCTATTCATAGATACATCTCCACTAATAAAAACCCGTTGATTCATAGAAACATCATCATGAAAAATAGACTTACCTTGAACATCTAAATTACGATTTAGACTTACGTCATTTGTCACGGCTAATCTGGAATTCATAGAAACGTCGCCACTGACAAATAATCTTCCATTAAAAGATGCATCACCAGTCAAAAATAATCGCATATTCATAGATACGTCTCCCCCAACAAAAAGCCTCTGGTTTAAAGAAACATCGTCTCCCATAATTGTTTTTCCAAAAACTTGAAAATTTCTATTAAATGAAACATCGTTTGCCACAGATAATCGGGTGTTCATAGAGACATCACCACTGACAAATAACCTTCCATTAAACGATACATCGCCAAGAACTGATAAACGGCTATTCATTGATACATCTCCACTAATAAAAACCCGTTGATTCATAGAAACATCATCATGAAAAATGGACTTACCTTGTACATCTAAGTTACGATTTAAACTTACGTCATGTGTCACGGCTAATCTAGCATTCATAGAGACATCACCACTTACAAATAATCTTCCATTAAAAGATGCGTCACCAGTTAAAAACAATCGCATATTCATAGATACGTCTCCCCCAACAAAAAGCCGTTGGTTCATAGAAACGTCATCATGAAAAATAGATTTTCCCTCAACATCTAAGTTACGATTCAAACTTACATCATGAGTAACAGCCAATCTAGCATTTAGAGATGCGTCACCGCTTACAAATAATCTTCCATTAAACGACGCGTCACCAGTTAAAAATAATCTCATATTCAGGGAAACATCACCACCAACAAAAAGACGGCGGTTAAAAGACACATCGCTATTGACAAAAAAACGACTATTTAAAGATACATCGCCTTGTACCATCAAACGGCTATTTATAGATACATCTCCTTGATGATGGGTGCTTTTAGATGTATATAAATAACCATAAATGTTTGTGAGAGCATCGTTATTGGCAATATATAATCTCGAAATAGAAGAACCAAAATAAATTTTATTTACCGTTTCATTTAAAAGGTTAAATGTTTCATTATTTGATGAAATTTTACCACCATCATTGACGTTTGTATCACCTGAAATATACATGTTACCTGATACATCAAATACTCGGTTATTAACTCGATTTAATAAATTGGGTAAAAAGCAATAATGAATCTTACTTTTTCCATTGGTAAACACATTTTTATAAAAACTAGTAACATCTGCAATGACAAATGAATTGATATCTTGCATGTTTATTGAAGATAAATAATTGTCTGAACCAATAACTCGATTTCCCATGCCCGATGTATTTATTAATTGTAATGGAACAATTCTCCATGAAGAATCTGAAAATCCGGTAGTTGTATAAATAAAAACACCATTATCTCCTACTGCCACAGCTGTCAATAAATCATATACGTATACGCTTTTTAAATTAACTATTCCATTTGCGGGCAAAATTATATTGGCAAAATTATTACTGTTTGTGACAATATCTGTCCAATTTGTTCCGTCATTAGTATAAGAAAGTATATTTTCACCTACTGCTATTACGCAAATGTCATTAAAAACAAAAATATTATTATATGTTGCACCAGAGTTAGTATATGCATAGATTCCTCCGATTTCTGGTAAAGCAATTGTATATTTTGATATTCCGCTACCAGCAAAATATATATAATTTTGGCCGCTATCCGCAGCAACAATATTTATATTACTAGAAACTTCAGCAAAATTTGTTATTAAATAATCACTCGTTCCGTTTAATGAAGTAGATAAAGTTGCAATTTGTATGTCAAAAAATCGTATTTGTTTGGTATATATATCAATTTTATTAGTAGGAAGGTCATTATATTTATATGCATTAAAAACTCGAATTGATTGACCATTAGTTGCAATAGATAATGAAGTTGTATCACGGAGTGTATTATCAGTTTCTGTTGAATTTGAAAAACAATTTTGCATTTTGTACCAATTTAATCCGCTATTATTTGAATAAAAAACATAATTTAGATTTCCTGCAATGAATGAATAATTATCATCATAAACCGAACAAGAATTGAATACTATATTAAAATCAGATAATCGATAAACGCTTATTGGGCCTGGGTCAATTTGTGATTGAGTCCATGTTATACCCCCGTCTTTTGTATAATGTATATATTGTAAATGTGGTGAAACTGCGGAAATTGAGGTACCTACCGCCAGTCCAATTTTTTTAAAAGTTTTTGAAAAAGACATCCTTTTTATTTCGTATTCAGCGTTTAAAAATGTATGAATCTCTCCATTGCCAATTCTGGTCGGCCCGTTAATGTCCATTACATAATTTTCTGTTAAAGGCGAAAATGTATTTATTCCTACTGTAGACAAATAGGAAACCTTGTTTTTACCAGAAATTATTGTTTGATTAGGGATGAAATTTCCACAAATATCATTTAAACCGACCATTGTCATGGAACGAGTAGAATCGTTAGGGAAAATACCTCCACCAAATGCAGCACCCATTTTATTTTTTGGTGCAACAATTCGTAAAAATGTATTTGAACTAGGGTCAACAGCAACAACAGTAAGTGCGTTTCCAGTGTTAACATTTTTACTATCATAGACATTATTTAAAAAAATACTGTTAGAATTATCATAAAGAGTCATTGTTGCATTATACATTTCGCCAGAAATGCCACGTCCAATATAATTAGGAGTAGTCACATTTAAAAATGTGGACAAATTTGTATAATTTGAATTTAATAGTGTGTTTCCGCTATCAATTTGTACGTTTCCTGTACCTGCATTAGAATTAATTTTGAACAATCCGCCTGAAGAATTCAAAACAACAGTGCCTGAAGAGGAAATGGTAGCAGTGTTTTTATTTAATGCTAGAATTCCTCCAGAGCTATTTAACAAAAAATCCCCTGACGCATCCATTCTTATTGAACCAAGTGCTGGGTCTAATTTTATAACTCCTCCTGAACCAGTAAAAACAAATCCGCCAGAAGTGTTAAATAAAATATTTCCACACGAATCTAAAGTTGTGTTTTTTTGAGATAATTTGAATATGCCACCAGATGAAGTGATTATAGTAGAACGTGCAGAGGCATTAATTTGATTAGTTGTTTGTAAAGAGAGTATGCCACCCAAATCATATTCTATCGTTGCACTAGGTGAATTTGTAGGATCGGTATTTGTATTATTAAAAAAAGATATATTTGAAGCAACATCATTTGCACTAACCGTTATTCCATGTTGATTGTTATTTTGAGCAATAACGTTACGAATATTATTAAAGCTTGTTTCAACCGTTAATATATTAGATACACTACCACTAATATGAAAGGCTGCCGTAGGATTAATAGTATTTATACCAATATTTGTAAAGTTACCATAAATAAAAGAATAAGAAGAGTCGCTTGGTAAAACTGAAAAGGCTACAAACGACAAATCGTTTGGAAGTGGACGATTCCCTCCTAAAAAGATTTTATTATTAGCATAAGTATTTCCGGTCACAAATAAATCCTTTCTAATAAATGTAGAATTTCCTACTTGTACATCTATATCTGCTAATAAATTTACGGTTACCTCTATAGTCCCATTAAAAACTTGATATGTCGGATTTGCTGACCTAGAAATAAACTGGTCAGCAACAATTGTGCCGACACTAATTGTATTCAAGCTGTCAACCTTTGATAATCCACCATATTGTTTCCAAGAATTATTAGACATTCAAAAAATTTATTATACAATTACTTTGTATATTATTTTATATTTTTCAACATGAACATAATATAGTCTATAAAAAATATATTATGCTAGTATTTCTAAATTTCCCAATTTTTTCTTGTTTTGTTGGATTTTTTGGATCTTGAATAAATAAATCTTTGAATGTTCTCAATATCAGCCAAAATATCATCCAAAATTTCTTGATAGAAACCGCGGAATTCTTTTTTGCGGCGTTTTATATCGGCAATTGAGAACCATCCTATCTCTATTTTTTCAAAGAGCTTGGTTTTACTTAATTGAGAATGATTCATGCGATTCCACAAAAAATGATGATTTTGATTATAATATTTGGGAAGGTTCTCATCATATTCAAAAAAAAACATATGAACATGATAAGTATCATGAGTTAGATTATAGGTTCCGCCATTTTTTTTTATAATTTTTTGTATTTGTTTACCGTCTCCCAAAAAACCTGTTAATTCTTCACCGCCCTCGCGTAATGCAGTTTTATACGGTGATTCTCCATTCTCAACACCACCACCAAAATCTGACCATCCTTTGGCACTATCTTCTAATGGATTTTCTTTTCCAAATAAAAAATAAAGCTTGTTTTTGTGAATTGCGATTGGCAAAATACTTCCCGCAACCATCTGTATCACAGGTTTTTAATGTTCTCTATAATAGGAGGATATTATAATTTAATAATCTTGGTATTAGTTGATAATACTATTGGCACTTCGTCTGGGGTTTGGATACTTTTTTGCAAGTTTTCATAATATTGTTTTACTTTTGGATTTGCCTTTATTTTGTAAGGATGAAAATCAGATAAATATAGCCCGTCTAAGGATTTGATACGCGAAAGGGCGACATAAGTTTGTCCATATTCAAAAATGCTTTGCCCAATATCTATTTCTGCCATAGATAATGTAGCACCCTGAATTTTATGAATTGTCAGTGCCCAGGCTAAACAAAGTGGATATTGACCAATAGCAATAGATGGAAAATCTTCCGACTGCCAATAATGAATACCTATTTTTTTAATTACTCCATTTGAAAATTGTACAATAGGACAATCTGTTATATCTATAATTATACCCTGAGAACCATTACATATTCCGTTATCCATATCTAAATTAATTGTACACATAACCGCAGCCCCCTTTTTTAAACGCAAAATCTGAAGACAGGGAGTATTATTAATTAATTGAAGAATCTCATAATCAATATCTTGAGAACTTAGAGATGCAGTTTTTTGCAATATCTCCACACTAAATGCCTTACCAGAATCTAAAAACGTCCGGCAGTCAGTTTTTTTTTCCATGTTTAATACATGTTCTTTTTCCGTAATTTTTGAGAACATCATGGAATTTAAATAATCAACTTTTGATCGAAGGGGAAATAATTTTGTAGGAACACAACCATTGTGATCCGCAGAATTATAATCTCTATTCAAATAGGATTGTAGAGTTTTGGTTTTTTCCATATCAAGTTCTCCTTTTCTTATTTGTAGCAAAATTTCAATATATAGGGGGTCGTTTTGACGGAAAATAGTTTTTAGTTCAATTTGATTTTCTGGTTTAAATACTTGGTTCCAAAGTGGCGATTCAAAACAAAACATTTCCGTATCCGGTTCTCCTTCTGTGCCAATTGGTGGCAGCTGAAAGAAATCGCCAGTAAATATAACTTGCATTCCCCCAAATGGCAAACTTGAACCATGTGTTCTACGTGCCAATTCTTCAATAATTTCAAAAATCTTTTTTGATAACATACTGACTTCATCTAAAATAAGACATTTGGCACGCTTCCACGTTTTCATTGCGTTTTTGTTTCTTAAAACTGCTGCAACAATAGATTCCGCAGAACCCTTTGCTAATTTTATTCCACTCCATGAGTGAAGTGTTCTTGCTTGACAATTTAATAATATTGCCGCACATCCAGTCATTGCACAGATTGCATAATTTGTATTGATAGAATTTAAATGAGCAACAAAGTTTTTAATTAGCCTTGTTTTACCTGTACCTCCAGGACCAGTAATAAACAGATTTTGTCCCTGAACAAATCGTGTATAGGCTAGTTGTTGCTCCGTGGATAAGTCAGAGATGTTTATATTATCCATTTTTCACTTTGTAAAGACTGTGTAATCAAGGAGATATGATTCAATTTTTTGATTATTCATGCTCAACCTTTATTAAAAAAGAAAAATCTATACCGTTCAACTGCATAGGTATACCCAACTCATTTAATAATTGTACATTAAACCGCAACAAATCAATCTTTCCCGTATAATTACGCACGTCACTATTTAAATACCCATTAAATAAATTTGCAGGTAAAATAGCTTTAAAACCATAAGCGGTATTGTTTAATGTAATTCTTGCAATTATATTTTTATTAATTTTGGAATTAAATAGGGGATTGATAAACGAATTTTGGTTTCCCTTGTTAAATTCATCGATGGCTAAATATAAATACTTTGGTCCTGATAAATCAATAAATCCTTCAGATACAGTATTTGAAGTTCCAACAGTATACGTGGTATTACGGTATCCTAAAATCCATCCTAATTTTGATTTAAAATTATATTTGTCACTTTGCCCAGTTGTATTAATATCAAATTCAATTACTACAGTAGAGCTAGGCGTATTTGTATGAAAACTAGAGGTGGTTCCACTGTAAGAATATGTTAAATTTAAACCGGTAAGCAATGTGTTCATTTTGGTCGATAATCCAGGACCATCATATTGTCCATCTGGTAGAATAATAACAGAGCTACCAACTTTAAAACAATTATTGCCCAGATTAGCAGAAATATTATAATACGTAATTGGAATTTCTATATTTGTAATAATAAGACTTTTGACGTCAGTTATTCGTTCAGGTAACGTTATATTGTAATTTGATGTTTGTAAATAATTATATTCATCTCTAAACTTTGTATCTACATTAATAAGCTTTACCTTGGTTTGTTTTTGAACATTTGACATAACCATATGACTTCCATATTGGGTAGTTTTTGGTTCTAAAAATAAATCAGAATTAGTATATTCGCTCATATATAATATATAAATGGATAAATTATATATTGTTTAACCCTTTCTAGCTTTTATTGTAAGAGTAGTAGGGGCTGTTGCATTTGATTCAGACTCAGAAGCATTTGGTTCAGACTCAGAAGCATTGGCATTTGGGTCAATATTGGGGTCAGTGGTCGGAGTATCAGCTTCATTATCTACGCCCTCAGTAAAACCTTCAAAGATACCAAATGTTTTTAAAAAACAAAGTCCCATGAAAGCAAAAAACAAAATGGTAAATATAAGTAAATATGTTTTACTATTAACAGTATTCATGATTCTTATAAAATGACAACATATATTATTTACCACAACTACTGCAATTGGTTTTTTTTTCTATACGCTGAAACATACCATTGTTAGTAAAAATAGTATAACTTATAACAGATGGTTTTACAATTATTTGTTTAATTGGCGATTTTAATAATGGAGGAGCAGGAGGCCTACCTGAGCCATTTGTACTAAATATCATGTTCATGAAAAATTGAAACTATGTTTATAAATAAAATAGACATATAAAAATGATGAAAACTGAATATGGATATAAATGCACAACATGTCCAAAAGAATATAAGGAAAAATTTAACTACGACCGACATGCGGCATGTTGTGCATTTTTATGCAAGTCACGCAGAGAACAAATGAACGAAATAGAAACTGGAGAAACAATACCAACTCCTCTCGAAATGTATCGATTAATACAAGAGTTAGCTATTAGAAATGAAAAACTAGAAAAGGAATTATCCAAATTAAAACATGTGCAAAATAAAAAAATAAATATATTGCAATGGTTAAATAGCGAGGAACAAAAACAAAATAATCCACTTATGTCATTTATCGAATGGATAAATAAAGAGGTGATTACAAAAATCAAAGAAGTGCTATCAGTAGTTTATTCAGATGATTTATTAACAGGAATAAACCAGTTATTTAATAAGGTTCTCGAAAACAATTCGAATCGTCTGCCAATTTGTGCGTTTGAAAATAAGCCAGGTATATTTTATATTTTTAAAAAAAGTGAAACTTTGATTGGTGAATGGCAGCAAATATCAAACGTAGATTTAGATAAAATATTATCACAAATAAGTCATCAATTTATTGTTGAATTTAAAAAACATTGGTATATCCCAAACCAAGAACGCGTCGAAAACGATGAGCATTACAAGGATTTGTATATAAATTATTATCAACGTATATTAGGTGGAAATGAACGTATTTCTGAAGAAGTAAGATTTCAACGTATTCGGCAGTCTATATTTAATAAGATACGGCAAAATATAAAATCAATTATAAAATATGACTTTACGTAATATAGAACATGGAAATTGCTGAACGTCTTTTGTTTTTGGATAGCAAAAACATTGTATTATTTTGTTTATTTTCAAAATTTATTTTCTGTAAAATATAAGTATTTAATTCATCTATTCCTTCTTTCCAAATTAGTTCGTCATTCCATTCTTTATTTTTTTCTGGATTACAAACAAAAATATCTTTATATGGAGAACTTTTTTCACTGGTTGCTACCAAAAAATAAACATTTTTCCTTTTGAATTTATCTTGTAAAAGTGTTTTTATTTGATTTGCATAATTTGTGTTACCACGATACAAAATTGTTAACGGAGTTTGCTCATTAAATATGGTAATTATTCTTGAAATTCTACGTTTATATTTCAAAGAAACTTCTGATACAAATTCTTCCCAATTATCAACAATTAAATCCTCATTCCGAGCATCAGTATAATCATTTTTATTATTTATTTTTTGTGTTGGATAATCATGAGGATATTCAATTCCATAGTCATCAAGAATTCTCCGTTTGTTTGAAGATAATCGAAGATTTGTATGAAATCTAGAAAAATCCTCCTTTATACAATGATATAATTGATTTGGTGTAGTTTGAACCCAATCAAATGGTAAAGAACAGGTTCTCAAATTTAGATTTTTTAGTGCTGTTGCAGGAGAACAATCAAACCCTAAAGAAATATAATTCATTTATAATATATTCTGATAATAACAAAAAATTGATTCCTATATATGTTTTTTTTTATTAATTCATATATAGAGGATGCCATCACCAACATATTTGTCAATCAAAAACGCTCATCTACGAGATCAGTATATCACGTTTGAAGAGGGACCGCATATTTATACAGTATGTGGAGAGCGTGGAACATATACGTCTGTAACAACATGGAATCATCATCATTTTTCAAAGTTTGATGCGGAAAAAATTATTGACGGAATGTTAGCAAACCCTAGAAATATAAATGACACAAACTGGAAATATCGTGGTATGACCAAAGACGAAATCAAAAAAATGTGGGCAGATAATGGTGCGGCGGCATCCGGTTCAGGTACTGGTATGCATAATGACATTGAATGTTATTATAATAAAATGTCTGTTCAAAATGATAGTATTGAATTTCAATATTTTCTGCAATTTGTAAAAGATTTTCCGGATCTTGTGCCTTATCGTACAGAATGGATGGTTTATTACGAAGAGTTAAAAATTTCTGGGTCTATTGATATGGTATTTGAGAACCCGGACGGAACAATTCAAATCTATGACTGGAAACGTGTAAAAGAAATCAAACATGAAGCCAGCTTTGGAAAATATGCATTAACTGACTGTATTTCGCATTTACCAGATACTAATTTTTGGCATTATGCCTTACAACTCAATGTATATAAGACAATTTTGGAACATAAATATGGAAAAAAGGTAACAGATTTGTTTTTAGTTTGTATTCATCCAGAAAACCAATATAAGACATATGAACGCATCAAGGTGCCGTTTTTAGATAAGGAGATTGCCGATTTGGTCAAGGAAAGACTGCATGAAGTTTCAAAACAATAAAAACAATGACATAAATAAAAAAGACATAAAAATATAGTCAATGTATAACTATATGCAAATTACAAAAAAAAATCTATCTCAGATATATGTTTTTATTATTAATTTTTTTTTAAAGCTTTATTATTTTTGGATACCGTTTCAACCAACAGTTGTGCCAATGACAATTTTAACAATTACAGATAATTATGTGGAAGAAAAAAAAAATAGATTTTTGACAGTTAAACATCAAGATAAAAACAGTAACATCAATTATGTTTTTTATGATAAAAATGAATATCAGGAAGTTATGCAAATAACAAACAATTTTTTAGAAAAAACTTGGAAAATGCGTATTTTGTTTGAATCAACGCCTCGTGGAAATATAATAATGTTTTATAATCCATACAAATTAGGATTTGCATATTACTGTGATTCTTATAATTTACCTTATCCTTTATTAAACGCGGTAGCTATGAAATACGTGACTGTTTATTTTTGTTGCGACTTTTTTATGGATGAAAATATAATAAAATCGCCTTTGATAAAAATTCACACAGAAAAAGAGACAAAACAAAATAAAACAAAAATTGATAAAACGACAGTAAAAATGATACAAACTAGAAGTGTAAAACAATTATCAAATTCAAATAATTCAAAAACAATTGCAAAAAATGAAGTTGAAAAAAATATAAATCGGTTTATTAATATGGGAAAAATAGCAAATTTTGAATTTATACAAAAGGAAAAACCGACTTTGCATACAAATAGTTTTACATCATATTTGTTAGATAATTTAACTGGTGAAACTAATTTACAAAAAAAAGTAATGGATTACAAGGCGTTCAAAAGCATGCGTAGTTGTACCTAATTATTTTATTCCAAAGTCTTTTTAAAATCTAAATAACCAAGACTTTTTTCTAATTGAAAGGACATCCCAAGATGGGATTTTGCTATTTCGAGACCTTTTTTTTCTTTCTCTGAAAGAGTCTTCCAATAATTATCTATTAATATTGCCTCAGATTCATTTTTTCGTATTGATTCAGTAATTTGCGGCGTATTATCCATGGTTTATATAATAATAATATAAATTTTATATTTTTATTATTTTCAATTTTTCAAATTAATACGATGCGGCCGGGCCAGGTAAAACCCCCCTATTATACTTTACAGGAATATAAGGCTTATCAAGGTTTTTTTTGCATTTTTCATCTAGTTTTATTAAATATTCACTCTGAGTAATAGGAATGTAATTTTTTTGTGATTTTATATTTTGTGGTTTTGTATAAGTATTTATTTTTTTTTTAAAAATTGTATTGTAAATGTAGCAACACTTATTTGCATTTAATTGTTTATCAGTTGCTTGTAATTTATCAGCACATAAAATGGTCTTTTTACCTAAACTTGTTGTATGTTGGTGTTGTGTATTAAAATGTTGATTTGCATCTGGTTTAACTCTTTGGTGATTTAATAAATATTGGTATCGTTCTTCAATCATTCCTAGGGTATTAATAACAGAAGGTTTTACAATAGCCGAGTCATTTAAAGAAGTGACATCGCTTGAACTAAGAATGTTTTCAGGAAACGTTCCACAACATCCACCAAATCCTCTTGCAGCACCACCACGAAAAAGGGTTCTATTTATGGAACGGGATAACGAAGTTTGTCCTACATAACCTTGACTGCGACGTGTTCCATTTAATGAGAACCCGTGTTGCGAATTTACACTCATGTTATTGTATCTAGTTTGGGTTTTTTTATATAGGGTTGCAATGGACATGTATATATTTATAAAATATTATTTTTATAAATACTAAAAATGAATCAAATTATATTGTTAGAAGCTGTTTTATTTGTTCTCTAATTCTCTTACACGTTTCTTTAATTGTTGAATTTCGTGAATAAGTACTCCAATAATACCAGTATAGTTTACAGACTGATAATCAATCGCATCTTTTTCGCCATGTACTAAGTAAGGATAATGGTGTTGGATTTCATGAGCAATCAACCCAATATCTTGAGTTTGGGCAACTGTGTTAAAATAAGACACTGGTCGTAAATTATCAACATGAAAAGTTCCATCTAATTCTTGAATGTTTGTCTTGATGCGGTAATCTGATAACAGGTTATAGTTAGTTGCTTGAATTCCACCATTAACATCTACAGCAAATCCTGATGTAATAGTTAGTTTTCCAATAGCAACGTTACCGCCAACAAAAAGATTTCCATTGAGTGAGGCATCACTTCCCAAATAAAAACGCGAATTAAAAGATGCATCACCGTTAACAAAAAGACGAGCATTTAAAGACGCATCTCCAGTCAAAAACAAGCGGTTACCAAATGAAACATCATTTGTTACAAATACTCGGTTACCAAACGAAACATCATTTAGATTATTACTGCCGCTTGTAAATGGACTTCCTCCAGCAAAAATAGAATTTAATGGTAAGAAAATACGTTGATTTAAGTACAAATCGCCTCCTACAAGAAGGTTTTTATTAAAACTTACATCGTTTGTAACACAGAGACGATTGTTAAATGAAACATCGCCAAAAATTGATAAACGACCATTCATAGAAACATCTCCACCAATAAATGTACGGGTATTTACAGTAACATCATTATTAAAAATAGATTGTCCAAATACTTGGAAATTTCTGTTTAAGGAAACATCACTTAATACCGAAAGACGTGAATTCATAGAAACATCTCCACCAATAAAAGTACGGGTATTTACAGTAACATCATTATTAAAAAAAGATTGCCCCAAAACTTGGAAATTTCTGTTTAAGGAAACATCGCTCAATACAGATAAACGAGAATTCATAGAAACATCTCCACCAATAAATGTACGGGTATTTACAGTAACATCATTATTAAAAATAGATTGTCCAAATACTTGGAAATTTCTGTTTAAGGAAACATCGCTCAATACAGATAAACGAGAATTCATAGAAACATCTCCACCAATAAATGTACGGGTATTTACAGTAACATCATTGATATGAAACGTTTGTCCAAACACTTGGAAATTTTTGTTCAATGAAACATCATTTAAAACCGAAAGACGTGAATTCATAGAAACATCTCCACCAATAAAAGTACGGGTATTTACAGTAACATCATTATTAAAAAAAGATTGCCCCAAAACTTGGAAATTTCTGTTCAACGAAACATC
>Ga0209188_1000225_pt1 | contig 62231 bp, 59 predicted proteins | sample C_130625_EF_Meta_FD_187307 | JGI IMG/M metagenome (GOLD analysis project Ga0209188, IMG submission 187307) | Freshwater microbial communities from Lake Croche, Canada to study carbon cycling - C_130625_EF_MetaG (SPAdes) (version 2) | ecosystem: Environmental > Aquatic > Freshwater > Lake...
CCTTAGTTGGTCGCCCTGTTCAAGTATTTTTACGGGCAATCTTCCAAAGGGTTTGGGGGCATCTGCAAAACTCTTAGAATTGGGCGCCAAATCTACATTTTTTACAGGGGTGGTCTTTGATGCAGCTTCCACCTTATGGGGGGATGCTTGTAAAGCGCCAGATAAAAACATGCTCGCAATTAACGAAAAATTGAATTTCATTAAAACCGGGATAGAACAACTTCTCGCCAAGACTGAAAACGGACTCAATTATCTTACAACCGCTACTTTAGATAATCAGTTGGATGGCATGAATAAAAACTTGGATATTCTCAAGGATGCCACCACAGCTTATATGACATTAAAGGACGCTAGCCCAAATGGAGACTTAACACAATACATTAGTAACCAAGGGGGGCTTGAAAAAGCTTGGAATAGTAGCGATAATTTAAAAAAGATTTTTGATTTGACTAAGATCTGGAATGCAGCTTCGGCAGTGCTGATCTCAAATAATAAGGATTTATTTAACGAGGGATTAAAGGCTAGGTGCGGCCTGCAAAAAAGCGCCTCCGATGATTTGGCGATAGCTCGTTCGAAGTGCAATATTTTGATTAAGCGATATCAGGCATTGGCTACTGGTGCCGGATTTCAGGCTCAAGTCTTGCTTAGGGATGTAACCGCTGTTCTCTCGATGTACACCGGAGAATCTGATTTTATTGCTCGAAATATTACCCCCCCGAACAGCTTGTTACCAGATACCTTGCCCACTGGCTCGAAAGATTGGTATAACTACTTTACTAATAAACTTGAGAAACCTCTAAAAGAAGGTATGGATGCAAGTCAATTTGGCTTTGCGGAAAAAATTGAAACAATTACTGATGGCACACCTTACTTTGATGTGTATGGGGATATACCTACTGATCTTCGAACCAGTTTAATTAACGCAGGGTGTGGTAACCCAGATAATAATGGCGCCTTAAATATTCAAAGATGGATCAGAAATGGCGGGGAATCGTTTATAAACGTGAGATGTAAAAAAGATGGCACCTACTACAACTCAAAGTACCTTTATCCTAGAGACGGCAATAATGTCCGGAACGTATTGGGTGTGATTGTGTCACAAAATCTTATTGGATCTACAAGAAGTGTAGGCTACGAAGCCGTTCTTGCCGTTGATGCTGCTTACGTGAATCTAATCATTGATAAAGCACAAAATTTATCTTATGCAGACCGAAATGGAAATTCTTTACCTTTATCGTATGACAATAACGGTATTGCAACAGTTAATTTTGGCAAAGTATCTGATCGTTTCTCGTTTTTCTTTTCTTTGACCGATGGAACATCCCAAAAGAATTCTTGGATATTTCGATTAAATCAAACCACTTTGGCTGGAGTTGTAATAGATTGTTATATTACAAACGCTTGCGGATTAGGTGCTCAGAATAATGCGATTGGCTTTGGTGCTTGGGACGGTCCAGATCCTGTTATTGTTATTACCCAAGATCGAAGAAAAGATGATAAAATGTCCTACAGAGATTTTTATTTTAAGCTTCCAACGGATGATCCGAAAATAACCACTAAATTGGCTAACTATTGATAGTTATCCATTAACGACCATCATTGGTTATCTTATTTTTCTCTGCAATACATTAGTATGGCTGCATCAAACACACATGCTAGAGACGCACACGTTTCGCATTGTTTATATAAGGCGTAGGTCGCACGTTCGAATCGTGCTGGGCAGGCCAAATTCTCACTGTACTACTTATAAGCCTAGGCTAAATGATTGCGTTTATCAACTCAATCATGATCAAGTCATTTTCTTTATTGTTTTTGTTAGGTTGTCATAAAGAACATAGATTATGAGCTAGACTTATTTTCATTTTCAATCAATGGGAAATTTATGACCAATCAAGCCATGACGACAATTCCTGAATTTTTAATTCGACGATTTCATGAATTAGGTACAAATGAGGGTTTTGGGATTGTGGGCGATTTTGCTCTTAAATTATTTGATCGCCTACATCACTTTGGATTCCCCATCTTAGTGACGGCTGATGAGCAGGGCGGGGCATTTGCAGCAGAAGCCTATGCACGTTTGCGCGGTCTTGGAGTGTGCGCTGTCACTTATTCTGTTGGAGGATTTAAAGTAGTCAATGCTACAGCTGGCGCTTGGGCCGAAAATGTACCCCTTTTAGTCTTAAGCGGTGCTCCCGGTTTGGCAGAAAGAAAGGGTGATCCCCTGATACACCATAAAGTAAAGAACTTTGATTCACAACTTGAGGTATTTAAAGATATCACCATTGCGCAAGCCGTTCTAACAAATCCTCTTACGATTACACAGGATATTGATCGCGTATTAGGGGAGATGATTGCTAATCAACGTCCAGGATATATAGAAATACCCAGGGATATGGTTGATGAACCAGTCCTTGATCGTCAAGAGGGGCTGTCCATTCAATTGCCTAAGGTGAATGAAAAACGCTTGGAGCTTGCTGTTGCAGAAACATTAGATCTGTTAGAGGCTGCTGGCGATGCCGTGTCTGTAGCTGGAGTAATGGCAGTGCGAAGGGGGCTTGGTGACGCACTTTTAGCCTTTACTGAAAATTTTGGTGTTCCCATGGCGACCACTTCGCTTTCCAAAGGGATTATTCCTGAAGCCCATCCTTTAGCTTTAGGGGTATATATGGGTGCAGTCAGTACTGAATCCACTGTGAACCAAGTGGAAAATGCAAAGCCTCTCATTTCCTTTGGAGTGCTGTACGCAGATTTGGTGATGGGTGGATTTACAGATCACTTACATCGGGGGCAAATCATCGAATGCACAGATACACATGTCAATATTGGCTTTCACACGTATCTTGATGTACCTCTGTGGGCTTTTTTACCAGCATTAATTAAAGCTGGTACAGAAAGAGGATATAAAGAGTTTGGCAAGGTCGAGCATCAACAACCTCATTTTTCGCCTTCGCCAAAACAGGCATTGGTTGTTGAGAGGGTGATGGAGTGTATAGCTGCTTTCATGGATGAAAAAATGAGGTTGATTGTTGACCCCGGAGATTGTCTTTTTGCCTCGGTAGAGTTGCCTACCTACTGCCTTACATTGGCAAGTGCGTATTACGCCACTATGGGATATGCGGTTCCTGCTGCGCTAGGTTCCGCAATAGCAGATCCGACGCGCAGACCAGTTGTACTGGTTGGGGATGGCGCTTTTTTAATGACGGGCCTCGAATCCCTGAGTTCAGTTCATCATGGAGTTCATCCAATCATCATTGTGATCGATAACCAAGGTTATGGTACCCAACGACCAATGATCGACGGCCCATTTAATGATATTCCTTCGCTGCGAGCAGAGGAGCTTCCAAAGGCATTTGGTGTTGGTGTTGGAATCTTGTGTGAAACAGAAGAAGCGCTATTCGCTGCATTGACCCAGGCAAAAGAAAATAATGATCTGTTTATTATTCGTGCTTGTGTGCCTAAGGGAACGTATAGCCCTGGATTGCTCCGATTAACTGATGCTCTGAAAAAGCGTGTTTGAGAATAAATAATCGAATTTCCTTGCGGTTAATTGTTGTTTTGCATCATTGTTTCGAGAATAATGTCCGTTAAAAGAGAATGGCATGTTGGTGTTTTTGCCATTTGAAAAAATGTTGGGGCCCTTTAATTTACCAAGGATATCGATGAGATTTAAAAAACGCTTAATTAGCAGTCTTGTAATTTCAGCATGTTTTGGTACTTTTGCGGCAATGTCATCACCGGCTTTAGCACAGACCAAGCAGCCAAATATCGTCGTGATTATGGGGGATGATATTGGTTGGTTCAATATTGGGGCCTATCATCAGGGGATTATGGCTGGCAAAACGCCCAACCTGGATAAGCTCGCAAGTGAAGGCATGCGTTTCACAGATTATTATGCTGAGGCCAGCTCGACAGCAGGGCGCGCAAACTTCATTACTGGGCAACTGCCGATAAGAACTGGTATGACAACAGTTGGTCAGGCAGGATCGCCAATAGGCTTGCCTGCTGAGGCTCCTACCTTGGCCCAAGTGCTGAAATCTATGGGTTATGCCACAGGCCAGTTCGGCAAAAATCACCTCGGTGATCTCAATCAGTTTCTTCCTACTGTCCATGGTTTTGATGAGTTTTATGGCTACCTCTATCATCTGAATGCCATGGAAGACCCCTCGCATCGAAACTATCCACAAAATCTCAAGGATAAGATTGGTCCGCGCAATATGTTGCACACCTGGGCAAGCACAACAGATGACCCTACGGTTATGCCGCGTTGGGGCAAAGTTGGTAAGCAAAAAATTGAAGATGCTGGAGAGTTGTACCCCAAGAGAATGGAAACCGTTGACGATGAAATTCGGGATAAGGCCCTCACTTTTATTGAAAAATCTAAAAATGATGGCAAGCCTTTTTTTCTATGGTTGAACCCAACTCGCATGCATAAAATCACGCACCTCTCTGAAAAGTACGAGAACATGCGAAATTCTGAGAATGGTTGGTCTAAACAAGAGGCAGGAATGGCTCAATTAGATGATGACGTTGGCTTAGTCATGAAGAAGCTTAAAGATATGGGTGTTGATGACAATACGATTGTTTTATTCACGACTGATAACGGTGCCATGAACTTCACCTGGCCAGATGGTGGTAATACACCGTTTGCTGGTGGCAAAGGTTCAGCACTCGAGGGTGGATTCAGGGTTCCTGCAATCCTACGTTGGCCTGGCAAGGTTCAGGCTGGCAAAGTTGAAAATGGACTTTTTTCAGGATTAGACTGGTTTCCAACTCTCACTACGGCCGCAGGAAATCCAAACATCACAAAAGAGCTCTTGAAGGGCAAAAATATAGGTGGGCAGACTTTCAAAGTTCATTTGGATGGGTATGATCAGACGGCGCTAATTTCTGGTAAAGGCCCTTCGACACGCCATGAGGTTTTCTATTTTACGGAGAGCACGCTTGCTGCAGTGCGAATCAATGATTATAAGTATCGATTCACTGATCAACCCAATGGCTGGCTTGGCGCAACTGTCAGAGTTGACTGGCCTATCCTAACAAATCTTCGTCTGGACCCTTTTGAACGTATGGGAATGCCAGCCGGGGGGAATGGTTCATTAGCTTTCTATGACTGGTTTTGGTACGAGATCTGGCGCTTCGTACTGGTGGAGCAAGAAATTGAAAAGTTCGCAAAAACAGCCATTGATTTTCCGCCAATGCAAAAAGGTGCTAATGAAGGTCTTGAGGCTATCAAGGCTCAAATTGCAAGGGCTGCGGCTAAAGCTAAAGCTGGCCATAACTAGTCAATTTTTGGCGATGCATTGTGAATAGTTTTCTCACAAATAGTGAGAAGGTTAATTCCATTGCATCTCGCATCTGTCATTTCAGGTAACCAAGATGCTGGAGTATTCTTACTAAATCTGAATCAGCATGCTTATAGAATTTGAGCAATCCCGAACAAAGATAGTTGAGCCCCGTTTCACCATCTTTTGTTCTTATTAATCTATTCTTAGGGCACTCTCCCCAGCACATTTTTAAGTAATCACATTGTTTGCATTGTTTAGGAAGTGTATTGCGTTTATCCATGCCAAACTTTTCTTGTGTAGCAGAAAAAGCAAGATCTCCAAGGTGCATTTCTTTAATATTTCCAATGCGATATTCAGGGTACACAAAGTGATCGCATGAGTAGACTTCTCCATCATGCTCAACTGCTAGGCCTTTTCCACAAAATTCTGCTTGCGTACATGTTTGGGCTGGCATACCTGCGGCTTGCGCTACTGCGGTCTCAAATAAATTGACGTGAATCTTGCCAAAGTCAGTAGCGAGCCATTCATCCCATACTTCACATAAGAACTGTCCATATTCATCTGGATCAACCGACCACTCGGTCACGATTGATAAAGGATGCCCTGGTTTAGAACTTGGGCTATCTTGCATGGGCGCATGACTAAAATCTGCCTTACTGGGTGCTTCTTTTTTAAAGTGCTTGGGCTCTACAGCGGGATTAAATTGAACTCTTTTTGCGCCAATCTCATCTACTAAAAAGCGATAGACTCTTTTGCCATGTTTTGCATTGGTGCGGTTAACCACGCACAGAGCTGCAAAAGGAACATCTGCTTTACCAAGTAATTTGGCTGCTTTAAATACATATTCAAAAGTGGGATTTCCAGCCCGAGTTTTTCTGTAAACATCATGGAGATCTTGAGGGCCATCTATTGAGAGGCCAACGAGAAAGCCATTCTTTTTAAGAAATCCAATCCATTCATCATCCAATGCAATACCGTTGGTTTGAAGGTCATTTTCTATGCGTTGCCCTGGGCTGGCGTATTGATTCTGTAACTTAACGACTCTTTTGAAGAAATCAATCCCCATTAGGGTGGGTTCGCCACCTTGCCAAGAGAAAATGACTTCTTCCCCCGTTTGGCTCTCTATGTATTGACGGATGTGCTGCTCTAATAGCCCATCAGACATCCTCGATTGGGGTTGATGATCTAAAAGATCGGCCTTATGAAGGTAAAAACAATAATCACAATCAATATTGCACTCACTACCGCTGGGCTTGACCATGGCATGAAAACGATAATTTCGCCCTTTTGGAAGTGGCTGGAGTTTGAGTTTAGGTAAAACAGGGGGTTGGCTATTCATGTTGAAGTAGAGTGTATAGACTTATTTGAAAGCTACATAAAAATGGTAAGTTGAGTTTACTCATTAACTACCATTTGAAAGCAACGCCCTTCTAAGGCGTAGGTCGCACGTTCGAATCGTGCTGGGCAGGCCAAATCATCTTCAGCTCTTGGTTTTTCTCGGGATATTTCTTGTAACTCCAAACGGTTCACTTCTTATCGTCAGCAGTACCCTTGATGGACTTATAAGGATTTTGAATTGGGATCGGTTTACCGCTATCACGATTGTTTTGTGAGTCAGCGGGTTTTATCAAATTGCTGTTATTACTCTTATTGCTACTTGGGTTTGTATTCGTTGGGCTCTGCTGATTACCAGCATAGGGTGTTTTTGAGCCAGAGTAGACCAGCGGTGAGACTAATAAGAAGCTAGTGAGGAGGAGTACGTTTAGCTTTTTCATTTAAATAATGACCCGCGTATTTTGTGCATATTGAATAAGATTAAGGTAGATTACAGTATTAATGGCCTTATCCAAAGCGAAGACCCTGTTTTCATACTAAGGGGGGTAGATGCTCTAATCCGGGAGTTACGGTCATAGATCTAATCAGATTTATATTAAAGATGGTGGAAAAGTTATTGATAACTTCGAGGTAGATATTTCCTATGCCTTTGGCGGGGCAATGTACGATACAGATACTAGAATGAGTTGGATGTACGAATCCTTCTCAACTGAAATTCTTGAGGAGCTTAAAAACTAATGCCGATGAGTTAATAGGTATGGATAGGCAAATCAAATTGTCGGTTTACCCGACAAATTTGACTTCAGACCGTCTGCAGATGCCAAGTAATATCCACCCAATTCCACCCGACCCCAAGATTCTCGGTGTGTATGCCACACCAGATCTTGCCAGGCTTATGTCATTGTGTAAGCTATTGCTTTATATCATTTTTACAGCTTCTAAGGCGTAGGCCGCACGTTCAAATCGTGCTGGAAAGGCCAAAAACATTTATACACCTTCTGTAGTCGATTTAATGACTCGTTTGATCAAAATTTGAAAGTGTTATTTGCTTCTTAATTCCAATAGGACGTCTGCAATCTTCAATACAGGTCCTCTGACAACCCCGCCTTTCTCTATCGGCTATTATGCTTAACTCAGCAGTTTGAGAAAGAGAGAATTAAGCAGGCAAGAAACTTACAAGACGATTCATTCCGCCAAAATAATTGAAATGCTGATTAAATTGATGGGTTGAGACTAATTTTGCTGCATCTAATATTTTATAGGCCACTTTTTTGGGTGCTTGTTCTCTGACCCCCCTATAAAAATAAATTACAATTTTAATAATGACTGTTAAGCCTGTTGCATTTTATCTTCCTCAATTTCACCCCGTTAAAGAAAATTCAGAATGGTGGGGAGAGGGTTTTACTGAATGGACTAATGTAGCAAAAGCTCGGCCTATTTTTCAAGGACATTACCAACCGCATATTCCTAAGCATCTTGGTTTTTATGATCTACGTTTATTAGATGTAATGAAAAGTCAAGTAAACCTTGCTAAAACATTTGGAATTCACGGATTTTGTTTTTATCACTACTGGTTTAATGGACGGAGGATCCTTGAGCTCCCAGTCAATAATTTTCTTGCTTCAGATATAGATTTTCCATTTTGCTTGTGCTGGGCAAATGAAAATTGGACTAGAAACTGGAATGGTGGAGACCAAGCTGTGCTTCTAAAACAAGATTATTCTGCCGAAAGTGCACGTCAGTTTATCGTCGACTTAATACCCTACTTAAAAGATCCACGTTATATTCGGATTGATAAAAAGCCGATGGTTTTGGTTTATCGTGCTCTAGCTGTGCCAAATATCAAAGCTGTTACAGCATTGTGGCGAGATGTAGTTAGGCAGCATGGTTTTAGTGACTTGCATCTAGTATCTGTCAGATCGGCTTGGACTCCGATGAGTGACCCCTCTGATTATGGCTTTGATGCATTAGTAGAATTTCCACCCGCCAAATGTACCTCTCACGATATTGAGTTAACTAAAACTCTGAAAGTAAAAAATGCTTTTAATCATGGCTTCTATGACTATGAAAAAGCGATTGAGAATTCATCTAATCTGAGCGTTCCATCTTTTTTAATGTATCGCGGAATTATGCCCTCTTGGGATAACACTGCGCGCAATCAAAATAATGCTGGAATTTTTATTAACAGTAGCCCCTCTGCATATTACAGATGGCTGACTCACCTGGTAGCTTATACCCATAAAAATCTACCTCAAGATAGAAGATTCATATTTATTAATGCATGGAATGAGTGGGCGGAAGGGGCTCATTTGGAGCCCGATCTTAAACATGATCTCGCCTATCTCACTGCGACTCAAAAAGCCTTGATAGATGGTAGTCCCACTTCGTAGAGCTAGTAATTGAATAAGAGTAAACCTTGCCGACACGCTTTGTGTCGGAGTTTAGACCCTCAAAACTAGGTAATTCAGGCATTTGGATTGCTCAGAACGGTTAATTTTCTCATCCACGGCCTCAGTAAAAGGCATGGAATTTATTTCTGCTTCCTTCTCCTCTCACTTAGAATAAGGCTATGAATATCTATACAGTCAAACCACTTTTAATACTTACCTCAGTTTCTTTATTGACAGCCTGTTCTGTTGCCAAGCTAGAGGCCCGTCTCGAGGCTAATCCGCAATGTAAGGATGTTGTGAACCCCAAAACAGGTGCACTGATGCCATGCCCTGGATCTGATAAGGCATTTTATAGGGAAGTAGGTTTAGCTCCTGCTAAGCCAACGACTGCTGCTATTAGCGAGCCTTCATCAGCCCCAGTCATTGTTGGTATACCATCTTCAGCACAAGGCTCATCAACCATTGCAACTGCGTCACCAGCAAGTTCTACAAAAACTGCACCAGCACCAGCAGATTGCAAGCCCCAGATTCATAAAAAGACCGGCGGAACCTTACCTTGCCCAGCACTAGATTAGTTAGATTATCGTTATGATGATCCAAAGCTAATATTCACCCTTTAGTAATTCAACCAAACCTTTGGAATCACCATGAATAAATTGAGAGTATTGTTGGCTTCTTTTGTAGCGGCTATAACTTTAGCAGCTTGTAGCAACGCGCCTAAATTAGCTACTGAAACTATGCCAAAATCTGGTTTTTTGCCTGACTACAATCTTTTAGTCCCAATGGCAAGCAATGATAAAGATGTTCGCATTTGGAGATATCGCATTTCCGGCGTAAATCCTGGAGCATACACAGCGGTAATCCTTGATCCAATTTATCTAAACCAAAATGCGACTAAGGACGTCAGTCTTGATGTAATTAATAAAGCAAAGGCCGCATTGCAAGCATCCATGGTTGAAGCAGTAAATGCTCGAGGAAATATCAGAATTGTTACCCAACCCGGTCCAGGAGTAGCTCGTATTTCAGTTGGTATCACAGGCGCTGAGAGCTCAACAGATAGTTTGCAGCCTTGGAATTTCACACCTATTGGCTTGGCCATGAATGCAGCAGCTTATGCCGGTGGCGTCAATTCCAAGACACCAGCACTTTTGGTTGAGAGCAAGATTACAGATAGCCAATCTAAACAATTGCTAGGTGAGGGTTTAATTACTGTTCAAGGCGAATCTTTCAGAACCAATGCTGGATCAGCGGACTCCTTTGTAGCAATGGCCAAAAAAGTGGTTCGCTCAGCACTGGAAACATCCGCAAATCCAACCCCAACAGGTAAATAAGAATCCCTATGAAATTACTCTCTAAGTTCATTATCTTTATTGGCTTAAATTCGCTGATGCTGATTCCACTTGTTGCTCATGCGGATAATGCTTCACGTGATAAAGAGATTGCTGAGCGTTTTGCGAAATGCGATAAAAATCATGATGGAAAGCTAACTAAAGAGGAGGCTAATGGATGCATGCCACGGATCTATAACAACTTTGGTTATATTGATACAGCAAATAAAGGCTATGTGACTGTGGCTGAAATTCAGGCAATGGCAAATCGCTAGTGTCTAAATGACAAGCGCCTATGATCAGGTTCTTTTTTATTAGGTAAATGATGTCTGTTTCTTTTCCGGGTTTTGAAGCCAAAAAGTTTTTTACCGACTCTGAAGATGGTCCCATTGAGATCTCCTATGTTGTAGGCGGCAATGGTCCTCCTTTACTTTTACTTCATGGGTTTCCACAAACCAAAGCTATCTGGAGTTTGGTAGCCCCGGAGTTAGCAAAACAATTTACGGTGGTAGCTGCGGATCTACGAGGCTATGGTGCTTCATCAAAGCCACATGGAAAACCAGATCACTCTACCTATTCAAAAAGATCCATGGCAGCAGATCAACATGCTTTGATGAAGAGTTTAGGGTTCGATCAATTTTTCTTATTGGGTCACGATAGAGGTGGAAGAGTTTCTCATCGGCTAGCAATGGACTTTCCTGAAAGTGTTTCACGTTTAATGGTTCTGGATATTTCGCCAACCCTAAAGATGTATGAGAACACTACGATGGAATTCGCCAAGGGATATTGGCATTGGTTTTTCTTGATACAAGCAGAACCCGTGCCTGAAATGATGATCGGTGCCAACCCAGAATATTGGTTAAAAAATCATATGGGCAGACACGCCGGTACAGGAATTTTTTCACCAGAAAGGTGGGCTGAATATTTAGCCGGTGCAAGCAATACCGAAAGCATGCATGCGATGTGTGAAGACTACCGTGCTGCAGCTACTATTGATCTCGTTCATGATCGAGCGGATCGCGCTGCCGGCAAGCAACTAAAGATGCCTATAAGAGTCCTTTGGGGCGAACATGGCTTAGTAAATAAATGCTTCAAACCCATTGAGGACTGGAAAGAGTTTGCACTAGACGTCTCAGGAAAGGCAGTTCCCAGCGGGCACTATATTCCAGAAGAGATTCCAGCAGTATTACTGGCGGAAGCCAAGCAATTCTTCAGATAAAACTGAGGAAAAGATGATAAGTATTGAAAAACCCTAAATAAATCAATTACTTAGGGTTTTTTACAATCACTCAGGGTGAAAATTATTGCTAGCCATAAAGCTGATGGTGCGCTCAAAGCCAAGAATACGGATATAGCGCCAAGCAATATCACGATATTTGCTGTCTAAGTAGCCAATAGCGACCTCAGGCGTCCTTTTGGACAGGTCGTTCTGTTGAATTGCGCGGGCCCAACGTTTGAGTCTTGTTGACATATTTGTCACCTCCATGGGCTTACAACGCCTAATAATGGAGCCGAGATGACACAAATTACAAAATATTTATTAAAAAACCCCCAGTTATTCCTTAAATAGAAACAACTTTGTGAGGATTGAGGATATTTTGGGGGTCTAAGGCCCTTTTTAAGGTCTTCATGAGTTCGTGGGCCACTTCACCCTTATGAGCCCTTAGACCATCTAATTTAAGCTGACCTACCCCGTGTTCAGCTGAAATTGAGCCATTACAACGCTCAACCTGGGCATAAACAAGCTCATGTATTGGCTTTTCATTAGCCTCATTAAATGCCTTAGGGTCAACACCCAAGGGCGGGGCAATGTTGTAGTGCAGGTTTCCGTCACCCAAATGACCAAAATTGATGATCCTAACACCTGAATATTGGGCCCTCATTAAGGAATCAGTTTCTTGGATAAAGCTATCCAGGGAAGATAGTGGGATCGTTATGTCATGCTTTAGGTTTGCACCTTCCTCAGCTTGAGCCAGGGTGATGTGTTCACGCATGTGCCAAAAAGCATTTGCCTGGCTTAAATTGCTGGCGATAACTGCATCACTAATCAGCTGCAATTCAAATGCTTCTTCCAAAACAGTTTCCAGAAGTTGTTTTACGTGTTCTTCGCTCTCATGATCTGACAACTCAATGAGTATCGTAAATGGAGGCCTTCCTTTTAGTGGGTTTGACATTTGAGGGAAGTGTTTTTCATTTAACTCTAATGACTCTTGCGTCATCATTTCAAAACCAGTCAATAAAGATGTTGCCCGTTTTTGAAACAGATTGAGGAGTGCAATGCAGTCTGCAACTGTTTTACAGGCAACTAAAGTGGTCCATTGAGAGATAGGTAATGGATATAACTTCATTACTGCCGAGGTGATGATTCCTAATGTGCCTTCAGAGCCAACAAATAAATCTCTCAAATCGTAGCCGGTATTATCCTTCCGCAAACCTTTAATACCATTCCAAATCTCGCCTTTTGCAGTAACGACCTCTAAGCCTAAACAGAGATCGCGCGCATTACCGTAGCGCAGTACGTTCGTACCACCTGCATTCGTTGCAAGGTTGCCGCCAATCATGCAGCTGCCTTCAGCGCCTAGACTCAGAGGAAATAGAAATCCTTGTTCCGCTGCTTTTTCTTGAACGATTTGCAAGACACAGCCAGCCTCCAGAGTAATCGTTTGATTGGCAATATCAATCTCTCGGATTTGATTCATACGCTTGAGATTAAGGATGATCTGCTTGCCGCTACCATCAGGGGTGGCGCCCCCACAAAAACCAGTATGACCACCCTGTGGAACTAACGCGACTTGATATTGAGAACACAACTTCACGATCTGCGCAACTTCAGAACTGGTTCGAGGCAGAAGTACTGCAAGCGCTTTTCCGGTGAACCGTTTTCGCCAATCGGTCAAGTAGGGTGCTTTATCTTCCTCTGCAGTAAGAATATATTTTGGCTCTAAAACTACAGATAGTTCATTAATGAAGTCTTGCATATTTACTTTGCCGACATCTTTTTGAGAGCCTTAGCTTCTTTTTTAATAGGCTTTAAATACATTAGCAGGCAAATAAATCCCACTGTAGAGAGAATCGTTTCAAGAACTGCAAGCCAAAAGTTGGCACCTGTTTCGAGAATTCGAACCAAGCCTTCGGTTGTGTAGAGCAATATCAACATCGAGGCCCACTGCATGGTGTAAACCTTACCTTTCCATATTCCAGGAATGGCAAATAGCAAAGGCACCCCCTTAAGAATCAACCACGATCCCCCAGGTCGTAGGGGTGAGATAAACCACTCCCAGGAAACGCACAGAATAAATAAATCGATGAACGCTGCAGTAGCAATGAGTTGATAAGGATTTTTTTCTAGAATCGTTTTCATCATGATGAATGTTTAACAGCTTATCCCTTAGTTTGGTGCAGTCTCAATGCAGTTTCAGCTAAGCGTTTGCCTTGCGCTTTTGCTAGACGTTGCTCCTCTGGACTGATTGGCGCTCCACCATCAGCATGAGCGAGATGAGTTACACCGTATGGGCTACCACCGGTATTGGAGGTCATGAGATCAGGCTCGCTATAGGGAATACCCATCAGCATCATGCCATGATGGAGCAGGGGAATCATCATCGTTAAAAGGGTGCTCTCTTGACCTCCATGCATGCTACCGGTGCTGGTGAAGACGCAGGCTGGTTTGCCAATCAGGGCGCCATTGAGCCACTCAGAGGAACTACCATCCCAAAAGTACTTCATTGGGGCTGCCATATTGCCGAAGCGGGTTGGCGATCCTAATGCTAGGCCTATACATTCCTGCAAATCAGAGTACTCGGCATAAGGCGCACCATCTTGGGGTACCGTAGATCCCGTTGCCTCGCATACAGTCGAGATAGGAGGAACCGTTCTCAGGCGTGCATTTGCCCCAGGAACACTCTCAATCCCCTCCGCAATAAGGCGCGCCAAATCCTTGGTTGCACCATAACGGGAGTAGTACAAAACTAAAATATCGTGTTGGTTCATATTGATCTCTTATGATACGGCGATGCGCATTATTCGTAATCCCCAATTATGGCTCTCTCTGGCAAAAGAGATCTGGGAGCGTAATCGCGGCCAAAATTTAAAACAAATTGCTGCAAGTCTATCCTTTACGACAACTTTATCTGTGGTGCCAATGGTAACAATCGCCACCATGATGATTGGTTATCTTCCAAGCGTCATCCAAGTAAAGAATGCATTCAAAACCTGGCTGTTGGATACCTATATGCCTGGAGGTATCAATCAACAGGTATTTATCTATTTGGATCAGTTTTCATCTCAAGCAAGAGGGCTAACATATGTAGGGTTCGCTGGTTTGATCATCACTACGATTATGACGCTAGGAGTGATTGAAGGGGCTTTTAATCAAATTTTTAAAGTCACCACAAGCAGACCTATGTATAAAAAAATTGTCATTTATAGCGCAGCGACAATTTTAGGGCCGATATTATTAGGCGTTGGCATTTACTTGAGCGGTGTTTTATTTAGCGCATCGGAAGGGTGGATTAGCGCAGTCTCCTTTGGATTCCGAGTAGTGGCAACAATTGCTCCAATTTTTCTTGCGATACTTGTGTATGCCGTGGTTTACAAATATCTGCCTTATGCAAAAATTTTATGGCGGGATGCATTCGCAGGAGCTCTGGTAGCAGCACTTGCTTTTGAGCTCATGAAGTTCGGCTTTGCCATATTTCTGAGTCACACGGCCTTCTATAAAACTGTTTATGGCGCTTTTGCTATCTTTCCTTTAGGCCTTACCTGGATCTATTTAACCTGGTGGATCACCTTGACTGGAGCGGTCTTAGTGGCCAATTTACCCGATATCCGCAGTGGCTTCATTAGGGTTATTCGTTACTAAAACTAAGGTCTAAGCTCTTGATTCAAAGAGGTCTTAAGTCTATATTGAGTCTATAGATGCATTGTTCTACGGAGACCAAATGAAAGTTCGAGACATATTACGCGTCAAGGGAAGTACCCTTTTTACAGTTGCCCCTGATACTGCGCTACATACAGCTGTGCTGGTAATGAGCGAACACGATATTGGTTCTTTGGTTGTGATGGACTACGACAAGCTGGTGGGTATTTTGACTTTCCGCGAAGTGATTGCTGCCTTAGCTAAACATCATGGCAAGCTTGAAGGCCTTCAAGTCAACTCGGTAATGAATCAAAAACCCTTGACTTGTAATATGGAAACCGAGATTGACGAAGTCCGTCGCATGATGTTGGTGGACCATGCGCGTTATTTGCCGGTAGTCGACCAAAAAATGTTGATGGGGGTTATTTCTTTCTACGACGTTGCAAAATCTGTCGTTGAAGCCCAAGACTTCGAAAACTCGATGCTAAAGGCCTATATTCGGGATTGGCCGGAAGATACTGAAAAAGCGGCTTCCTAGCATCTTCTAGCCGCATTTTCTGAGCAATGACATAATGTTGGTATGTCAGGAAATACTTTAGGCCTCCTCTTTACTGTTACCACTTTTGGCGAATCTCACGGTCCCGCAATTGGGGCTATCGTTGATGGCTGTCCTCCGGGCATGGAACTATCCGAAGCTGATATTCAACTTGACTTAGATCGTCGCAAACCCGGCACCTCACGTCACGTTACTCAGCGTAAAGAAGAGGATAAGGTTGAGATTCTTTCCGGAGTATTTGAAGGCAAAACAACCGGCACACCTATTGCTTTATTAATTCGCAATACAGATCAGCGCAGTCAAGACTATGGCGACATACTGCAGACTTTCCGACCTGGCCACGCTGATTATGCATATCAGCATAAATATGGAATTCGCGACCCGCGTGGTGGTGGTAGATCATCCGCTCGTTTAACAGCCCCAGTGGTTGCTGCAGCAGCCATTGCCAAAAAATGGTTGCGCGAAAAATATGGCACCAAATTTTATGGCTATATGAGTCAATTGGGAGAACTTGAAATCCCTTTTAAGGATGCTGATCAAATTGAAAACAATCCATTCTTTGCTGCTAATGCCGAGATCATCCCGCAGTTAGAAAGCTATATGGATGAATTGCGCAAAGCAGGAGACTCTTGTGGTGCGCGTATCGAAGTGCGTGCTCGTAATGTTCCTACTGGCTTGGGTGAGCCTATATTTGATAAGTTAGATGCTGATATTGCCCATGCCATGATGGGCATTAATGCTGTAAAAGGTGTTGAAATTGGCGCTGGCTTTAAATCGGTAACTCAACGCGGTAGTCAGCATGGGGATGAGCTCCATCCCGATGGTTTTGCAAGCAATAACTCTGGTGGCACCTTGGGTGGCATTAGTAGCGGCCAAGACTTGCGTGTCTCCATTGCTATCAAGCCAACCTCGAGCATTATGAGTCCCAAGCAGTCGATCGATTTGAATGGCAAGCCAATTACTGTTCAAACCAAGGGTCGTCACGATCCATGCGTTGGTATTAGGGCTACTCCCATAGCAGAAGCGATGTTGGCACTAGTTTTGATGGATCACGCCTTGCGTCACCGTGCTCAATGCGCTGATGTACCAGAGTCCACATCCATTTCAGCTTCACAACCAGGTGCAAATCGCGATTAATTGGTTTATTAGATGACGCCTTCGCTTCGCTGGGCCTTCGGGTCCTTTTTCTTTTTATATTTTGCTTATGTAGGGTTGGTATCTCCCTATGCCAGTCTTTTCTTTCTAGAACGTGGCTTTAGCGTTATAGAAATCGCTGCATTAATGTCGATGCTACAGATTACCCGCATTATTGGCCCATTCTCCTGGGGTTGGTTATCAGACTATCTTTCTAATCGCATTGGCATCATTCGATTCTGTGCTTGCCTTGCTGCAGTTGTTTTCTTATGCATCTATTTTTTACAAAGTTATATAAGTTTTTTTGTTTGGATGTTTGTTTTGCACACCATCCTTAGTAGCCTAATGCCACTGGGCGAATCCACTACTATTCATGCTTTATACAAAGATAATTCCTTCGATAAGCGCTATGGACGTTTGCGTCTATGGGGCTCTATTGGCTTTATTGCCATGGTTTTGGCTGCAGGGGAGTTATTTCAGCGCAGGACTATTGAGTTGTATCCAATCGTCGGAACAGTGGTTTTACTTGCCCTGGCCTTAATTACTTTTTGCTTGCATGAGCCCAAGATGGAGCGCCGCAAGTTGGTAAAGGGCGAACTCATGGTGGTACTCTTTAATCCTGATGTTAGGTGGTTCTTGGTATCAGGGTTCTTTATGATATTTGCACATGCCGCTCTATACGTCTTTTACTCTCTCTATCTTGCCAATCTTGGATATGATAAATTTCAGATTGGCCTATTCTGGGCCTTGGGAGTATTTGCTGAAGTAGTTTTCTTCTATTTTCAGAGCAAAGTGTTAAATAGGGTTGATGCCGAGGTAATACTGCAAGCTTCTTTTGGGATCGGCGTAATTCGATTTATTTTGATTGCCTTTTTACCATTTACATCCGTATTGATAGTGGCGCAAATTATGCATGCAGGGACTTTTGCTGCGCATCACAGTGCCGCCACAAAACTATTACAGCGTTGGTTTACAGGTCCTGTACAGGCTAGGGGGCAAGCCCTCATGGCCACCATATCTTATGGCTTGGGTGGAACACTTGGCGGACTCTGTGCGGGCTGGATATGGGAAGCTTCACAGCCAAGAGATGTATTTGTGATGTCCGCATTTGCATGCGGACTGGCAGGCATGGCAATCCAGAAACTTAGACCGCGACCTTATCCCGCTCTATAAAAAATGGCTTTATTGAATCTTCGCCTTAGCGCGGAGTTTTTGCATCATTTCTGAAAACTTCGCCTTTTGCCAATTCTTATCAGACACGATCATTTGTTTTAATTGATCCTTTATCTCTTCCATGCTCGGTGCTTTTATATCTCGAGAATCAATCATTTTGATGATATGCCAACCAAATTGTGACTTCACTGGTTTATCAGTAATTTGACCATTCTTCAGTTGAACCATGGCTTTAGAGAACTCAGGCACCAGAGCTTTGTCACTCACCCAGCCAAGATCGCCACCATTTTTTGCTGAACCAGGATCTAATGATTTTGCTTTAGCAATATCTTCAAAGTTTGCGCCGGCCTTTAATTGAGAAGTAATAGCCTTAGCATCTGATTCTTTCTCCACCAAGATGTGTTCGACGTGATATTCCTTGCCAGCATATTGCGCTTTTACGGATTCATAAGCAGCTTTAAGATCCGCTTCAGCAACACCTTCTTTTTGAATGTAATCCTCAAATACAGCTGCAACTAGTACACCGATACGAGCTTGCTCTAACTGCTCTCTGACCATTTCATTTTGAATGACACCACGCTTATCTGCATCTTGTAATATTAATTCACGTGTTACCAACATTTCGCGTGCTTGATCACGTACTTGTGGGCTGTCTGGCTGGCCAGAGCGTTGCACCAACTTATCTAGCTGAGCTTTTGGAATTGACTTGCCATTGACGATGACGGCATTTTGAGCCATCACATTGGTAGAAACAAGGACAACACCTAGAAGGCTGATAGAGAAAATTTGACGTGTATTGAGCATGATAATAAGGTGTTTAGATCAAAGAATGGGGTTATTGGGTTATTTTAAGGGTAGCTTTAGCCGGTAACTTCGTCAGGGGCCAGAGCAACGATAGTAAGAGCATGAATTTCCTTGGGGATATGACGGTTTAAGGCTGCATATATCGCTCTATGACGGGCTATTAAGCTTAAGCCTTGAAACTCCGGGGCAACTATCTCTAAACGAAAATGCCCGCCACCAGAAGCCGCGCCAGCATGGCCAGCATGAAGGTGGCTCTCATCTTCAATTTTTAAGGCTTGAGTCTGAAAAGCTTTGCGAAGGTCTTCATCAAACGCGAGTATTCTCTGTTGATTGATATTCATTCGCTTGGATGCTCCATGTGCTTTGAGAGCCAAACGCCTTGAGCAATAACAAATACCAATAGAAGTCCTGTGCTACCAAATAATTTGAAGTTAACCCAGGTTTCTTCTGAGTACTCAAAGGCGACGTAGAGATTGAGTACGCCCATGAAGAAAAAGAAAATAGTCCATGCCATATTGAGCCTGTGCCAAACCGAATGGGCAGATTCTGGTTTGAGCGTTACTTGTTTTCCCATCAATACTTGGATCCAGTTCTTTTGAAAAAACTGGGCGCTGATAAATAGAGCGCCTGAAAATAACCAATATAGTGCGGTAGGCTTTAGTTGAATAAATGTTTTATCGTGCAGGAATATAGTGAGGCTGCCAAACACCAGAATCATTACCAAGCTTACCCATTGCATGGCATCTATTTTCCGATGGCGGTAATACACCCACAGAATCTGACCGATCGTGGCAACCATAGCTACGATGGTTGCCACATATATGTCACCGAGTTTAAAGGCTACAAAAAAGAGGATGATAGGAAATAGGTCAAATAAAAATTTCATTGAGGGATTATCCAGCTATTTGCTTACTCTTCAGTTTTTGTAGGAATAGCATTAACACCTGGCTCAAAGCTCAAAGATGCTGAATTAATGCAGTACCGCAACCCAGTTGGCATAGGGCCATCATCAAAAACATGACCCAAATGGGCATCGCAATGAGCGCAGCGCACCTCAGTTCGAATCATGCCGTGAGTGATGTCACGAATCTCCTTAATAGAGGATTCAACTTCAGGCGCGTTATAGCTTGGCCATCCGCAACCAGCATCGAACTTAGTCTCCGATAAAAAGAGGGGGGTATCACAGCAAACACATTTGTAACGACCCTGATCCCAATGGTCCCAATATTTTCCTGTAAAAGGACGTTCAGTAGCCGCTTCACGAGTAACACGATATTCAATATCACTTAGAGTTTGCTTATATTCTTGATCGGTTTTTTTCATACTCATCCTGAGAAATTGTTCTTGTAGCTAGAAACTTACGATGAACAGCTTACCTCAACTGCATCTAAATTTGCTGGTGGTGCTAATGCATAGGATTCATGCTCAGATTGCTCGTCAAAAGGATTACTTAAAATATTCAGCAACTTAGTAATCTCTGAAAAATCTTTTTTCTGGGCTCTCTCTATAGCAAATTGCGCCAGATGATTGCGCAGTACATATTTTGGATTTACTCGATTCATCGCCTTTTGACGCTCCAAATCATTACTGGACTCACTCAGTAAGCGAGCAACATAATCACCAAACCAATGGTCGATCAATTCTCGATCAATGAAATCATTCCTTAAAGTAATCTGCTCGATCGGTGCATCAGTCTTGATTGCGCCAAGGCTGCGAAAAAAGCTTGTGAAATCAAGCTTCGAATCATGCATTGCCTGCAATAAGCGCTCAATCAGCTCAATATCTCCATCTTGGGAGATCGTTAAACCTAATTTCTTGCGAAATAAATCTTGCCAAGCCTGTGAATAAGTAACTGGGAACCCTTCAAGGGCTGCACGCATTCTGTCTTGTGCCTCTTTTTCATCGCAACGTAGCTCTAGCAGTGGAATCATTGCGCTTGCTAAGCAGGCCATATTCCAATGCATGATTTGAGGTTGGCGATGATAAGCATAACGACCACCTTGATCGCTATGATTGCAAATATGATCGATTTGAAATTGATCTAAAAATCCAAAAGGTCCGTAGTCTATCGTGAGGCCAAGTACACTGATATTGTCACTATTTAGGACGCCATGACAAAAGCCAACTGCTTGCCATTGCGCCACTAAGCTCGCATTGCGAGCGCAAATACTTTTAAATAAATCTAAATAAGATTCATCAGACTCGAGGGCTTCTGGATAATGATCCTTGATGAGAGAGTCTGCTAGTTCTTTTAATCTTGTATGGTTTTGAGTCGCTGCAAAATGTTCAAAGTGACCGACCCGAATAAAGCTTGGCGCCAGTCGAGCGCATACTGCTGCGGATTCCATAGACTCTCTTAGTACAGGCAAGTCTGAACCAACGATTGATAACGCCCGTGTTGTAGGGATTCCTAAAGCGTGCATTGCTTCACTACATAAGAATTCTCGAATAGAAGAGCGTAGTACGGCTCGTCCATCACCCATACGAGAGTAGCGCGTCTTGCCGGCACCTTTCAGTTGTAATTCTTGGTCACCGATATCCCCCAGCAAAATTGCGCGTCCGTCACCAAGCTGTCCTGCCCAAACGCCAAATTGATGGCCGCTATAGACCGTGGATATGGGATTTGGAAAATGATGACTGCTCGTATTGAGTTGATTGCCTGACAAAACCCCTAACCAATCTCTATCTAAGGGGAGATTGTCCTTATTAAGGGAAATGCCGGCTAATTTTGCGGATGGAGGCGAAAAAGCAACCCAATAGGGCTCAGGTATCGGAGAGGGTAATGTTGCTTGGCAGACATCATCGCCGCGTAAGGTAAAGGCCATGGTGGCTATTCTAGGAGGATTTCCTTATTTGCGCACATGCCTCTAAAATTACCTTATGAATAAACAAGTCCAAATTAATCCTCAGACCCAGCTTGCCAATTTAGGCGAAGAGCTCAATGTTCCCTTTCTGAAGCTTCTAGGGGTTCGCTGCCTAAGCGCTGAAATGGGGAAGGGCGAAATATTGCTAGCCCTCAAACCCGAGCATAAGAATACCTGGGAAGTGGCTCATGGCGGCGTTTTATTAACGCTGATGGATGTGGCTATGGCAGTTGCCGCTCGTTCTGGTGATCCCAGTGATCGTAGCGTTGTCACCATTGAAATGAAGAATAATTTCATGCAGGCTGCAACTGGTGTTCTCAGGGTTAAGGCCGATACTGTTCGTAGAACTGCAACCATGGCCTTTTGTGAAGCTAAGTTATATAACGATCAAGGTGAAGTGTGTTGTATGGCTACAGGTACGTTTAAATATCTTAAGCGATTACCCGTCCGCAATGCTGATGGTGATATTGTTTTGAACGACGATGGTCGTTACGAATAAGGCTAGGTTAGATTAGACAGATAAATTAGAGCCTGAAGCAGAACTCAGTGCCCCAGTAACAACATCATGCCCTACGGTTCCAGATGCGTCAAAGCGTCGTTCAACTAACTCAAACTGGCCATCTTTACGTACCCTCAGTACAGTACTAGAGCGCGTTCCATAAGAAGATGTTTTGATAAATGCAGGCGAGAGTGCTTTTTCCCATTCCTTGCTAACACCAGTATTGGGGAGTTCATGATCGCTGGCATGATGCGTGTCAGCTAAAAGCTTTAAATATTGATCAGCATTCTTAAGTTGACCCTGATCCATTGCTAATGCTTGTGCAAATGCTGCCACCCTATGATTTACCTTAGGCCAAGGGGTATCGAGCATGGCATTAGAAAGTCCATATACACCAGGCTCTAGAGCCTGCTGCGGAAAAACCTTACGAGGTCGAATACTATTTCCTATCATCATTCGATTGCTTACCCAATGCATTTCTGCGCGCTCAGGATTACTTAAATCAGCCATGAGGAGATTAAAGCCGTTGTATTGCTGAAAACGTTTTGTGTTTTCTTGAATAAATTCAGGTGGGCGATCTTTGCCAGTGAGATACAACAAAGAAATTTCACCACGCGTCCTTGAATCCGGATTTTTTTCACTTGGCGCCCGTACGTTGGTTAAGGCAGCAAACTTTCCAGTCTTTGTGAATCCAAGCCATGTGCCTGGACTGCCCAATACATCAGCACGATCTCTGCCCGCTAATAGGTGAGGGTGTTCTTGCCACCATGAAACACCGTCAGTATCACGCTCATAGAATTCATCCCGATTCGCCGCCACTACCAGCGAGTAGTCTGGATGCGAATTCCAAGCGAACAAAATAAGGCACATATAAGTTATTAAATTTCAATCAAAGGGTAGGGCAATAAATCTATTTGTAACACAGGTCCATCAGCGCTACCAAGATGAATATCGCCACCCTCTAGGGCTTCTAGTTTGCACTCAATTTGGAGGTCAATACGCTGGGGAATGCTTTGACTATTAGAGGATAAAACTACCATTCCAGCTGGTTGGGCTGGATCATTTGAGTGAAAAAGCTCTGTACCAGGCATAGTCTGAGTTTCATTAGAGTCAAGCCCGCTTAAATGGGCAAGTTGTAAGCGTCTTTTAATAGCCCCGCGGTATTGGCTGCGCGCAACGATCTCCTGACCCGGATAACAGCCCTTTTTAAAATCAACGCCAGCAACCGATTCAAAATTAATCATTTGCGGTACGAATTGCTCTTGCGTGGCCTGAACAATTCGTGGAATGGCGCTTAAGACCTCAAGCTCATTCCATGAGTTCAGGATTTCATTTGTGTTTTGTATATTGAGAGGCTGTTGTTGAGCATGGGCTATTAATAGCCGAGCAACGGATTCATTACCAACTAGCACATCGGGCATGCGCAATGCAATGCAATCATCATCTAACTTAAGATCTGCAATCTGCTGTGCAGAGCCATAAAGTCCAGAGACCACCCATGCATTAGAAAAATCTGTAACCTTTACTTTTGAGCGTAATACATACATCGATAGTCGTTTTGCCGTACTGGCGGCAATATCTTTTGAGATGAATAAAGCAAAACGATCTTCTGCGTCCTCGCTAGAAGGAAATAGGCCTATCCAAGCGCTTGCAAGTAAACGGCCCTTAGGACTGCAATAACCGGTTAAGCGAGCAGATGAAAAGCCCTGGGCAATTTGTCCTGGCAAAGTACGCTTAAGACCTATGACAGAATTCGTTAACTGATTTTGTAAAAAGCCAGCAGCATCTGGTCCCTCCACTAGGATTAAACCCCACTGTGGCAAATTGCAAGGAAGGGAAGAGGGGTTATTGACCCAGTTTTGATGTATTTGCGATGTATTTATCATGACCCTTTTATCATAGCCTGATGAGCAGAAAAATTCAGAGCAGGTCACTATTTACCAAGAAAAAGCATAAAGATCGAGGGATTAAGTATTGGCTAAGCCTTTTTGCAATCTTTTTAGGCTTGCTTTATGGAGCCATCTTTTTATTACCTGTAGTGCCCACCTTATCTAATGATGAGAATGCATCCACTTACAAAGTAAAGATTAATCCTCAATCAAGCTTATCTAGCATTGCCAATCAATTGCGTGACCAAGGTTTATCGGTTAATCCCTTATTGCTACAAGTAGGGGCCAGAAGTTTATTCATTAGCTCAAAGCTCAAACCAGGAACGTATTTACTCCCAATCGGAGGAAGTTTAGGCAAGATATTGCTGCAGATTGCTCGGGGTGATCGCGTTAGAGAAAGTATTGCAATCATTCCAGGAATGACTATTTGGCAACTGCGAAATATCATTGATTCACACCAGGCTCTTATTCATCAAACCAAAGGCATGACTAACATTGAGCTATTACACAGTCTCAATTTAAGCTACCCGAGTGATGAAGGAATCTTTTTACCCGATACTTATGTTTTTGACCCTGATGAGCCTGACATTAATATTTATCGTAGAGCTGCGCAAGGCATGCAAAAGCAACTTACTCAAATTTGGGGCCAAAGGGAGGCTAACCTCCCTTTAAAATCACCGTATGAACTATTAATATTGGCTTCAATCGTTGAGAAAGAGACGGGGAGGTCAAGTGATCGAGACATGGTATCTGCTGTTTTTGTTAATCGTCTTAACAAAGGGATGCCCCTCCAAACTGATCCAACTGTGATCTATGGAATCGGACCTAAATTTGATGGGAATTTGCGAAAAGCAGATTTACGTAAAGACACTGCCTACAATACGTATATGCATAAGGGTTTGCCTCCTAGCCCTATTGCAATGCCGAGTAAAGAGTCTATTTTGGCCACAGCCCATCCAGCCAAAAGCAATGCTTTATTCTTTGTAGCTAAGGGGGATGGTAGTAGCCACTTTTCTCAAAGCTTGAAAGAGCATGAGAGTGCAGTGGATCGATATCAACGCAAGATAGCTCCTAAAAACAGCAGCAACTAAATTCATTTGAATATGACATCAGCACAATCTGGTTTTTTCATAAGCTTCGAAGGTATCGATGGAGCAGGCAAAAGTACGCATGTAGATTCCTTTCGAAACCTCATGCAAGAGCGCTACCCAAACAAAGAAGTAGTCTTGACAAGAGAGCCAGGTGGTACAGCTCTGGGCGAACAACTGCGAGATCTTCTTTTGGATGCGCCGATGAATCTGGAAACAGAGGCGCTATTAATGTTCGCCGCCCGTCGTGAACATATAGCCCAGGTAATTGATCCAGCTTTAGCTTTAGGGAAGATTGTTATCTCTGATCGCTTTACCGATGCTAGCTTTGCCTATCAAGGCGGCGGTCGAGGCTTGAGTTTGGAAAAGTTAAATAATTTAGAGCGTTGGGTTCAGGGTCGTTCTGACAGTACACTTTTACAACCCAACCTCACAATCTTGTTTGATTTACCCGGTGAAATTGCGGAAGCACGTCGCTCAAAGGTTCGTGCTCCAGATAAGTTTGAAAAAATGGATTTAGACTTTTTCGAAAGAGTCCGTCAGGAATATTTACGTCGAGCCAAGGCCGATCCCAAGAGATTTCATTTGATAGATGCGACCAAATCTCCCGAGGCTATATGGGATGTTTTGAAATTGATTCAGCCAGCACCTTAAGCAATGCAGATAAACCAGTTAGCACCGTGGCTTAAGCCTTTGTGGCAAGGTTTTGATTTTGCCAACTTTCCGAATGCTATTTTGTTGCATGGTCAATCTGGTATTGGGAAGTTTGCATTTTCTATTGAGCTTGCTAAAGCGCTCCTTTGCGAGATATCTAATTCTGCTAAGCCATGTAATCAATGCGAAGCTTGTCACTGGTTTGACAGTGGAAATCATCCCGACTTTATTTCTCTAGTGCCAGAAACCCATCGCAAGTTGTTACCACGTGCAGATTATGAGAGTGATGATTCACCAAAAAAAGGCAAAGCTGCGAGAGACGATGATGGGGAATCTAGCGAGAAAAAAGAAAAGAAAAATATCTCGATTGAAGAAGCCCGTAATGCAATAGAAAACCTCTCTATTGGCTCGCATCGTGGGGGTAATCGCGTCATCTTAATTTACCCACTTGAAATGCTGCGATCCGATTCTGCAAATACATTATTAAAGTCATTAGAGGAGCCGCCTGCAAATACGATCTTTATTTTGCTAGCTGATAGGGTAGACCGTGTTTTGCCAACCATTCGTTCGCGCTGTCGTTTACTGACTGCATCACGCCCTGATCGATCCCAAGGCTTAGCTTGGCTTAAAACTGAGTTAGGTAGCGTGAGCGGTCTCAAAATTAATGATGCTGATGTAGAGACTATTTACGATGAGCAGGGCGGGGCACCTTTTTCCGTTCTCGCTTCTCTTATAGCTAGGCATAATAAAGACGATAAGGATGAGCTAACGATTTCAATCCAAGCATCCCGGTATCTTCTGCATTCTATGGCGCAAGGCCATAGAATGAATTGGCTCGATGCTGCCGAGAAAACTCATAAAGCGCAGTTCGCATATTTATTGGCAAGCATGCAACGATGGGTTTCAGATTTACAGTCGGTAGCCCAGGGGGGTGACCCACGATATTACCCAAAACACCTTGCTACGCTCCAAGGTCTGTCGAAAACGGCTAACGTACAAAAATTAATCCAGTTTTGGAAGTCTCTAATTCAGGCCCGACGCCATGAAAATCATCCTTTAGCCAATAGAATTCAGTTAGAGGCATTACTTTCTCAGTACCAGCAGATTTTTGGGACCTAAAAAAACCCCTCAGGCAGTCTAAAATAACTAGTCATGTTTATAGACTCTCATTGCCATCTCGATTTCCCTGAATTTCAGTCCCGCCTGCCTGAGGTATTGGGTAATATGGAATCCTCCAAGGTTAGTCATGCTTTATGTGTATCAGTGGACTTGCCTGACTTTCCTAATGTATTGAAGTTGGCGCAAGATCATGAAAACCTTTTTGCCTCAGTTGGAGTGCATCCAGATTACGAAGATACGCCTGAGCCAACTTTCGAATTCTTGGTGGAAACTGCATTAAAGGAACCTAAAATCGTTGCAATTGGGGAGACGGGCCTTGATTACTATCGAATGGGCGATCGTAGCTACGAGTCTATGGATTGGCAAAGAGAACGCTTTAGGATCCATATCAGAGCCTCTATAGCATCTAAGAAGCCGCTTATCATCCATACCCGCTCTGCCTCTGAGGACACGATCAGAATCCTTAAAGAGGAGGGTGCCCATCAAATAGGCGGGGTGATGCACTGCTTTACTGAGTCATATGAAGTTGCAAAAGCAGCTATGGAAATGGGATTTTTCATCTCTTTTTCAGGAATTGTTACTTTTAAGAGTGCTAAAGAGCTTCAGGAAACTTGCAAGCAAGTGCCCTTAGATCGAATGCTGATTGAAACTGATTCACCATACCTAGCCCCGATTCCTTATCGTGGCAAGACTAACGAACCCGCTTGGGTTTCAAAAGTGGGTGAATTTATTGCCGACCTTAAAGAAGTACCACTTGAGACCTTAGCAAAACGAACATCCGATAATTTTTATGAATGTTTTCAAATATATAGAAAGTATTCATGATAAATAGATTTAAGAAATTTAGTGGACTTATTGGTGTTGTTTGCTGCCTAAATGGTCTAGTTTTCGCTCAAACTGACGAACAAATTACTGATTTTGCTAAAGCAGCCAAATTCAATGATGTATCCATTATCAAAAAGCTAGTTTCCAGTGGAGTTAACCCCAATATATTGGACCCTAAGGGTGAACTTATGCTGAATCTAGCCATCAAGAATAAGTCCAATGATGTCATTTCATTCTTATTGACTAATCAGGCCACGGACGTTGATATTTCTAATAATTTTGGCGAAACACCACTTATGATCGCCTCAATTGATGGTAATTTGCCGTTGGTAAAGACTTTGGTTCAAAGTAATAAAGCCAAGATTGACCATATTGGCTGGACGCCTTTGCATTATGCTAGCTCAAGAGGTCATCTTGAAGTCGTTCAATATTTGCTAGCTAATGGTGCGATTGTCGACTCAATGAGTCCTGGCAATACAACGCCACTTATGATGGCTGTACAGTCCGGTAATGAGCAATTAGTTAAGCTTTTGCTTGATAAAGGCGCTGATATTAAAGTGCGTAATGGAAATGGTTTAACTGCAATCGATATAGCAGTTATTTACGATAAGACTTGGATTGCTGAAGGCCTAAGCGCGCGCTGGTTAAAGCTTTATAAGAAGCCGTATGTTTATTCCAAAGGCGTTGTCCCTCCTAAATCTTGATATACTTAATTGCGTATAATCATTATTATGTCAAATAAGATATTTTTGTAATCCCCTTGACCAATAACCATGGCCTTAAACTTTATTGATGGTGGCAATCTACCTTTAGTTGGATTCTTTCAAAGCTTAGACTTACCTAGCTTTCATACCCTGTTCTCGGAAATTAACACTGATATGGGGAATAGTCAGATATGGCTAGTTTTAGTACTTGCATGTCTAATGCTGACTCTTCACGGCATAGCCGTATTGATGATTGCAGGAACATTTCATTGGATCGACCATAAGCTTGAAAATAAGCGCATCTATGGCGCTAACTTCCTATCCTATTTCATTGCGATCTTATTGATTATTGGCAGTCACTTTATTGAGATCATTGCCTGGGCTTATATATGTGTGGCCCTGAAGGTATTTGCAACCAATCCACAAACCTTTTACTTTGCTGGCGAAATGTATACAACAGTTGGCTATGGCGATTACACGCTGTCAGAGCACTGGAGAATCCTGCCAATCATCATCTCCTTTTCAGGAATTTTTGCCGTTTCCATGTCAGGCGCAGCGCTTTACTCAATGATGGGGGCTTTATTAGGTAGGTCTAATCAGAACCCGAAGTCAGGATCTGGCTTTTAAGGATTAAGGCTCATTCCAGCCGGAATGGGATTCTTTTGCTTAAATACAAGCTCAAGCACCCTACCATTCGACTCCAAAGACCTAATGCGGCCCGGTAGCCATTCAAGGTCCTTGGATAGCCAAATATCAACCTGACGCTTGTAGGGATCGTTTTCTCGCTGCATCAAGGCGTAGTGACGATTAACAGATTTACCAAGACTCGGAACATCCTCTGATAAAGCTTCACCATAGCTCTTGAAATTCCACATCTCTAGAGTGTTGTAATCAACAACAGGAATCGCTCGAATAGTGCCTGCCTCATCTATTTTGCTATCTCCATTCAACAATGACGCCAGCTGAAACAAGAGACTAAATCGATCTTGAGTGCCCGGTAATAAAGCAGGTGTGAATTCAGGTTTCTCAGAAAAAAACATCTGCCCTTCCCCTTTTTCATTGCGATCAAAACGTGAATAACGGGGTGGTCTTGTACCTCGCTGAGTCCAGTATATAACTGGAGCAATTCCATAAGCATCAACCGTGCCGCGTGATTCAAAAATAAACGGGCCTACAAATGCATAAGGGATATTGATGTAAAGACGATAGTTATTGCCCTCAACAATCCAATCAATTTCGCCTGTTTGATACTTTTGTCCATCTACATAGGAGTCGTAGTAAATGATTCCGGATGCTGGCAACTTAAAGGCAACGCCAGCTTGATTACCGATGCCGCCCTGCTGACCATCGATAGAAGATTGCATGTTATCGCTAAGATTGCTTGATGTGGTTTGCTTAGGTGTATTTTTTATAGCCTTAGCCATCTGAATTTTTTTTGGCGGCTCTGTTTTTAAATCGGTCCTAATAATTAGATCTTCAGCTATGGGGGGAGCCTCGGAAAACGAGATGAACGGTAATCCAAAAAATAAAATGAGATGGCCTATAACCGATAGCAGTAAAGCAGCAAGGATGATTCGGAGAGAATTAATCTTGGGCGGTGTAAAAAAATAACTCCGCCCTATTTTCAAGTTCAGAGCAAACTCTCTAAAAGGCGGCTATTTTTGGGTAAATTAGCGGCAAGAAAATCCATTTGATCAGCTAAAATATTGCGACCTTTGAGAATCATATCTTCATAAAGGCTAGGTAAATACGGGGTATAGAGTAAAGACATACCAGCCTGCTCCGGCGTTCGATTGCCTTTGCGTTGATTGCATGGTCTGCAAGAGATAACCAAATTCATCCAGCTATATTTACCGCCACGACTATTTGGAATAATGTGCTCAGCTTCAGCATGGTTTTCATGAATAGAATCGCCGCAATATGCACATAAGCCTCGATCACGTTTAAAGAGTTTATGTTTAGTGATGACGGGCACTACATCAAAGAGGTTAATCTTTGCGCTTCCCCTTACAGCAATAATAGAATGCAGCTCAATCAGGGATTGCCTTCCTGTCGCGCGAGAGATTCCGCCACGCATTTGAAATATCGGTTCACCAAGAGTCCATAGTACGCTGCTATCAGCATATTGCTTCGTAGCCTCTTCAGCATTAACCCAGCCCTGGGGTATTCCACCTGCGTCTAATTTCAAGATGCTCAGCACAATCTCTCCTTTCTAGATAGCGCCAAAAGGCAACTGTCTTCTAGGTCATCTTACAGAAGAAATGTGCAGCAATCAATCTGCTACTGGGAGATAAACTTTAAGACTTGGGGCAAGTATTCTGAATATTCCGAAATCCCATGGTCGCTACCTTCTAGAACCAATTGTTTGGAGCCCTTATAAAAATCAACCATTTCTTGCCAATCCAAAAGCTCATCACCTTTTGCGGCCATTAGAAAGTAACGCGACGGGTTGCTAATACATTCAATCTGCAGATCATTCAGCTCACCAATATATTCAGGGCGAAAATCATAGGGTTCATCGGTATCGTATGCGGTCAACATACCAACATGCGATGCTAACTCTCTGGGGGCTCTTACTGCGGGATTCAGTACCACAGCTTTACAAGCATATTTCTCAGCTAAATAATTTGCATAGTAGCCGCCCAAAGAAGATCCCATCACAATCAAACGATCATGCTTTGATGTCTGAACATGCTGCATCACCATATCGATACTCAATTTAGGAGATGCCACTAACTGAGGGCAATACCACTGAATTGGATGATCAGGAGTTGATAGCTTCTTGATGGCTTCACCAGTCATCACCGCCTTGCTAGAGCGTGGTGAAGACCGAAAGCCATGCAAATACACTATCAAAGTAGACGGCATAGAGCTTGCTTAAGCTTTTTGTCCAATTTCAAAGTTAGCCAGCTTTTCAAGTGCTCGAACCATGGCAGAGTGATCCCAGGCCTTACCGCCATGCGCTGAGCAGGAATTAAATAACTCCTGAGCGGTAGCAGTATTAGGCAATGAGACACCAAGAGCTCTTGCGCTAGCGAGGGCAAGATTTAGGTCCTTTTGGTGAAGTTCAATTCTAAAGCCCGGATCAAAAGTACGTTTAACCATTCTTTCGCCATGAACCTCTAATATTTTTGAACTTGCAAATCCGCCCATCAATGCCTGGCGAACCTTTGCTGGATCAGCACCTGCTTTTGCTGCAAATAAAAGCGCTTCTGCAACAGCTTCGATATTTAAAGCAACGATGATTTGGTTGGCTACCTTAGCAGTCTGACCATCACCATTTCCACCCACGAGATTAATATTTTTACCCATCAACTCAAATACAGGCTTAACCTTCTCAAAGATTTTTTCATCTCCGCCAACCATAATTGAAAGTGTTGCATTTTTGGCACCAAGCTCGCCACCGGAAACAGGGGCATCTAAATAGTCGCATCCAAGCGCATTAATTTTCTTGGCAAATTCTTTGGTGGCAATTGGTGAAATGGAGCTCATATCAACCACAATCTTCCCCTGAGAAAGACCGGTAGCAATGCCCTTATCTCCAAACAATACTTTTTCAACATCTGGTGTATCTGGGACCATAGTAAAAATGATGTCAGCCTTACTTGCAACCTCTTGGGGAGATGCGCATTGAACGGCTGAGGTTGATGCGAGAGCCTCTGGGAATTTGCTACGAGTGTTAATAAATACTTGATGGCCACCATTGACCAGATGTGCGGCCATAGGCCCACCCATAATTCCAAGCCCGATAAATCCCAGTTTTAATTGATTACTCATTTTCTCTCCATATTTATAGGTTGTTTAATTTTTTACTATCTACTGTTAACTAAGTGCTTTAATCCAAGCTAATCCAGCTTCAGTATTAGATGCCGGCTTATATTCGCAGCCAATCCAACCTTTGTAGCCAATATGATCGATAAATTGGAAAAGGTGGGCATAATTAATTTCACCCGTGCCAGGTTCATTGCGACCAGGGTTATCAGCCAATTGAATATGAGCAATTCTAGAAAGGTTGGCCTTTAGCGTGTTACAGAGCTCACCCTCCATCCGTTGCGCATGATAAATATCGTACTGAATAAATAAATTATCCGAACCTACCTCATTCAGAATTTCTACTGCTTGCTGGGTTTTGGATAAATAAAACCCAGGTATATCAAAAGTATTAATTGGCTCAATGAGAAGCTTAATGTTTACTTTTTTTAGCTCTGCAGAAGCGTAGCGCAAGTTTGATACAAATGTCTTTCTTAATAAATCAACATCTGCCCCTGCAGGCACTTTTCCAGCCAAGCAATTTAATTGCTTTACACCAAGTTCTTTTGCATATTCGATAGCTTTGCTAACACCAGCCTGAAATTCAGCAATGCGGTCTGGTAAACATGCAATGCCACGCTCTCCATTATCCCAATCGCCGGCTGGCAAATTATGAAGAACTAACTGAAGTTTGTTTTGCTCTAATTTTTGCTTAAGATCTTGCGCTGAAAATGCATAAGGAAAAAGAAATTCAACCGCCTGAAATCCAGATTGAGCTGCCTTTTCAAATCGATCCATAAATGGCGATTCATTAAACAACATGGTGAGATTGGCAGCAAACTGTGGCATTTCAAATCCTTATAAACAAAAATCAAGCAAATCATAGGAGATCTTAACAAAAGATGTCTATATTTCTGCTTCTCGCATCATATCGCCCCAAAATGGGCTATTTTCGCTGTAAAAATAGGCTAAGATTCAATTAAGTAGCATTTATACATAAGGAAAAATAATGAACATAAAATACGCACCAATCGCTCTAGCTCTTATAGCCCTTTTTGCTGGTTCTACAACCGTAACCGCTCAGTCTGCACCTCCAGCATCAGCCAAGCCCTTAGTAATTGATGCCGCTGTTACCGATAACCGCTATCAGCTCTATGAAGGTGAAGTTGTAAAGATCGACAAAAAAACACGCACAATTACGTTTAAGAACAAAGAAGGCGAATCTAAATTCGTTGCCGGTCCAGAAATCACCAATTTTGCACAGATCAAAAAAGGCGACCGAGTTAATGTCAGCTATGAATTGGCTGTTGCAATTGAGCTCATCAAAACCAAGAGCGATGGTGTTCGAAGCAAGGTTGAAACGAATACGGTAACGAAGTCTAAGGCAGATGAAAAACCATCTGAAACAATTACGAACAAAACAACTATCGTTGCTGACATCGTTGAAGTGAATCGCGAAAAGAAGCTGGTCTCAGTAAAGGGACCTAGTGGGAAAATCACTACTGTAACGGTTAAGAATCCAGCCCTATTGGCAGATATCAATGTTGGCGAACAAGTCAAAGTAATTTACTTTGATGCAATGGCTGCATCAATCACCACTCCCAAGAAGTAAGCTATAAATTGATTCACCTATTACTGGGCATTCAGGCGGCAATTTCGACGCTATATTATTTAACTGCACCCTTTCCCCTGAGTGCGCCGGTAATTCTATTTTGGCTTTTGAATACTTTCAGCGTCCTTCTATTACTGAAAAACTATAATGGGATAACTGGACAACTTTCACCAAATTTAAAACGCTATCGACTCGTATTTACTGCAACTTTATTCATCTCCGAAATCTTTATAAACATCACCTCCGAAAACTACCAAGTAGATAATCTACATGGTTTAATTAGCGACACTGAAGTGCTAGTTACTGGGATTACGCTTGGGGTCTTATGGCACTACGAAATTACCAATAAGTTTAAGAAACTGTTTTAAGTTTTTCTTAGTTTTGATATTAGGATGCTCGCATTAGAGCCTCCAAAAGCAAATGAATTACTCATTGCAAAGGGAATATTTAAGTCGATCGATTGAAGTGGGAGATAGTTAAGATTGCATTCCGGATCAGCAATCTCCAAAAATGCAGTCCCAGGCGCAATATTATTATGCAATGCCTGTAGCGTGATGACTAACTCTAGCGCACCCGCCGCACCTAGAGTATGACCATGAATCGCTTTTGTAGAACTAATAGCAGTTTTTTTAGCGGCATCTAGTCCGAATGCAGATTTAATTGAGTTTGTTTCTGCAATGTCACCGACGCCTGTAGCGGTTCCGTGTGCGTTAATGTAAGCGATATCAAATGGATTGACTCCTGCTTCCGCCATAGCAGCTTTCATGGCTTTGGCTTGACCTACTGAATCTGGTCTTGTAATGTGGATCGCATCAGTGGTTGCTCCATACCCTACGATTTCACCAAGAATGGCGGCGCCCCTATTCAGCGCGCTATCTAACGACTCTAAAACTAGGGCAGCAGCTCCCTCCCCCAGAACAAATCCACTTCTATTTTGTGAAAAGGGTTTGCAGGAGCCAGCAATGTTATCTAAGTCCGGCGTTGCAAGAGTCCGTAAAGCCTCCCATGCTTTGATAGGTCCGGCATTAAAAAGGCTTTCAGATCCTCCGGCAATAGCTCTATCGCATATTCCATGCTTAATACTTCTAAACGCTTCTCCAATAGCATGACTTGAGGATGCGCAAGCAGTCGAATAGGTTAGGGATGGACCTCTATAACGGGTTTGCATAGACAGCAATCCAGCTGATCCATTTGCCATAACGCCAATAATAGTAAATGGACGAGCGCGTTGCTTGCTATTGAGGTAGATGTCTTGATACGCACTATCAAGTGTGGTGGAGCCACCAAAACCCGTTCCCCAAAAAATTCCGCTCCGATCGAGATCTTCCTCGCTTAGATTGCTCAGCCCTGACTGTTGAAGTGCCTCTTTTGCCACAAGCCATGCCAGATGAGCGGTTCTATCGAACATGCTGAGAGAGTTTGCATCTAGATCAAAGTTTAGTTTTTCCTGAATAACAGAAGCACAAGGAAGATCAACGGGTATAGCAGTTGGTGCATTAAAGGTTGATATACCTGATTGGCATTCAATCGCTTTTTTAAATTGAATCCCAGCTCCTAGTCCTAGGCCTGAAACTGCACCTAGGCCAGTTACAACGACTCTTCTGATGTCTTGTCCGATCAATTAATTGGTTTTGCAGTATCAAGTAAAGCGGCAACCTCCGCCAAGGTGTCAACTTTTGCATCTTCATTTGGTATGCGTACTTTAAAGTGATCTTCAAGATCAAAAATGAGTTCAATCTTTCCAAGGGAGTCGACGCCAAGACTTTCTAAGGTGGTGTCAGGACCCAGATCTTCAATTTTCTTATCAAACTTTTGAGAAACCAGTGTAATAAGTATATTCAGGGTGTTTGACATTATTCTTTTCTCTTTAACTTCAGCAAAAGCTGATTATCTCTATGGAGCAATGTTAAGTATCGCGATTCTGATACTAATAGTAATAGCTTTGTCTTGTAACGCTGCCTTTGTAAAATTTCAATGAAGAAAGTAGCGACACTACCAAATAAAAGATTAATCAGGAATCGTTCAACCTGATCCGCCGATAGTGAAAAAACTCCAAAGGGAGGAACAAAATACAAATTGGCATAAACACTTGAGACTAGGATATAGATACTGGCTGTTTTATAACCAAAAAAGTAGGCAAGTACGGTGGCAGCAAAAAAATAGAATTTATAAGGATGGGCACTATAAAAATTAGAGCCCATCGCATGCATACATCCGCTAATGATCACAAAAGAAGAGAAAGCCCAAATCAGCGCCTCAAAAGCGCTATGAGATGACCAATTATTGGCGTTTTTAATAATCATGCCTAGTTTTGTCTCTAATGGGTCTAGAATTATTAGTTATGAATGACCTTGCACCTAATGATAATACTAGACCATTGATTGTACTATTCCATGGTCTTTCCTCATCTCCACTGGAGTTCAATTTTCTGGGCTCCCAGCTTACTGAGGCAGGTTACAGGGTAAATACCCCAACTATTTCGGGATATACCTTTGGCGAGAAAGCCAGTAGTTGGAAGTTTTGGCTTAGTGAAGCAATAAAACATGTAGAAGCCTTGCAGAAAACTGAATCCATGCCAATATCTCTAGGTGGAATTTCTCTTGGATCTACTTTGGCCCTAGCAGTTGCATCCGAGCTAAACGATATTTTGGGTGTTGTAGCCCTATCCACAACTCTCAAATATAACGGTTGGGCCATACCCTGGTATCGACCTCTCATTCGATTGGGTATGATGCTTGGATTGGGAGATCGCTACAAATATCAGGAGCGTGATCCTTTTGGGATTAAGAACCCACAAATTCGTGCTTACATCAAAAGAGTACTTTCGAGCCAAGAACTCTCATCCGTTGGCGGCTCGTATATGTCATTGAGACATATGCACGAGGGGAATAAACTTTGCAAGCATACTATTCAAAATCTTTCGCAAGTTAGTTCTTCCATATTAACCATTCATGCAATTGATGATGAAATTGCTAATGTACTAAATGCGCAATTAGTTGGAGAAAAATCAAGTGCAGCCCTATTGCGACAGGTTTTTCTTGGGAACAGTTATCACATGATTACCGTTGATAATGAGAGAGAAACAGTTGCAGCAGAATCTCAAAATTTTCTGGATTTAATCTATGGAAAAATTAAAAGCATACCTGAAGAAGAGAAAATTCTTGCTCCTGAACTGCAACGTTTTTTGAGAAATCTCTACAGAATTGATTAAATTTTCATGGTTGATCCTCATCACGCAGAACTCATCCATCTAAGAAATTTACAGTGGATTCATTAATCCCCTACTTACTTTCTCCCCTAGCTCTCCTTGTGCTCAGTATTTTGGAGCATAAGTACCCTCTTTATATATATAAAGAAGATAGCGCTTGGCGCATACATCTTCTGATCTATGCGATTCTTGGTATAGCTGCTACAGCCCTTGTTGGTATTTTTATTGAGCCCTACTTACATAACATAATCCCATTCACACGACTCTCGGAGTTAATGAATAGCAGACCTAGCTGGCTAAGTGGATTTGGTGCTTATCTATTGATCACTTTTTTTGTCTATTGGTGGCATCGCTATCGACACTATAGTCATTTCGCATGGAAAGTATTTCATCAAATCCATCACAGCACTTATCGCCTCCAAGCCTTTACGGCTTTTTATGCTCACCCCTTTGATTTTGTTGCCAATGTATTAATTATTAGTTTGGTCAGCTATGGAATACTGGGTTTGAGTGTTGAGGCTGCATCTTGGGCAACTTTATGGGTTGCATTTTTTGAATACTGGGAGCACACGAATATCAGGACGCCGCATTGGTTGGGATATTTTGTTGTACGCCCTGAAATGCATCGCATTCATCACGAGCGTCAACAACATCGCAATAACTACGGCTTACCGATCTGGGATATCCTATTTGGCACCTATGAGAATTCAAGCCGTCCAGTAGAATGTGGTTTTGATATATGTCAGGAAAAGAAAGTAGCAGAAATGCTTGCTTGCGAACAAGTTGAATAAAAAAAAGCCCCCTAATAAGGGGGCTTTTTAATTGTCTTGGCGGAACGGACGGGACTCGAACCCGCGACCCTCGGCGTGACAGGCCGATATTCTAACCAACTGAACTACCGCTCCAAAATACATCACGTAACACAACATCATACAGCTTTACTGCTACCAGAAGAATCTGGCGTCCCCAGGGGGATTCGAACCCCCGTACTCACCGTGAAAGGGTGATGTCCTAGGCCTCTAGACGATGGGGACTTGGACAAACATAAATCAATTTTAAATGCTTGGTGGAGATAAGCGGGATCGAACCGCTGACCTCTTGCATGCCATGCAAGCGCTCTCCCAGCTGAGCTATACCCCCGAAATCCCACGATAAATCTGCAAGACATTCAAAACAATCCAAGATTTTATCCTATTTTTGTGCAGGCGCGCAAATTACCTACTGGATTACCTTGGAGAGCCTCTTCACGGCCTCTTCTTTGCCTAATACTACCAATACAGAATCAATGGCTGGAGTCTGTGTTGTCGCAAATAATGCATATCTAACAGGCATAGCTAAAGCAGGCATTTTGATCTGATGCTTAGCCAAAACTTGTTTAAAAGCAGCAGCGTAAGCCTCTTTAGTTGGATCGGCAATAGTAATGACGTCGATCAAGTCTTTTAGCGCTGGAATAATGGATTCGGAAATGTTTTCTTTCTTTTGCTCGGGTGTTAAATCCGGGGCTGGTAGATAAAACAGCTTCGCACCTTCGGCAATCTCAATCAAAGTATTAGCGCGGTCTTTTAGCAGTCCAACAACTTGAACAAAGTCTGGCCCAGTTTTGGTGTCAATACCTATTTGGTGTGCAAATGGCTTTGTAACTTGCGCTAACTTAACGAGATCAGCATTTTGAATATATTGATGATTTAACCAAAGTAATTTCTCTGGATTATGTTGCGCCGGTGAGCGCCCCAAACTTTCTAAATCGAACCAATCAATGAATTGTTCTTTAGTAAATACTTCTGCATCACCATGAGACCACCCTAAACGCGCTAGGTAATTGAGAATGGCTTCAGGTAGATACCCTGCTTTCTGATAATCGCGCACACTCATAGCACCATTGCGTTTACTCATTTTTTCACCAGTATCATTCAACACGGTTGGTAAATGGGCATAAACCGGGGGCATCCCACCTAAGGCTTTCATGATATTAATTTGGCGTGGTGTGTTGTTAACGTGATCATCACCTCGAATGACGTGGGTAATATTCATATCCATATCATCAATTACTACGCAGAAGTTATAAGTCGGCGTGCCATCTGGGCGGGCAATTACCAAGTCATCTAGCTCATCATTGCTAATTTCAATTTGGCCTTTGACGGCATCATTCCAAATAACTGAACCACCGATTGGATTTTTGAAGCGAATCACTGGATTTACCCCCTCAGGCACTGGCGGCAATGTTTTACCAAGTTCTGGTCTCCATAGGCCGTTATAGCGAGGCTTTTCTTTGTTGGCCATTTGTTGGTCGCGTATCTGATTGAGCTCTTCTTCACTCATGTAGCATGGATAGGCCAAACCGGCATCGAGCATTTGCTTTACTACTTCGCGATATCGATCAATGCGTTGCATTTGATAGATGGGACCCTCATCGAGATCTAGGCCTAGCCAGGACATTCCTTCGATAATGACGTCGACTGCTTCCTGAGTGGAGCGCTCCAAATCCGTGTCCTCAATCCGAAGAATGAAGTCACCTTTATTATGGCGCGCAAATGCCCACGGATAGAGGGCGCTGCGAAGATTTCCCAGATGAATAAAGCCCGTGGGACTAGGGGCGAAGCGTGTACGAATATGCATAAGCTACATTATCTCAGGTCGGGAATCTTATGACTAAATCCAAAAAAACATGGATACTTTGCTCTATGAATGAATTACTAGTATTTATGTGTGATGGCGCCCCGGTTCGTGGAGAAATCGTGTCTATTGGGAGTGCTTGGCAAGCTGTTTTAGAGCGTCGTAATGACCCCCAGGCCGTACGCCGCATTTTGGGTGACTTTGTTGGTGCGGCCACTCTTTTGAGCGCAAGCCTTAAATTTGACGGCACCTTGATCATTCAGGCTCAAAGTAAAGGCCCCATTCAGCTGCTAGTGGTCGAATGCAAGTCGGATTTATCAATGCGGGCAACAGTGAAGTTATCAGTAGATCCTACAGAAATAGCTCCTAACGCCACACTTGCAGACCTATTGGACGTAAGCAACAGCGGAAGACTAGTCATCACCCTAGACCCCGCAGACCGAGAGCCTGGGCAAGCCCCCTACCAAGGGATAGTCGCCCTTCAGGATCACCAGGGGGCTGTAATAAAGCCTGTTACAAGCGCAGCAGAAGCCATCGCTTTATACATGCAAAACTCTGAACAATTAGATACGAGGATTTGGCTGGCATCAAGTGACACACATGTTGGGGGCTTGTTGCTACAGCGCTTACCCAATTCAGGTGGACATGCTCATCTTGACCCCCAGATTGCGGCTGAGGGCTGGTCTCGCATTAAGACTTTGGGTGAGACCATCACCGATGAAGAGCTGCTAACTCTTCCACCAGAAACAATCTTAAGACGCCTCTTTTTAGAAGAATCAACCGAAAATGGCGTGCGCAGTTTTCCAACAAGACCTATTCGTTTTGCCTGTCGGTGTTCACGCACTAAAGTTGCGGATATATTAAGGATGCTGGGTGAAGAAGAGGTACAAAGCATTCTTGCAGAGCAAGGTGCTGTTGAGACAGTGTGCGATTTCTGTGCAAAGCCGTATCGTTTTGATGCTGTTGATTGCCTGCAGGTATTTAAAACGGATTTATTAAGCGATGCTACAAGGCCACCTTCTAGTGGCCATTAAACTTATTGCTTAGTTTATTGCGCAGCTTATTGCTTAGTGGCTTGAGTCTCGGAAGATTTATCCGTAGGTAAAATTTGCACAAAAAATTCACCCTCTTTGATTAAGCCGTGCTCTACGCGAGCCCGCTCTTCAATTGCACGCGTACCGTTTTTAAGGTCTTTGACATCACCAGATAGCTTGGCGTTACGAAGAGCCAAAAGACTATTTTTTGCCTCTTGAAGCTCAACCTGGCGCTCCATTTCATATACCTTAAGCCATCCACCCTTACCCAGCCAAAGCGGGTACTGGATTGCAATCAGCAATACCAGCATTGAGTAGATGACTATGCGCATACGCTAATGAATAACTATGTGTTAACTAAAAATTAGCGCTTGAGGTTATAGAAAACAGATTTTCCTGGATACGTCGCTACATCACCCAAATCCTCTTCAATACGCAACAATTGGTTGTACTTAGCAATACGATCAGAGCGAGATAAAGAACCCGTTTTTATTTGACCAGCATTAGTGCCAACAGCGATATCTGCAATTGTGCTATCTTCCGTCTCGCCAGAGCGATGTGAAATCACTGCAGTGTAATTAGCGCGTTTAGCCATCTCAATCGCAGCAAAGGTTTCTGTCAAGGTGCCGATTTGGTTGATCTTAATCAAAATAGAATTAGCAATTCCCTTGTCAATACCTTCTTGCAAGATACGTGTGTTGGTTACGAACAAATCATCACCAACCAATTGAATTTTCTTACCGAGTTTTTTAGTGATATCAGCCCACCCATCCCAATCACCCTCATGCATACCATCTTCAATCGATACGATTGGGAATTGATCAGCTAAGTTACCAAGGTAGTCTGAGAACTCACTTGAATTAAGTTGGAGACCTTCACCAGATAAATGGTACTTACCGTCTTTGTAGAACTCGCTTGCTGCGCAGTCCAGAGCCAAAACTACGTCTTCACCAGCCTGATATCCCGCACCTTCAATCGCTTTCATAATGGTTTGCAAGCATTCGTGATTGCTCTTAAAGTTAGGAGCAAAGCCGCCCTCGTCACCAACAGTAGTAGGCATACCCTGTGCACCTAGGATTTTTTTCAGCTCATGAAAAATTTCAGCACCACAACGTAATGCATCGCGGAAGTTTTCAGCACCAATAGGCATCACCATGAATTCTTGAATATCTAGACTGTTATTGGCGTGCGCGCCACCATTCACAATATTCATCATTGGCACGGGCAACTGCATACCGCCAGATCCGCCAAAGTAACGATACAAAGGCAATCCAGCCTCTTCAGCTGCCGCCCTAGCGACGGCCATGGATACCGCCAAAGTTGCATTAGCACCTAAGCGTGCTTTATTGTGAGTTCCATCTAGCTCTATCAGAGTACGATCTAAGAATGCCTGCTCGCTTGCATCTAACCCAAGAATGGATTCAGCGATTTCAATATTGATGTTCTGAACTGCCTTAAGAACGCCTTTACCTTGATAGCGTGATTTGTCTCCGTCTCGCAGTTCAATTGCCTCACGCGATCCTGTAGAGGCGCCAGAAGGTACAGCTGCGCGACCCATTACACCTGATTCAAGCAAAACATCGCACTCAACCGTTGGGTTGCCGCGGGAATCTAGAACTTCTCTACCGATGATGTCAACAATAGCGCTCATGCACCTTCTCCTTAAAACAATATGAAATGGGTGAAATTAAATTATTTGATTTGCTTAAAACTATCCTCTAAAAATGAACCCGTTGATTTAACAACGCCATCAATGGCTGCTAATGACTCGAGTAAATCTCTCATGCGGTTCAAAGGGACAGCATTAGGGCCATCGGATAAAGCCATGGCTGGATCTGGATGGGTTTCCATAAAAAGGCCGCTAATACCAACAGCTACAGCAGCTCGCGCTAAAACGGGTACAAACTCACGCTGCCCGCCACTAGAGTTACCTTGACCGCCAGGTAATTGAACTGAGTGAGTGGCATCAAAAACAACTGGCGCTTTAGATTCACGCAAAATTGCCAAGCTTCTCATGTCTGAAACAAGATTGTTATAACCAAAAGATGCGCCTCGCTCACACACCATAAATTGATCGGGAAGATTTATTTCTGCTGCCGCTACACGTGCTTTTTCAATGACGTTTAACATTTCGTGAGGCGAAAGAAATTGACCCTTTTTGAAGTTCACCGGTTTGCCACTTTGAGCGCAAGCACGAATGAAATCTGTTTGTCTGCATAAAAATGCTGGGGTCTGCAATACGTCTACAACGCTAGCAACATCAGCAATCTCGCTCATGTCGTGCACATCGGTCAGCACAGGAACATTGACTTGCTTTTTTACTTTAGCCAAAATCTCCAAGCCCTTCTCCATACCTAGACCACGGAATGAAGTACCTGATGAACGATTTGCTTTATCAAATGAGGACTTATAGATAAATGGAATCTTTAATTGAGTAGTAATTTCTTTTAACTGGCCTGCAATATCAATTGCAGATTGTTCGGATTCAATGACACAAGGACCGGCAATTAAAAAGAAGCGTTGATCTAAACCAACATCGAAACCACATAGCTTGAATGCGCTCATACTATTCCTTTATGCGGCTTGCTTTTCAGCGGCATTTTGATGCTCGAGAGCAGCGCTAATAAATGCGGAGAACAAAGGGTGCCCATCACGTGGTGTAGATGTGAATTCAGGATGGAATTGCACACCAAAGAACCAAGGATGCATGGAAGTTGGCAATTCCATCATCTCTGGCAACTCTTCATTTGGGGTGCGGGCAGAAATAATTAAGCCAGATTTCTCTAGTTGAGGAACATAGGTATTGTTGACCTCATAGCGATGACGATGACGTTCGTTCACTTCAGATCCATAAATGCGATGGGCTAAGGTGCCTGCTTTTACTGGGCATCGCTGTGAGCCAAGGCGCATTGTTCCACCTAAATCAGAATCATTTGTGCGTTTCTCGACATTTCCTTCTCTATCCAGCCACTCAGTAATGAGGGCTACAACAGGTTGCTCTCCTTGTGGCTCAAACTCAGTACTATTGGCTTTCGTGAGATTTGCTACATGACGCGCAAATTCAATCACGGCCAATTGCATACCCAAACAAATACCCAAGTACGGCAGATTATTTTCACGGGCATAGCAAATAGCTGCAATCTTGCCTTCTGTGCCGCGCTTACCAAATCCACCTGGCACCAAAATTGCATCCAGTTTATGCAAGCATTCAACACCATCTTTTTCGATGACTTCTGAGTCAATGTAATTGATATTCACACGAGTATGTGTGTGAATACCAGCGTGACGTAAAGCTTCAATGAGGGACTTGTAAGACTCAGTTAATTCAACGTACTTACCGACCATACCAATGGTCACTTCATGTTTTGGATTGGCTAATTCGTAAACCAAATTAGCCCATACAGAAAGATCTGCTGGTTTTGCCTTGAGATCTAATTGGCGGCAAATCAAATCATCCATACCTTGAGCATGAAGCATTTCTGGAATTTTGTAGATCGTATCTACATCCCAAACCGAAATTACAGCCTCTTCACGAACGTTGGAAAAGAGAGAAATCTTGGCACGCTCATCTTCTGGAATTGGACGATCTGCCCGGCAAAGCAATACGGTAGGCATGATGCCAATCTCGCGAAGCTTTTGCACTGAATGCTGAGTTGGCTTAGTTTTTAACTCTCCGGCACTGCTAATATAAGGCACGAGAGTCAAGTGGACAAAGGCGCAGTCATGCGTGGGCAAACGCAAACTCATCTGTCTTGCAGCCTCTAAGAATGGTAGTGATTCAATGTCGCCAACTGTACCGCCGATTTCACATATAGCTATATCTGCCTTACCATCGTGACTCGCCTTAGCACCACGCTCTACAAAAGCTTGAATTTCATTCGTGATGTGCGGGATTACCTGAACGGTTTTTCCAAGATACTCACCCCGGCGTTCTTTGCTGATAACAGATTCATAAATCTGACCAGTAGTGAAGTTGTTACTCTTGCGCATCTTCGCAGAAACGAAGCGCTCATAGTGACCTAAATCCAAGTCCGTCTCAGCACCATCTTCTGTTACAAAAACCTCGCCGTGTTGCAGCGGACTCATAGTGCCCGGGTCAACGTTGATATAAGGATCTAATTTTAGGAGGGTGACTTTCAGGCCGCGGGATTCGAGAATCGCGGCAAGCGAGGCAGCTGCGATTCCCTTCCCTAAAGAGGAAACCACACCACCAGTGACAAAAACGTATTTGGTCATCGCTTAAGCTCTGTTGGAAAAAGTAATTATAACGATAGAGGACCTAGAGCTATACATTTCAAATTCAGTAATATGACAACAATATCTATTGAACACATCTTTGACACCAATATGCGCCTTTTATTCGCCGTACTTCTTACCTTACTCTCCCTCTTTTATTTCCTACCTTTTGCGATTGCTTTTAATAAGAAAAGGGCTAATTCTGGGGCTATTTTTGCCCTTAATCTCTTTCTGGGCTGGTCTCTAATAGGCTGGGTGGTAGCTCTTGTTTGGGCTATGAAGGACGAACAAGTCCTTTGATTTGCACAACAGAAAACCCAGTTTCGCAAAAAGCTTCGTAATAACCCTAATATTCCGATAATTTAGCTGTTTATGGCTCAAATTTGAACTTTAAAGTCTTATATAAGACTTAAATAAACATCTATAATTTACAGAATCGAGAGAGAATTCCCTTTTGGCCTTTCTATTGACCACTTTTACCTCATAGGAAACACCATGTTAGAAGCCTATAACGCTCAAGTTGCCGAACGCGCAGTCCTTGGAATCCCAGCCCTCCCATTGACCAAGGATCAAACTGCTGAATTGGTTAAATTGTTAATAAATCCTCCAGCTGGCAAAGAAGCTGAGCTCGTTGAATTAATTACCAATCGTGTGCCTGCAGGTGTTGATGAAGCGGCAAAAGTAAAAGCTGAATTTTTAGATGCCATTGCTAAAGGTACAGAAAAATCTCCATTAATTTCTCGTGTTCGAGCTACAGAACTACTAGGCACAATGCTTGGTGGTTACAACATCAAGCCACTGGTAGAGTTGCTAGCCGATGCCGAGTGTGGTGTAGCAGCGGCTGAGGCGCTTAAGAAAACACTCTTAATGTTTGATTACTTCAATGACGTTCAAGAGTTAGCTGAAAAAGGTAATGCTAATGCTAAAGCGGTAATGCAAAGCTGGGCAAATGCAGAGTGGTTTACGAGCCGTCCGGCTGTTCCAGAAAGCATGAAGCTTACAGTCTTCAAAGTAACGGGTGAAACCAATACTGATGACCTCTCCCCTGCTCCAGATGCATGGAGTCGTCCAGACATTCCATTACATGCAACGATCATGCTTAAGAACCCACGCCCAGGTATTGAGCCTGATGAGACTGGTGTTCGTGGCCCAATGAAGCAAATCGCTACTCTCCAGAAAAAGGGCAATCAAATTGCTTACGTTGGCGATGTTGTTGGTACAGGCTCGTCTCGTAAATCTGCTACGAATTCTGTACTCTGGTGGACAGGTCAAGATATTCCATTCGTGCCTAATAAGCGTTTTGGTGGCGTTTGTCTTGGTGGCAATATCGCCCCAATCTTCTTTAACACCATGGAAGATTCAGGTGCATTACCAATCGAATTAGATGTTTCCCAAATGAATATGGGTGACGAGATTGAACTTCGTCCATACGAAGGCAAAGTATTTAAAAATGGTAATGAAATTACAAGCTTCTCATTGAAGTCACCTGTAATTTTGGATGAGGTTCGTGCTGGTGGTCGTATTCCATTGATCATTGGTCGTGGCTTGACATCAAAAGCTCGTGCAGCCCTTGGTTTACCAGCATCTACGGAATTCCGCTTACCCGTAAATCCCGTAGATAACAAAAAAGGTTTTAGCTTGGCTCAAAAGATAGTTGGACGCGCGTGCGGCCTACCAGAGGGTCAAGGCGTTCGTCCTGGCACTTACTGTGAGCCACACATGACTACAGTCGGGTCACAAGATACCACTGGACCTATGACGCGTGATGAACTGAAAGACTTGGCATGCCTTGGCTTCTCCTCTGATCTTGTTATGCAATCGTTCTGCCATACATCAGCCTATCCAAAGCCAGTTGATATTCGCACCCAACATGAGTTACCACCCTTCATGACCAATCGTGGTGGCGTTTCCTTGCGTCCAGGCGATGGCGTGATCCACAGTTGGCTAAATCGTTTGTTACTACCTGATACCTGCGGTACTGGTGGCGATAGTCATACCCGCTTCCCAATCGGCATTTCGTTCCCCGCAGGCTCTGGCTTGGTTGCTTTCGCGGCAGCTACTGGCGTGATGCCATTGGATATGCCTGAGTCTGTGTTGGTGCGCTTCAAAGGCAAGATGCAACCTGGCATCACACTGCGTGACCTCGTTAATGCAATTCCTTTATATGCAATCAAAAAGGGCTTGTTAACTGTTGAGAAACAGGGCAAGAAGAATATTTTCTCTGGTCGTATTCTAGAGATCGAAGGTCTGCCTGATCTTAAAGTGGAGCAAGCTTTTGAATTGTCTGATGCTTCTGCCGAACGCTCTGCTGGCGGTTGTACAGTTCACCTTAACAAAGAGCCAATCATTGAGTACATGACATCTAACATTACCTTGATGAAGTGGATGATTGCCAATGGATATGAAGATAAGCGTACTCTTGGTCGCCGTATTAAGGCCATGGAAGCTTGGATTGCAAATCCACAATTACTCAAAGCAGATGAGAATGCTGACTACGCTGAGATTATCGAGATCAATATTGATGAAATCAAAGAGCCAATTCTTGCTTGCCCTAACGACCCAGATGATGTGAAAATTTTGTCTGAAGTAGCTGGGGACAAGATTGATGAAGTATTTATCGGTTCATGTATGACAAATATCGGCCACTTCCGTGCGGCCGGTCAAGTACTGCAAGGTAAGAAAGATATGCCAACCCGCCTATGGGTGGCGCCTCCAACTAAGATGGATGCCATGGTTTTGATGGAAGAAGGTTACTACGGCATGTTAGGTGCAGCTGGTGCACGTATGGAAAGCCCGGGCTGCTCACTTTGCATGGGCAATCAAGCTCAGATTCGTAAAGGCTCAACAGCTGTATCAACTTCTACTCGCAACTTCCCTAACCGCTTGGGTATTGATACACGCGTGTATTTGGCTTCTGCTGAGTTAGCTTCCGTTGCCGCTCTACTGGGTCGCTTGCCTACACCTGCAGAGTACCTAGAGCAAGTAAAGGCGCTCGACGCTAATGCGGGCGATGTTTACAAGTACATGAGCTTTGACAAGCTCAAGTCATTTAGCGATGTTGCGGATACTGTAACGGTTTAATTGACTATCTACTTCAGTCCCTCGATGGGCTGAGAATTTAAAAAGGCGATCATTAGATCGCCTTTTTCTTTGTCAAAGAACCAAGATGGTTTAAATCGATAGTTTCTTTTCTTGGCGAGCATTCTCACGACTAATACCGGATACCCATTTATTGGTTGGTAAACCCGTTTTCTCAAATATGAGCTTTGCACGTTTAGATACATCCTTCCATTCGGCCTCAAGCTTAGGTCCCTTGAAGGCAATCGCTACAACATTACAGTCATGTGACTCGGGAAATAACAAGACTCTATTCTGAAAGGCTTCACAGATATTCTTGAGATTTAGATCAAAGCTTTTATGTCTTGAGAAAAGGTTGACTGTCATAACACCAGGCCCCTTAAGGATGCTGTAACAACCTTTATAAAAATCTAGGGAACTTGCAGCCGGACCATCACAAATCGCGTCATATAAATCAACTTGGACAGCATCAAAATGATCGCAATACTTTTTATTCTGGACAAATAACTTTGCGTCCGTTTGCAAGGTTTCCAGTTTATGGTCGTCGTCAGGCGTAAAAAACATCGATCTAGCAGACACAATCACCGTGGGATTTAACTCAACAACGGTAGTTTTAACAGCCGGGCAATAACGATGCTGAAACTTAGTAAGTGCCCCAGTTCCTAAGCCTAATTGAGCAACTTGCATGCCTGGCTTTGTCTCAAGGAAAAGTAGCCAGGCCATCATTTGTTGGTTGTATTCAAGATAAATCTCATCGGGATCGCGAATGCGCATCGCACCCTGAATTAATTCACTTCCAAAATGGAGGTAACGAATTCCGCCACTTTCAGAAAAAGTAACGGCTTCCATCGGCTGCATAGAAGGCAAATTAATTAGCCCAACGACGAGCGTTGCGGAATAGTCGCATCCATGGGCTTGCGCCATCTGGAGTTTCAAGCCATTCAGGAGGACACCAGCTCATCTGCGCAGCTCTAAATACACGCTCTGGATGGGGCATCATGACCATGAAACGGCCATCTAAGGTTGTAACACCAGTCAAACCACCAGGAGAACCATTTGGGTTCATTGGATACGTTTCAGTAGGGTTGCCTTTGTGATCAACGAAACGGAATGTAGCCAAGCCCTGCTTTTGAATTTGATCCAAATTGCCTTGCTGGCTAAAGTTGGCAAATCCTTCGCCGTGCGCAATCGCAATCGGAATCTGACTGCCTTCCATACCCTGGGTAAATATAGAGGGTGAACTCATCACTTCAGCCATCACCAAACGGGCTTCGTATTGCTCTGATTGGTTGCGCGTAAATTTAGGCCAAGCCTGCGCTCCTGGAATAATGCCCGATAGATTACTCATCATTTGACAGCCATTGCAGACGCCTAATGCAAAGCTATCTTGGCGATTAAAAAATGTAGAGAACTGGTCACGCAATTGCTGATTAAACAAGATGGTTTTAGCCCAACCCTCTCCAGCACCCAACACATCACCATAACTAAATCCACCGCAGGCAATTAAACCTCTAAAGTCTTCAAGCTTAGCTTTACCACTAAGCAAATCAGACATGTGCACGTCGTAACTATCAAAGCCTGCCCAATTGACAGCATAAGCCATTTCTACATGAGAATTAACGCCCTGCTCCCGCAAAATAGCTACTTTAGGCCTTATATTTTTTGATATGTACGGGGCTGCAACATCTTCAGAGGCATCAAAGGTAAGCTTAGGGCTCATTCCTGCATCAGAGGTGTTATCCAACAGTGCAAACTCACTATCAGCGCAAGCCGGATTATCACGTAGACGAGCAATGTGATAGCTTGTATTCGCCCACATCTTCTGAAGCACCTCACGTGGCTCAGCGAAGATATTTTTTGCGTCACGCCATATTTCTATACGGCCGTTAGTGTTTGGTTTGCCAATCACATGACTATAGGCACTTAGGTCTAGCCTTCTTAGTACGGCAAACACAGCATCGCGATCTTTTTTACAAACTTGAACTACGGCACCAAGCTCTTCGTTAAAGAGAGCACGCATAGTTTGCTCATGACGACGACCGGAAACTTGCTGGGCCCAATTTTTAGCATCGCCATAATCAGGCTCCTGACCAAAATCCATAGCAATCATGTCTACATTTAGAGAAATGCCGCAATGAGAAGCAAAAGCCATTTCCGCAACACAAGCTAACAAGCCACCATCCGAACGGTCATGGTATGCCAATAGTTTGTTATCTTTACGAAGTTCGATAATGGCGGCAGCTAAGGCTTTTAGATCCTCAGGGTGATCAATATCCGGCGCTTCTTTACCGGACTGATCGAGCACTTGAGCCAAGATGCTGCCCGCCATGCGATTCTTGCCACGACCTAAATCAATCAAGATAAGCTCTGTCTCTTGTGAGAATCCATTCTTATCTTTTAACTGAAGTAGAGGTGTCAATGTTTTTCGAGCGTCTTGCACAGCTGCAAAAGCAGAAATGATCAAAGAGACAGGTGCAACCACTTTCTTGGATTCTGAACCATCCTGCCATGCAGTAGACATTGACAAAGAATCTTTTCCAACTGGAATGGAGATGCCAAGTGCTGGACATAGCTCCATACCAATAGCTTTAACTGAGTCATACAGCTTTGCATCTTCACCAGGGACGCCGCAGGCTGCCATCCAGTTTGCTGAAAGTTTTACACCTTCCAGACTCACAATATCTGAAGCCAATAGATTAGTAATGGCCTCACCTACCGCCATACGTGCAGCTGCAGGCGCATCAATGACAGCTAATGGGGTTCGTTCACCCATAGACATCGCTTCGCCATGATAGCCCTTGTAATCCATCATAGTAACAGCGCAGTCTGCTACCGGAACTTGCCATGGGCCAACGAACTGATCTCGTGCATTGAGCCCCCCAACAGTTCTGTCGCCGATCGTGATCAGAAATGATTTACTTGCAACCGTGGGCTGTTGTAATACCCAAGCAATCGATTGCGCAAGATCAGCATCGGTAACATCTAATTCTTTAAATTCTTGGGCTACTCTGGTGACAGTGCGATGCATCTTTGGAGGCTTGCCCAGTAATACTTCCATTGGCATATCAATTGGAAGGGTTGCATCAGCATTGGCAGTTTGCTTAGAGTCGCTCAATTGGAGTTGACGCTCTGTAGTTGCCTCACCAACAACAGCAAAGGGACAACGCTCACGCTCGCAGAAGGATTTAAAAAGGTCTAAATCTTTTTTATCAATTGCCAATACATAGCGCTCTTGAGATTCATTACACCAAATCTCTGCAGGACTCATACCACTCTCTTCGAGTGGCACATTACGTAATTTAAATTTAGCCCCAAGACCAGCACCATCAGCTAGCTCTGGGAATGCATTAGATAAACCACCTGCTCCAACATCATGGATAGAAACGATTGGATTGTTTTCACCTAAGGCGCGACAGGCGTTAATCACCTCTTGTGCACGTCTTTCCATCTCTGGATTGCCACGTTGCACAGAATCAAAATCAAGATCAGCCGTGTTTGTTCCGGTAGATACAGAGCTACCAGTAGCACCACCCATGCCGATTCGCATGCCTGGACCACCAAGCTGAATTAACAAGTGACCCGCTTGAATTGCTTTTTTATCTGTATGGATTGCGTCAATGCTACCAATGCCACCAGCTATCATGATGGGCTTGTGGTAACCGCGGCGCGTACCATCTAAGGTTTGCTCATAGACCCGGAAATATCCACCCAAGATCGGGCGGCCAAATTCATTATTAAAAGCGGCTCCACCCAGAGGGCCATCAATCATGATCTGTAGTGGAGTAGCTATACGCTCAGGCTTGCCGTATTTCTCAGCCTCCCAAGGTAGATCGGTTCCTGGAATATTTAGATTGGATACTGAGAAACCTGTAAGACCGGCTTTAGGTCGACCACCGATACCAGTTGCACCTTCATCACGGATTTCACCACCGGCACCTGTTGAGGCACCGGGAAATGGAGCAATTGCAGTTGGGTGATTATGAGTCTCCACCTTCATCAAAGTGTGAACCAAGCGCGTATCTTTTTCGTAGCGATGCTGATTGCCTTTGGGCGCCCAAGTTTCCGCCTCCCAACCAACCATCACCGCTGAGTTATCAGAGTAGGCAACAATCGTCCCCTTTGGCTGTAATTGGTGGGTGTTGCGAATCATGGCAAACAAAGAACGTTCTTGATCGTCGCCATCAATAGTCCAGCTGGAATTAAAAATCTTATGGCGACAATGTTCGCTATTAGCCTGAGCAAACATAATTAACTCAACATCTGATGGATTACGCTTCAGGCGCGTAAAGTTTTCTGTGAGGTAAGCCACTTCATCATCAGATAAAGCCAGGCCTAATTCTTGATTCGCATTGTCAAGCGCAGCTCTGCCTTCTGTCATTACTGGGATGCGCGCCAACGGCCTATCGTCTAATATTTGATACAAAGCATTTGCATTATCGATTGATTCAATCACTGCCTCGGTCATTCGATCATGCACTGCTGCGATAACCAATTGCTTTTGTTCGATAGTAAGTGGCTTTTTACTCTTCCAAGCAAATTGAACGCCACGCTCAAGTCGCAAAACATCTAGACCACATTGACGGGCAATATCAGTTGCTTTACTCGCCCATGGGGAAACTGTTCCCAGCCGAGGAGTAACAATAGCGCCCTGACCTTCTGATTTATCTTTTCCAAACCAAGATTTACCTGGATTTATTTTGGAAGTGAAAGCCTGACCATAGGTTAATAGACTAGCCAAGATTTCTTGGCTTTGAGAGCTAAGCTCTTTTTCGGACCAAATGAAATGAAGGTATTGGGCCTCAATAGACTCGAGATCAACCCCTTGGGCTGCCAAAGTAGCTAAAAGACGCTGTTGGCGGAAGGGAGAAAGCGCGTCAGCGCCGGGCAAAAAGTGGAAAAAAGACATCCCTAGATTATAAGGTTTTGCCTACAGCAATCTCCCACCCTGCAGGTGTAATTGCCGCTGACACCGATCAGCCAAGACTTGGTCATGGGTTACCAAAACCAGAGTCGAATGATTGGCCCGATTAAGTTCAAAAAGAAGCTCAATTACACGATTTCCACTTGCCTCATCTAGGCTCCCAGTAGGCTCATCCGCAAAGAGTACAGCCGGCCTCATGATGAAGGCCCGAGCAAGCGCCACGCGTTGTTGCTCACCTCCAGAAAGGGTTTTGGGGAAGTGATTGACGCGCTCACTCAGGCCTACTTGCTCAAGGCATGTTAGGGCATTTTCCTTAGCCATTTTTAGACCATTTAGCTCCGCAGGAAGCATGACATTTTCTAGCGCAGTTAAATGAGGAAGAAGCTGAAATGATTGAAAAACAAATCCCACCTTTTGACCTCTCAACTTTGCTCGACCATCCTCATCTAAATGATTTAGATTTTGGGAGGTCAATTCAACATATCCGCTAGTAGGCGTGTCTAAACCAGCCAAGAGACCAAGTAAGGTACTTTTTCCTGATCCGGATGCACCAGTAATGGCAACGCTTTCGCCTTGACAGACATCAAAGCTAATGTCGTGCAAAATGGTTAAAGAACCATCACTCGATAAAACTTGTTTACCTAGCGCGATTGCGCTAAGGACCTTTACTGGATTACTCATAAATGAATCAGATGAACTGGTTATGCTGTTTGAATAGAAAGTTAACTGCTGTTTTAATGGCGATAAGCTCATTTTGCCTGTTTATTCCCTTTGGCACATACGCACAGACCAAACCCGTTATTTTGGTCATGGGCGATAGCCTATCAGCTGAATATGGACTGACTCGCGGAACTGGCTGGGTAAGGCTCCTAGAAGATCAGCTCCATAAAGAAGCTAGTTCTTGGACTGTTTTTAACGCCAGCATCAGCGGGGAAACTAGTTCTGGTGGCCTGTCTAGAATGCCAATGCTCGTAGAGCAAAAGAAACCTGGCATTGTCCTTTTAGAGCTCGGAGCAAATGATGCTCTACGTGGACTATCAATACAAGAATCTGAAAAAAACTTACGTAAGATGATTCAGTTGAGCAAGACCTCAGGAGCGAAGGTTCTTTTAATTGGCATGCAAATTCCACCTAACTATGGTCAGGATTACACCAAGCAATTCAAAGAGCTATATCCAAAGTTGGCCCGTCAAGAGCAAATTGAGCTGTTGCCTTTTTTTCTAAAGGGCGTGGCTACTGATATCAGCCTATTTCAAGCAGATCGCATGCACCCAAATGAAAAGGCACAAAGCATACTGTTTCAAAACGTATGGAGCTCTATGGCCCCATATCAAATATTACTGAAGAGCAAATAAGCTCATCAGTATTATTCGTCTGCATAAGGCTTAACTGCCTGAGCCAGATGATGGTGGCTTGAGTGGGTTAATCACTTTAACTCCAGCGACATCACGCCAATAGGCCATAAAACCCGCAAATTCAGATTGAGCCGCTAAGGCTTGGATTTGCTGTGCTTGCGCCATATGGACCTTCGCATCGACGCTAGTAGGTTGGCGTACCTGGTCCACGCGGTACAAAATCGTACCAATTCCCGGATTTTGGACTGAAACAACGGCGGGGAATTTATCTGGATTTATAGACATCACATCATCAAGCGCCCCGCCCAATAAATTACCAGGCTTATTACGTGAAATCCAAATGGGGCTAGCAAAACCAGTCGCGACTTTAGGATCCTTTTCTAAGGCGGCATAACGCTCGGCTGCCGCTGTCACAGCTAGCCTTTCAGCCATCCGCTGACTTACTTGACGCTTCACTTCTGTAGCAACATCCTTGTAAGGCAGAGTTTGTGCTGGATGGAAAACCACCACGCGAGCAGAAACAAAAACGCCGGGGGACGTTTGTACAGCCTCAATATTGCGTTTGTTCTTTACAGCTTCATCGCCAAATAAGGATTGAACTACCTTGGGATTAGATAATGGGTGATCTTTTGCAACGCCACTTGCGCCAAAGCGGGTCACACCTTTTTGGGTTTGCACATTAAGCTTTAATTTATCAGCGGCCGGCTTAAGACTATCGGATTGGTCATAAGTCATATTGGCAAATTGGTCTGCCTTTTCACTAAACACTTTTGAATCTTCTTTTGGATCAGCCCTGAGAACAATGTACTCAACGTCAACGTACTCTGGGCTCTCAAATAGCTTAGCATTGGCGTTGTAGAAAGCCTGAAGATCTTCTTGGGATGGATTTACCTTTGATAAATAATCTTTCGCGTCAAACGACAAAGCTTGAACTTGGCGCTCAGCCTCATACAGTGTTGAGATGAGCTCAGATAATTTCGGGCTACCGATTTCAGTACGGGCTACAGAGTTAACTAATTGACTAATTTTGAGATCAAATGCTTGGCTCGCATAAAACTGCTCTTCGTTTAAACCATTGCTAGCCAACAGCTGTTTAAAACGCGCGTCATCAAAACTTCCATCTTGTTTATAAAGAGCGCGAATTTGTGGAATATTTTGCAAGCTTTTTACAAGAGCATCTTTGCCTACTTGCAATCGTAAGTCACTCACAGCAAATCCAAGAATACGCTGCTGCAATAACTCATTCAAAATTGCCTGTCTGAATTGAATGCTTTGAGCAATTTGCGCATTACCACCAACGCGCTCGGCTTGCCGTTTCGCTGCAGAATCAAGCTCTTGCGCAGTAATCGGCTTGCCATTGATTTTGACAAGATCTGTTTCTTTATCCATAAAACTGGAATAGCTGGAAATTCCGAAAAATGCAAAAGACGGGACAATCAAGAGCATTAATACAAACTGCAAAATACGTTGGTGCTTACGGACGGTATCAAACATGTAAAAGTTCGCTATTAAAAAGTATCAATAACATGAGTGTACTAGGGGTACGACTAGTGAGGTATTGAAATGCCTGAGTAGGCTAGAAGAAAGAATCTAGGGTAATAGTTTGGTGGGCGCTGAGAGGCTCGAACTCCCGACATTCTGCGTGTAAGGCAGACGCTCTACCAACTGAGCTAAGCGCCCCAAAATATTACAGCTGAGATTGTAACCTAAGCGCGGTTTTTAGGTGGATTTTCCGCTAAACCAGTCTCATTTACAGAGGAGAAATTAGCGAAAAATCACATTCTATTTAATGCTTAAGAACGTCTGCAGAAGCACCCTTTTCGCTTGCATTGCTAGCTTCAGCAGCCTTTTTAGCGAGCTCTTCAGGCGTAGGATCTGGTAATGCTTCAGGCATACGCTCTAGCGCCAATTCGAGAACTTTATCAATCCAACGAACCGGAATAATCTCAATGGCATTTTTGACGTTATCTGGAATATCAATCAGATCCTTAACGTTTTCTTCAGGAATCAAGGCCAGCTTTATGCCACCACGATGTGCGGCAAGAAGCTTTTCCTTTAGCCCGCCAATTGGCAAGACCTCACCGCGCAAAGTGATTTCACCAGTCATCGCAACATCAGATCGAATCGGGATGCCTGTAAATACAGAAACCAAAGCAGTTGTGATTGCAATACCTGCAGATGGGCCATCCTTTGGTGTTGCGCCATCTGGGAAGTGAATATGAATATCTTTCTTCTCAAAAGACTCATCTGCAATTCCAAGACGCTTTGCTCTTGAACGAACCACGGTACGGGCTGCCTCAACAGATTCCTTCATCACATCACCGATGGAACCAGTGCGAGTGATGACACCTTTTCCAGGCATAACGGCAGCTTCAATAGTGAGCAAATCACCTCCCACTTCAGTCCATGCTAAGCCAGTAACCTGACCTACTTGATTTTCTTTACCAGCTAAACCAAAGTCATACATACGCACTGAGAGGAATTTCTCTAAGTTATCAGCATCAACAACTACAGGTGCAGTGTCTTTCTTTAAGAGCAGCAACTTCACTACCTTACGGCAGATCTTGCTGATTTCACGCTCTAGAGAACGAACACCTGCTTCGCGAGTGTAGTAACGAATGATGTTTCGTACAGCGCTATCCTCAATCTTAAGCTCGTCTTTTTTCAAACCATTATTTTTGATTTGTTTTGGAATCAAATAATTCACAGCAATACTGGTTTTTTCATCTTCCGTGTAGCCAGCTAGACGAATAATCTCAAGACGATCCAATAGTGGACCTGGGATATTCAAAGAATTTGAGGTAGCCACGAACATCACATCAGAGAGGTCAAAGTCAACCTCAACGTAGTGGTCTTGGAAGGTGTGGTTTTGTTCTGGATCAAGAACCTCAAGCAATGCACTTGCAGGATCGCCTCGGAAATCCATGCCCATCTTGTCCACTTCATCCAATAAGAACAAAGGATTACGAACGCCAACCTTAGTGAGGCTACTCAGAATTTTGCCAGGCATAGAGCCGATATAGGTGCGACGGTGACCTCGAATCTCTGATTCATCACGCACGCCACCTAAAGCCATACGCACAAATTTTCTATTTGTAGCTCGCGCAATAGATTGTCCTAGTGATGTTTTACCAACACCAGGAGGACCAACTAAGCAAAGGATCGGGGCTTTGACACGATCAACACGCTGTTGGACTGCAAGATACTCCAAAATGCGCTCTTTAACCTTATCCAAACCATAGTGATCTTCATCCAATACCTTTTCAGCATTAGTGAGGTCATTATTGATCTTGGTCTTTTTCTTCCAAGGTAGATTTACCAGCGTATCAATAAAGTTACGGATAACAGTCGCCTCTGCTGACATAGGCGACATCAGCTTGAGTTTCTTCAGTTCCGACTCAGCCTTCTTCAAAGCTTCCTTAGGCATGCGTGCGGCCTTGATGCGTTTCTCGAGCTCCTCAAGATCAGCACCCTCTTCACCCTCACCCAATTCTTTCTGAATTGCTTTGACCTGCTCGTTCAAGTAGTACTCGCGTTGACTCTTTTCCATCTGACGCTTCACGCGTCCACGAATGCGCTTTTCCACTTGAAGAATATCGATCTCGCTCTCGAGATCAGCAAGCAAACTTTCTAAGCGTTGCACAACATCAGTCATCTCAAGCAAGCGTTGCTTTTGCTCAAGCTTGACAGGCAAATGAGCACAGATAGTATCTGCCAAGCGACTTGGGTCGTCAATGCCGCCCAATGAAGACAAAATCTCCTGCGGAACTTTTTTGTTGAGTTTTACATATTGATCAAACTGCGCCATGATCGCACGGCGCAAAGCTTCAGTCTCATGCGCATCAATTGAATTGATAGCAGTTGGAGTTGCTTCGCAATTGAAGTAACCGAGGCTATCTTCAATTTGACTCACTTCAGCTCGCTGAACACCCTCCACGAGCACTTTGACCGTGCCATCTGGCAACTTGAGCATCTGCAGAATATTGGCAATGCAGCCAACCTCATAGAGATCCTCGATAACGGGCTCATCTTTAGCAGCAGTCTTTTGTGCCACTAACAGAACATTTTTACCCGTTTCCATAGCGGCCTCGAGGGCCTTAATTGATTTTGGGCGACCCACAAATAGTGGAATTACCATATGAGGAAACACAACTACATCCCTTAATGGGAGTAAAGGCAGTTGAATGGGTTCAGAGGGTAGTAATAAGTGGCCAGGCATGGGGCAAATCCTCCAAAGTAATCAAACCTCAAAAATCATCATTAGTAGTAATTAAAACACTAACTACTAAATACAGACGTTATTCATGAGTAGCATACTACCTATATGGGTAGACTTTAGAGAAAAACAAGGGTTAAAACGATAAAAAAGGGGCATAAATGCCCCAAAAATAGCAAAAACCCTAAGAAATTAAGCTTTTTTGCTCAAATCTGCTTGTTCAATAATCTGCTTGTAGACCAAAAATGGCTTTCCACCATCAGCAATGCTGCTTTCGTCGATAACTACCTTTTGGACATTTTTGAGAGATGGCAAGTCATACATCACATCCATCAAAGAACCTTCAAGGATTGATCTAAGGCCGCGAGCCCCAGTTTTACGAGCAATTGCCTTCTTAGCGATAGCGGAAAGAGCCTCGCGACGAACTTCAAGCTCAGAGCCTTCCATCGTCAACAAGGCTTGATACTGCTTAACCAAGGCATTTTTAGGTTCAGTCAGAATCTGAATGAGTGCCTCTTCATCCAATTGGGCCAAAGTGGCAACTACAGGCAAACGACCAATTAACTCTGGAATCAAGCCAAACTTAATCAGATCTTCTGGCTCCACTTCAACTAAGAGATCACTGACGCCACGATCATCTTTACCGGGAACAGTAGCATTGAAGCCAATGCCAGTTTTAGCAGTACGCTGCTGAATGACTTTTTCAAGACCATCAAAAGCACCACCGCAAATAAACAAAATATTGGTTGTATCCACTTGCAGGAAGTCTTGATTAGGATGTTTACGACCACCTTGAGGTGGTACAGAAGCCATCGTTCCTTCAACCAACTTTAATAGTGCCTGCTGAACACCCTCGCCCGATACATCACGAGTAATGGATGGGTTATCAGATTTGCGGGAGATCTTATCAATCTCATCAATGTATACAATTCCGCGCTGTGCTTTTTCAACGTTGTAATCACAAGCTTGTAACAACTTTTGAATAATGTTTTCGACATCTTCACCAACATAACCTGCTTCTGTTAGGGTAGTTGCATCAGCCATCACGAATGGCACATCGAGCATACGCGCCAGTGTTTGCGCTAATAATGTTTTGCCTGAACCGGTTGGTCCAATCAGCAGAATGTTGCTCTTAGCTAGCTCAACACCATCAACTATCGCTTTTGCAGGAAGCTTCGACTCTTTCTTGTCAGAAGCATCAACAGGCTTACCATCTTTATCTAGCTTCTCTTTTTTAGGCTTAGGTAAATACTGCAAGCGCTTGTAGTGGTTATAAACAGCAACTGCAAGAGTTTTCTTGGCGTGATCTTGACCAATCACGTACTGATCTAAGTTCTCACGAATTTGATGTGGCGTTGGCAATGAATCATCGCCCTCTTCTTTGGGAAGTTTGGCAATTTCTTCTTGAATAATATCGGTACAAAGATCGATACACTCATCGCAAATAAATACGGATGGCCCTGCAATGAGTTTCTTAACCTCATTTTGACTCTTACCGCAGAAAGAGCAATGTAGAACTTTATCTGCTGTATTGGTAGTGTTAGTGTCGCTCAAGGTAGTAATCTAATGTTGTATTAAGGACGCTTATCGATGACTTTGTCGATCAAGCCATACTCTTGAGCCTGGTCAGCAGACATAAAATTGTCGCGATCAGTATCTTTAGCAATTGTTTCAATCGATTGACCAGTGCGATCAGCCAGGATTTTATTGAGGCGTTCGCGCAAGTACAAAATCTCGCGCGCTTGAATCTCGATATCAGAGGCTTGACCACGCGCACCGCCCAGAGGCTGGTGGATCATGACGCGTGAGTTTGGTAAAGCATAACGCTTACCTTTTTCTCCAGCACACAATAAAAATGCACCCATACTTGCAGCCATGCCCATGCACAAAGTGCTTACATGGGGCTTAATAAATTGCATGGTGTCATAAATAGCCAAGCCAGCTGAAACTGAACCCCCTGGAGAGTTAATATATAAAGAAATTTCTTTGTCTGGGTTTTCACTTTCCAGAAAGAGTAGCTGAGCAATTACTAAATTAGCAGTTTGGTCATTCACTTCGCCAACCAAGAATACTACGCGTTCACGCAATAGTCTAGAGTAGATATCGTAAGCACGCTCACCCCTCCCAGAGGTTTCAATCACCATAGGAACCAAACCCAAGGCTTTTGGTTCGAAATTTTCTGACTGAGAATGATTGTGGATCATATTAAAAAACCTCTTATGGGTGAATGAGTAAATGATTTAGTTTAGCTTGCTGAGTTCTTCAAAGCTTACAGCTTTATCACTTACTTTGGCTTGTGATGTGAAGAATTTAATGACATTGTCTTCAAGAACAAGGTTTTCGATATCCTTTAAACGGCTTGGATTACTGTAGAACCAGCGAACTACTTCTTTTGGATCTTCGTAAGTAGCGGCCTGCTCATCAATTTCAGCTTTGATTTGATCGGCAGTAGCAGCCAGGTTTTGCTTCTTCACTAACTCGCTGAGGATCAAACCAAGGCGAACACGTTTGGTAGCCTGTTCAGCAAAAATCTCCGCAGGAATGGGAGCGTCTTTTGCATTTGGAACACCACGCTGCATTAAATCTTGACGAGCGCCTTCGACCAAACGCTCTTGTTCAGAAGTTACTAAGGATTTAGGCACATCAAGTTCACACAAGCTATTGAGCTTATCCATCACTTCATTTTTTAACAAAGAAGTAATACGACGTTTTACTTCGCGATCTAAATTTTCTTTTACTTCAGCACGCATTTTAGCAACGCCACCTTCAGTAACACCCAAGGACAATGCAAAGGCATCATCAACAGCCGGGAGGTGCGGCCAATTAACTGACTTCACAGAAATAGTGAACTCAGCTGTTTTGCCGGCAACATCTTTACCGTGATAGTCAGCTGGGAAGCTTAATGGAAAAGATTTGCTTTCGCCCGCTTTGAGTCCCAAGGTTGCAGCTTCAAACTCAGGAAGCATCTTGCCTTCACCCAAGACATATTCAAAGTTATCTGCTTTACCACCAGCAAACTCAACGCCATCAATCTTGCCAACAAAGTCGATAACTACTTGGTCGCCACTCTGAGCAGCAGTATTAGATCCCCCATCACCATGGGAGCTAGCTTCACCACGTGGGTGGTAATGAACTTGCTGTTTACGCAATACATCTAAGGCGCGGTCAATTTCCGCTTCGCCGATATCAGTTGAGTACTTGGTTACTTCAGCTTTGCTAAAGTCACCAATCTTCACTTCTGGCAATACTTCGAAGAAGGCATCAAAGATAATCTTGTCAGCATCAATTTCGCTCTTTGGTTCTAGACGTGGCTGACCTGCCAAAGCAACGCCCTCTTTTTGAGCTTGCTCATAAAAAAGTTCAGCAGCTTTATCAAACTGCAGCTCAAAATCCACTTGCATGCCGTGTTGTTTTTCAATGAGATTTTTTGGAACTTTGCCAGGACGAAAGCCAGCCATTTTCATGGTCTTACCAACTTTAGCTAAACGGGCTTCACGTGCTTTTGCCAAATCGGCACGAGCGAATTCCAAAGTCATTTTGCGGTCTAGTGAACCTAAATTTTCTATCTGCACAGCTATTCTCGTCTCTTAATTGAAGATCTGGAAATGTGAAGTCCAAGCCAAGTAGCAATCTTGTGGTGCGAGGAGGGGGACTCGAACCCCCACACCATTTCTGGCGTCAGGACCTAAACCTGGTGCGTCTA